>Ga0116105_1000171_pt1 | contig 19756 bp, 10 predicted proteins | sample June2015DPH_6_20_FD_89716 | JGI IMG/M metagenome (GOLD analysis project Ga0116105, IMG submission 89716) | Peatland microbial communities from SPRUCE experiment site at the Marcell Experimental Forest, Minnesota, USA - June2015DPH_6_10 | ecosystem: Environmental > Terrestrial > Soil > Wetlands >... | reverse complement strand
CTCTTCGCCTTCTTCCAGCGGTGGGACTTTGCTTACTTCGCGAAGATAGACCCTTACGGGATCGTTGTTGTCTAAGCTAGTCATTTCATTCGGTCAACTCAATGGCTGGGGCGGTTGGACTCGAACCAACACCGTCCTCATTAACAGTGAGGTGTCCTACCAATTGGACCACGCCCCAGCCGTCCCTAGATTGTAAACGGGAATGGAATTTTTCTTTCCACGCATTTTTGAATGGATTGGATTTCGCGGAGATGGACAGCGCAGGCGCCGGATAGCTCCAGCGCAATGAAGACGCCCCCGCCGTTTTAGGCCTGTAAGAAATTTATGAATGTGACGGGAGAGGCCGAGGGAAGGAAGCCGGCCCAGCCCTCAATCCCCTAAAGGGATCCTCGGCTTTCCTTCCCTCTGACGCAGATACATATCGCACGCCGCTAACCAAACTCATCTTATTGCAAACACAGGCGTTCCGACTTTCGCCCCCGGGTAAAAAATCCAAGCTCCAGGGCAAAAATTCCCCCCTAGACGCTCCATCGCAAATGAGTTCGATTTATTTTCCTGCGCGTGCCGCTCCTTGACCGCACCGCCGCTCTCTTGTTATGTTGATAGATTACACTGGGCGCATTTTACTCAGTGTATGACGCTGCATCCTGTAGGGAGCGTTCCATCCCAACATGGGCCTGAAAAAAATCGTTATCCGGGGTGCCCGGCAGCACAACCTGAAAAATATCCATCTGGAAATCCCCCGCAACACGCTCACGGTCATCACAGGGCTTTCCGGATCGGGCAAATCCTCGCTCGCTTTCGACACTCTGTATGCAGAAGGCCAACGCCGCTACGTCGAATCTCTCTCCGCCTACGCGCGGCAGTTTCTCGATCAGATGGAGCGCCCTGATGTTGATTCCGTGGAAGGCCTTTCGCCTTCCATAGCCATAGAACAGAAAACCACCACGCGCTCGCCACGCTCGACAGTCGGCACCATCACGGAGATTTATGATTACCTGCGCGTCGTTTACAGCGCTATCGGGTCACCGCACTGCCCCAATTGCGGCAAGCCCATCATGCGCCAGTCCACCGAGCAAATTGTGCAGTCGGTCCTGGCACTGAAGCCGGACGACCGCATCATGGTCCTCGCGCCGGTGGTTCGCGGGCGCAAAGGCGAATACAAGAAGGAACTCGAGAAATACGCCAAGGAAGGTTACGTCCGCGCGCGCGTGGATGGCGACCTGGTCAATCTCGACGAGCCCATTCCACTCGACCGCCGCAAGAACCACACTATCGAAATCGTGGTGGATCGCCTGCTGCTGAAAAACGGCATCGCGCAACGGCTCGAGCAATCCATTGAAACTGCACTGAAGCTCACGGGAGGCCTCGTCACGATCGTCGTCGTCGGCGGCGACGAGCACGTCTATTCCGAGAAACTTGCGTGCCCGGATTGCGGCATTTCTGTTCCGCAGCTCGAGCCGCGTTCGTTCAGCTTCAATTCGCCCTACGGCGCTTGCCCCGAATGCCACGGCCTGGGCTCGAAATACGATTTCGATCCTTCCAAAGTGATTGTGGATTGGACCAAGCCTCTATTCGAAGGCGGTCTGGGTCCGGGTTCTGGTTCCACTTACCTGCAGCGCACGATGCGCCTGGCCGCTGCGGCCTACAAATTCGATCTAGATACGCCGTTTGAACAGCTTTCGCGCAAGACGCAGAACCTGATTCTGCACGGCAATCCCGCCGACGGGAAAAATGCCAAGGAATTCAACTTCCCGGGGCTTCTGGCGCATCTGGAATCGAATCTCGAAGAATCGAAGTCCGACAATTACCGTGAATGGCTCACTCAGTACATGTCGCCCGCTCCCTGCGCCGCTTGCAGCGAGCGCCGCTTGCGCCCTGAAAGCCTCGCCGTGAAAATCGCCGGACTTTCGATCGCTGATTTCACCGAGCTGCCGCTCACCGGGGCACGAGCTGCGGTGGATAAAATCCGCGCCAAGCTCACACTGCGCCAGCACAAGATTGCCGGCCGGCCGCTAACCGAGATCGCCGAGCGCCTGGAATTTCTACTCAATGTCGGCCTCGGCTACCTCACTCTGGACCGTTCCGCCGCGACACTTTCCGGCGGCGAAGCCCAGCGCATTCGCCTCGCCACTCAAATCGGTTCGCGCCTGCGCGGCGTGCTCTATGTGCTCGATGAGCCTTCCATCGGGCTGCACGCGCGCGACAACGGCCGCTTGCTTAACACCCTCGAAACGCTGCGCGACCTGGGCAACACCGTTCTCGTGGTGGAACACGATGAAGAAACTATCCGCCGCGCGAATTACGTGGTTGATCTCGGCCCCGGCGCCGGAAAAGCCGGCGGATATCTGGTAGCCGCGGGCGCGCCTGGAGAAATCGCGGCCAATCCTGCATCACTCACCGGCCAATATCTTTCGGGTAAGGTGAAAATCGCCGTTCCCGAAACGCGCCGCAGCCCCAATGGAAAATCTATCGCGATTTTGGGTGCACATGGCCACAACCTAAAGAATATTGACGTCACCATTCCGCTAGGCCTGATGACAGTCGTCACCGGCGTCTCCGGCTCCGGAAAATCCACGCTCATCAACGATATTCTCTACCGCGCGCTCGCCGCGAAACTCTATCGCTCGATGGAAAAACCCGGCGCCCATCGCGCCATCACCGGCATCGAACACATTGATAAAGTCGTGCAGATTGATCAGGCGCCCATCGGCCGTACGCCGCGCTCCAATCCCGCCACCTATACCGGCGTTTTCGCACCCATCCGCGAACTCTACGCCATGCTTCCGGAATCGCGCGAACGCGGCTATCGCCCCGGCCGTTTCAGCTTCAATGTAAAAGGCGGACGCTGCGAGGCGTGCCAGGGCGACGGCCAGCGCCGCATCGAAATGAATTTCTTGCCCGATGTGTACGTCACCTGCGAAGTTTGCCGCGGCAAGCGCTACAACGCTGAAACCCTCGCCGTGCGTTACAAAGGCCTTTCCATTTCCGACCTGCTCGATCTGCCCATCGAAGAAGCTCTCAAGGTCCTGGAAAATATCCCGGCGATTCAGGTGAAGCTACAAACTCTGGTGGACGTTGGCCTCGGTTACGTGCAGCTCGGTCAATCCGCCACCACGATTTCCGGCGGCGAAGCGCAGCGCACCAAACTCGCGCGCGAACTTTCCAAGCGCCAGACCGGCCGCACGCTCTACATTCTGGACGAGCCCACGACCGGCTTGCATTTTGACGACGTCAAAAAACTTCTCGATGTGCTCAACCGCCTTGTCACACTTGGGAACACTGTCCTGATCATCGAGCATAATCTGGACGTCATCAAACAAGCCGACTGGATCATTGATCTTGGCCCGGAAGGCGGCGAAGAGGGAGGCCGCATCGTCGCGCAAGGTTCGCCCGAACAAGTGTCACGCGTGAAAAAATCCTACACCGGACAAATTCTCGCTCGCGCTCTGAACGGCAACGGAAGCAATGCGAACGGCGCGAACAAGAAGCCACCGGCGGAATAGGGTCAGCTACAAGACTTTCCGCGCACGCGATTTTTTAGCTGGCGATGAATGAAGTATATTGAAAGAGGACGAACGACACCGCTCTCGAATGACCTCCGACGATAACAATCTCCCGCAGTCAGACGCCGCGCGCGTGGCCGAGCCAACGCCGGCGCCGGAGCCGTCGAACTCCCGTTTCGAGGCACCCGTCACACCCGGCTATCTCGGCCCTACCCTGCGGCGCGTTCCGGACGATCTCCGCGTCCCATGGGGATGGTGGGATTTGGTTCTGCTCGTGGTAATCGGCTTCGCCGGACTTCTGTTGTCGAGCTTGCTGGTGCTCACTGCTTTCATGGCCACGGGCATCACCATGGTGCACATCAAAAACTCCATCGTGGACCAAAGCCTGCTCTCCATCATCGCCACTTGCCTGGTCTCCGTCGCTCTACTCGGTTATCTCGCGGCGCAAATGCGCCTGCGTTTCAAGTTGCCTGCGTGGCGCGCTCTCGGTTGGCGGAGCCTGCGTACCGATCAGATGCCCCTCCGCGCCGCATATCTCGGACTGATTCTCTCGGGTTTTTTGCTGTCGCTGATGGTTGCCGCTTCGTCGTCGTTCTTCACGGCCAAAACCAAGATGCCCATCGAACAGTTCCTGCAAGATCGCCGCACCGCACTCCTGCTTCTCGTCATGAGCGTCACCCTCGCTCCTCTGTTCGAAGAAACGATTTTCCGCGGATACGTTTATCCGGTTGCCGCGCGCAGCTTCGGCGTGCCCATCGGTATTTTTTTCACCGGCACGATATTCGGCCTGTTGCATTCCGCGCAATTGGGCAACAGTTGGCCGCAGGTTGGCTTGCTGATTTTTGTCGGCATCGTGTTTACCTATGCCCGCGCCAGGACCGGCACTGTCCTCGCCAGCTACTTGCTCCACGTCAGCTACAATTCGTTCCTCTTTCTGAGCTTTCTGGTGGCATCGCACGGCTTCCGCCATTTTCCGGCCGCGCATTAGGCATCCTAGTCACGACAACGGCCGAGCGGCCGCCGAATCCCCCTGCAAAGAACCCCGCGAAATCAGCTACAATAGAAATTTGTGCGCAGCACTCGGCGCGCCCTAGTAACGGAGATGAAAGCGTTGCACACGATCGAACCCATACAGTGGACATCCGCAGGCGTAGTGATTCTTGACCAGCTTAAGCTGCCGTCAGAAGTAGTGCATCACACCTACACGGATTACCGCGACGTCGCGAGGGCCATTAAGACGATGATCATTCGCGGCGCCCCGGCCATCGGAGTCGCCGCGGCCATGGGGATTGCGCTGGGCGTGCAGCATTCCGAAGCGAAAACGCTCGAAGGTTTGCGCGCCGAATTTCCCGTCATCTGCGAGACGCTCGCGCACACCCGTCCCACTGCCGTGGATTTATTTTGGGCGATCGCCCGCTTGAAACGCCGCTTCGACGAACTCGCGCTAACCGCATCGCGAAATGGCTCAGGAGGCTTGGAGGGAATTCGCGCGGCAATGGTGCAAGAAGCGCTGCTGGTTCACGAAGAGCGCCGCGCCGGCGATCGCAGCATCGGAAAATTCGGCGCCGCGCTCATGCCGAAATCCGGCCGCGTGATGACGCAATGCAACGCCGGCGCGCTGGCCACGGCGGGAATCGGCACTGCGCTGGGCGTGATCCGCGTAGCGATCGAGGAAGGTAGCCAGATCGAAGTTCTCGTTCCCGAAACGCGCCCGTACCTTCAAGGCTCGCGCTTGACGGCTTGGGAACTCCACCAGGAAGGCATTCCGCTGACGCTAATCACCGACAACATGGTGGGTCATTTCCTACGGACTGGTGGAGTGGGCGCCGTAGTAGTCGGCGCAGACCGCATCGCCGCCAACGGCGACACTGCCAACAAGATCGGCACCTACGGAATCGCGGTCCTGGCTAAAGAAAATAACGTCCCGTTCTACGTCGCCGCGCCCATTTCCACCATCGATCTCTCGCTCCCCACCGGCGACCAAATCCCTATCGAAGAGCGCTCCCCGGCGGAAGTCACGCACGCGGCCGGCATTCGCACCGCGCCGGACGTCCGCGCCGCCCACATCGCCTTTGACGTAACTCCCCATCGCTACCTCAGCGCCATCATCACCGAGCACGGCGTGGCCCAGGCGCCCTTCGCCCCAGCCCTGAAGAACCTCGTCCAGCGATAGCACAGCACGCCAGAAATTGCGGGCTTTGCGCTGGCCATCAGCGCGCGTCGCCCGCCGAATCTTCGCCGTAACTTCAAAAACCTCCGCCGGCTCGGTATCGAAGTGGTATGATTCCCCTCAATCAGCAGGGTGAAGAGTCCTATGACGCGACTCGCTCCGTTCGCTCTCGGTCTTTGCTGTTTTGTGCTGCTCTCCCACCAGGCCATGGCACAGCGCGGGATGGGAGATGGCGTCAACACCGTTAGTGTGACCGGCACGGTTTTTTCCGATTCCCACAATCAACGGGTTTCTCAGGCCGAAATCCGCTTGTGTGACAGCGGCGGCAATCGGGTGGCGGAAACGATTGCAAACGACTCAGGAGAATTTTTCTTTCGAGGTATAAGTCGCAACACTTACATCCTCTCGGTTAGCGCGAACGGCTTTCAATCGCAAGACGTCCATCTGGACCTGAGCTTTGGCTCCGACCGCGGGATGTCGGTGTTCCTAAAGCCTCTCCCGGGCAACTCTCCCGCGCCGGCCTCCGCATCGAGCGTCTCCACTCATGAGATGGCGATGCCGCAGAAGGCTCGGGATCTGCTGGCATCTGGCGAGAAAAAGATCTACCAGGACAAAAATCCTCAGGGCGGCCTGCAAGACCTGCAGCGGGCGATTGCCATCGCTCCCGGTTACTACGAAGCGTATTACCAGACCGCGATGGCTTACGTCTCCCTCGGCAACTCTGGCGAAGCAGAAAGGGCCTTTCGCCAATCAATTGAGATAAGCAGCGACAAGTATGGTGAGGCCGCGGTCGGCCTTGGGGCTCTGCTGGTAAATAAGGGAAGCTCGATCGAAGGCGAAAAAGACATCCGCCACGGGATCGAATTGAACCCAAACTTCTGGCTGGGATACTACGAACTGGGCAGGGTTTTGCTCAATCAGAAGAACTTCGCCGAAGCGGGGAAAGCCGGGGAGCAGGCGCGGTCACTCGCTCCTGCGTCCCCGATTGTTTACCGGCTGCTTTCAAACGTGCATCTAAACGAAAGAAATTACGCGGCGCTTTTGCAGGATCTGGACGCTTATATCAAGCTTGATCCTGATAGTCCGGCCGGGTTGCGGGCTAAGGAACTCCGCACCCAGGTTGCACAGAAGGTCGGCGAGGCAAATCCTATTGCGGCGGGTGGCCCGGCAACCAAGTAGGCTGAACCTCAGACGGCTACGACGATTCGCCGCTGACTCTTGCCGTCTACCCAATCACCCAAGGTCCTGCATCGTGAAGCAGGCGCCCCGCACGCGATCCCGCGACGCCGCAACCCGGCCGCGAGGTACTCCCGCCAGAATAAGAAAGGGCGGCCCCAAAGGGCCGCCCTTTTTGCAGCTCCTAGAGAAGCTATTTAGAAGATGAACTTGCCCTGAATCTGGCAAATCCTCTGGTCCGTAGCCGCCGCTGCGAACGCTCCGTAAGGAGAAGTCGGCATGGTGGCCGTGAAGACCGTGTTTCCGAACGGGCCAATTCCACCGTTGGTATTCGCCGATGCCGTGCCGTAGTTCAGGTGGTTCAGCACGTTATAGGCGTTGAAGCCGATTTGAAACTTGAAGCGCTCGGTCAGATCGAACGTCTTGCGGAGGCTGAAATCCATTCCGAAGAAGCCCGGTCCGATGAACGAGTTCCGGCCCAAAGCGCCCGTAAAATTGGTGGAGGGGGCGAGGGTATTCGCGGTAACCGTGCTTCCCGCCGGCGCGAAGCAAACAAAGCCGGTGAGCAAGCCAACCGCACAGGGGTTGCTATTCGAGAAATTCCGCTGTGTGAACGTCGAGGACGGTTGCGCAATGATTGTTGCACCTTGCAGGTTGTCGGCGGCTTCGAATCCCCCCAACGTAGCCCCATCGAGAATGCTGAACGGGAAGCCCGTGTGAAAGAAGACGTTGCCCGAAATCTGCCAACCAGCAACGGCCAGATTCGTCAGATGGTTTTCCGTCTTGAACGGCAGCGCATAAATGTAATTCGCGCTGATGTTGTGACGGATGTCGTTATCCGAGGAAGCGTATCCGGCGTTCGGGTTGAACGGATTGACCTGATCGAGAACGCTGTTGATGACGCTAAACGGGTTGATGCCACCATTCGAATTGGCATCGAGCGAGTGGGAGTAGGAATAATTAAAGCGCCCTGATAGGCCGTGCCAGTCGTTCTCCATAATCGAGACAGTTACGCCGTTGTAATTGGAATGGCCGGCGTTCGTCAGCTGCGTCACGGTGCCGACACGCGGATCGGGCGCAGCAGTCGGCAGACCTGAGTTGGTGAAGCCCGCGCCGATGCAGTTCACCGGGTCGCAGAAGGAATTCAGGAAGGGGTTCTCCATCAACTCGTCATAACCGTGATTGCCCACGTAATTGACGGACACAGAGGTCGTGCGAGTCAATGCGTGCTGAATTTCCAAGTTCCATTCCAGGTACTTCGGGTTCAAAACCTTACCCGCAGTATCAGCTACGTTGGGAACGATCAGATTACCCGTATTCGGGTTAACGCAGCCGCCGGGGACTCCCGCTGCGGCAGTCGCGTAGGTATTCAGGTTCCCACCACTCGTGAAGTTCGAAGCGAAAACGCTGTTGCACTCTTGGGCGACGTTGACGCCGCTAGTGGGAAAGGCCGTTGACGAACCCGGCTGCTGGTCAAACGCCAGCGTACCCGCCCCCACGTTCCAAGGATTCACGACTGGGAAGTTCGTGGTGTAGTTTCCCAGAATTTCACCGGGATAAAGATCGGTGAAGAGACCAACACCGCCGCGGATCACAGTCTTGTCACCGATCGGGCTCCAGGCAAAACCGAAGCGGGGTTCGAATACAACTGCCTCAACATCCGGCAGAATGTTCTTCAGGCCCGTCTGGAAAGTACCACCCGGGAACGCCGCGTTGTACGGGACATCCGCGCCATGTGGAGTGTCGTTGAACGGCGAAATCGGCAGGGTGGCGCAAGCATGCTGGCAAATGCCGCCAGAATTGCGATCCGCCCGCAGGGTCATGGTGAGTTTCAACTTCGAATTAACCCGCCATTCATCCTGGAAGTACAAGCCGAAGCTGTAGAACGCGATCGGCTGACGCGGGGTGGCGGTGAAGTTGTACAACACGTTGCCGCCGCCAGGGAAGCCGGTCGTGGTATTCGCCGGCAGGAAAACCTGGTCGTTGGCGAAGCCCAAGAGCGTGGTGCTGACGGCAGGATATTGAGTCAAGGTTTCAGCCGCATAATCGCTGACGTCGTCTCGACGGAAGTTTACGCCCATCTTGAAGGAATGAACTCCCTTGGTGACGGAGAGATCGTCAATAACCTGCCACTGCGTTACGTGGCGGCCTTGAGGATATTCGAACCCCGCCGCAAAGCCACCGGGGTTTCCTGATCCGGTGCCAAGCGCAGTCGTAGAGGAACCGTCAACGAAGGCGAGGTTACCTGGAAACAAGGCCAGGGCCGCCGTCGGATCGGGATTGCCGAAGATCGCCGCATAGTACAGCACCGACCCGATGAAGTTGTTGACTACATTCGGGCTGAACAGGTGCGTATAGTTCAACTGCCCTTCGTCTTGCGGCTGATTGCTGCTGTCATTGAAAGCCGGGTTGACGGAATCCGTGTAGGTCGGCTGTAAGCCGCGGTCGAACTTCACGCGACCGAAAATCTTGTCGTTGTCACTGAATGAGTAATCCACGCGTCCGCTCAGCAACCATTCCTTGTTGCCGTTCGAAACAGACTGCGTGTAGCTCTCCGTGCAACCGCCGCCTCCGGAGCCGTCTGCTGCCGTCGGTTGAATTGCCGCTGGGAGCACGGCACCAGAAATGGGATCAGAGAGCAAATTCGTTAGCGGATTGTACGCGTAACCAATACAACTGCCGGCCGGTGCATTGGGGGCCCCTGGGCTGCCTGGGTTGCCTGGGGAAGGGGGGATAGGGGCGATGTACTTCGTTCCAGTATTGTTGACAACAGCCTTGGAAATACCCGGGGCGTTGTTGTAAAGCGAGAACGCATTTGTATAGAACGCTTGCGTCGCGGCGTCCTGCGGAACGTTGGCCAGCACATAATCTTGAAACGCCGGCGTCATCAAGGTCACGTCATGCACGGAGCCGAAAATGTAACGGATGCCTTCGGTGTTGACGTAGAAGAAGGCCTTGTCCTTCTTAATCGGACCGCCAAGCGCTGCCGCCCACTGGTTGTTGTTCTCAAAAGGGCGTGTCCCGCCGAACAGCTTGTTGATCGGATCGTTCGCCGTCAATTCGCGTCCGGTCCAGTAATAAACGGCATCGCCGTGATACGCGTTGCCGCCGGACTTCGTTGAATAGTCAACCTGAGCGCCCGCCTGCCGGCCGTACTGGCCGGTGTAGCCGTTTGCGACGATCGCCACTTCTTGCATCTCGTTGCCGCCCAGCAGCAAGTTGCTGGCGCCCGTGTTGTTCAAGTTCAAGAACGGATCGTTGTAGTCATTGCCGTTGACGGTAAAGAGGTTCGCGTCGGCCGGCAGTCCGAAAGCGCTAAAGTTGCCGTAGCCCCCAACCGTCGAGTTGTTGGCCACGATGCCAGGCGCGGAATTCGCGATGTAAGTAACGTCGCCGCCCGGATTCGGCGTTTCCGTCATCTGCCGAGCGTCAAACGTCGTCGTGATGTTCGCATCTTCGGTCTGCAGCTGCGCGGCCTGCGTTGTTACTTCTACCGTCGTGCTCACGCTTCCCGTTTCCAGCTTGACGTTCACCGCGACAATCTGACCCAAGACCACATCCACGCCCGTCGCCGAAGTCTTAAACCCTTGCTGGGTCACGGAAAGCGTGTAGCGGCCCGGCTTCAAAAGCGAAAAACCGTAGACGCCGCTGGAGGACGAGGTGACAGCCTGCGTCTCTCCGGTGCTGGCACTGGTCAGCGTGACCTTCGCGCCGACGATCACTGCGCCGGTTTGGTCTGTGACCGAACCGGTTATTCCGCCGGTCACCACGCTTTGCGCGGCAGCTAGAAAGGGTAACAACAACGCGAGCAGTGCAACGATACAAAGCTGCTGCTTAAATCGCATTTTTCTCTCCTCGTTTCGTTCAACTTTAGAAATGGTCGGGGCGGAAACTAGGTCCCGTGGCATAGAGCAACAACGCCGAATTCGTAATGGCCCCCGCCCTCCTAACGCAAGAGAATTGCCATCTGCGAATTAATATTAAGTGCTTTACATAGAATAGTGTATGGACACTACGAGTTTCGGTAGGGGCTGGCCGTATATGTGTTTTGGAATATTGGTACTAAATCCCATTTTTAGGATAGGAGTGCCCATTGTCGCGTTTGAGTGCGCCTAGTCGGCTCACGAGCGGACGTACATCGTGACGAATCGATCGACGGTTCGCCGGTTATTGAATGGGGGCGACGGGGATATCCAGGAGGCACACCTCAGTGGCTAGGGTAGATGAGCTATCGGCGGATTGTGCAGCTGCCCTGAGGTCGAACTACTAATGGAAATTAGCCAAGATCTACTGCTCCGGAGCTCTGAACACTAACTGCGTTCCCTTCTTCAACTTAACATCGCTAACGCCGGATTGTACAACCGAATACTGCTTCTGGTTTTGCGTCGAAGACGCCAAACTCATTCCTCGTATTCCATATACACCGACGCTGGTAGCCATGATTTCGCCCCCGTTGCCTAGGTTCCTATTCTCGCCGGCAACCGCGGAGTTGATATTCGTCGCAGCCATTCCTCGCCCGTCCTGGAGCGAATCTGTAGACACGGTGGCAGCCGGGGCTAGGGCTTGAATTTTTACGTTGAGCGTGGCTGGGGACCCGCCCTTCGGGGCGACTTGATCGAAAACGATGACGATCATCGAAGCGGAGCTGCTGCTATAAGTCTGCACTTGGGTAATATGGCCCGACAGGATGGACCCTCTCTTCAGCAATACGTCGTGTCCCGGTTTCAGGTCTCGGGTGGTTTCGGCCTGTACGAGGTCTCCTGGCTTATTCTTGCTCGCGTCCAAATCCGTATCGAGCTTCGCAACAATTCCCTGACTGCTCGGAATATTTATAGACGGCGGCGCAGCGCTCGATGGCGCGCTCGTCTGCGCAATGGTTGGCGAAGCCAAAATCAAGGCCGCGATGATCAAGATTCCTATGCGCATGATTCCCGTCTCCTGAGCCGTTCGCGCGAAATACCGCGAGTGCACGCCCGCTGTGAAATTCGACGCGTGAGCTTAGCAAAAGGGTACGGGGACGGCAAGTGGCGGACTGGATTAATTACTCTAGGTTATTACGCGACAGTAACATTGCCGTTCGCGAACGTTCACTTAGGGTTCTGGCGCACAGGAGACTGCTCGGCACTCTGATTGAAGCCCTACTCCGACCAGCAGTACAATCGTCCCTCGGTTCTGCGTTTGACCAATCTCCGCCGTACGGGTCCCGACGACGACTTCAAACGAGCCAGCTGGCGCCGCGGCGACGGTGGCCGCGTAGCTACTGCGCGTCGGTTACTTTACCTTTCACGAATGTGACTTTAAGGTCTTTATATACATAAATCTGCTTGGGACCCAGGTTGAGGATCTTATCCGGCTGGCCCAATATCGCCGTCACTTGGTCGGGCGTCTGACCAATCTCCACCGTAGCTGGCGGAGCGGCCGGGGCCGCTGGTGCGGCCGCCGGAGCGTCGGCTGCTGCGGGCTGCTGCGCGTCGCCGCCTGCCGCTGCCTGTTGTTGGTTTCCGCTGTCGTCCGACTTCGCGGAGTCGTCCGGTTGAACCGTCAAAACTTCCGCGACCAAGCTCAACACTTGATCCGCGGTGAGGTTCGAGCCTTTCGGGAAAATGAATTTGAGCTGCGAGTAATACCGAACATCCTGATAGGGATCGCTGAACAAGGTGAAGAGAACACCGTCAGGTTGCACTGCGATACCCGTCACCCAAAATTTTTCACCGGTAACAAATTGCCGCCCCTGCACGGTCTGCGGCGGGGGATGCCCGATCATGCTGCCGAAACCCTGCAGCTTTTGATGCACACCGTATGCCCCCTCGGAGAGCCTGCCGCCGCTATAGGTGTTCACCGGCGGTATTTGGGTTGAGGTGGGATACATCAGCAGCTTGTCCTTCTGCAAGACCAGCACGGCACCCGCGGTGACGATGTCGCTCTTGTCGTCCGTCGGCTTGGTGAGCTGGTACTTCGCTTCCAGTTGGCTCTGCACCGAACCCTGCGCTCCCGCCGTGAACCATGGGAAAATTCCCGCTACCGCCAGGACGGCAATTTGCATCCGAATCGGAAGTCTGGCGTTCATTGGTAACTTCTCCTTGGGCGTGGCATGCCCCGCGGTGTTTTTCGGAAATTGTGAAATCCGGTGTTCGCTCCGCTACTAATTAACGAACGCAAGCTGAACCGGAGCGTCAGTGGTTGTCCCGCCTGACGCTCCGATCTGGTTTTCTGCAGTACCGTGTAACGGCCCGGTACCGCAGATGACAGAGTTACTTTGCCCTTAGTCCTGACCGCTGGATCCGGCTTGCCCTTGCACGTCAGCGTCGGCCTTGTCGGCATCTGCTTGCTGCGCCTCAAGCTCGCCCTTCACCGACGTATCCGGCTTCACCTGGCCATCAGGATTCGCCCGAGTCTTGGTGTCGGGAGCTGCCGGCAATCCGTTCTTGCCTTGATTGTCCGCCAGCGTCTTGAGCCCGGAATCGAGCTGCTCGCGGAAGTGGTTGTGCATTTCCTGCAGGTCGTCTACCGCCACAGCGACCTGCGAGCCCGACGCGCAGTCGGATTTCTGGCTCGCGCTGACCAACACCTTCACGCTCTTGTTCGCGTCCGGTGTGTCGTCGATGCGTGTGACTACGTCTCCGGCAGATAGCGAGCAGTCCTGACCGTCGGGTCCCGTCTCGTTCAGCACCTCGCTGACGATAAAGGTCCGGTGGTTAGGATCCAGAGCCGCGGGAACCTCTTCGGGCGGGTTTGCATCGGCGGACGTATCCGCAGCCGGAGCTGCCGCCGCCGCGGGTTGTGGTGCTTGCGCGGCGGCTTGTTCCGCAGCCAGCTGCGCCTTTACCTCGTCCGCGATGGCCTGCTTTACCTCCGGCGTTAGCGCTACACCGCCTCCACCGTTACTGGCATCTTGTTGTGCGCTGGCATCGCCTTGCGCCGCCGCGGCATTCGCATTCGCCGCTGCCTGAGCTTCATACGCGGCCTGCAGGTTCTGGCTGATTACGTAGTCCGTCATCCAGAGTGCTGCTGTCGCGTAAGCTGGGTAGGGATTGAAGTAGTAGCCGTAGTATCCAAACCACGGCGCTCCGCCCCAGCCCCACGAATAAACCACCGGCGCGGCCCAGGGATTGTACGCCCAGCCGTAGAATGCCGGACCGTAGTAGTAAGCCGGCACGTAGCCGTAATAGTAGCCTCCGTGGTAGTAGCCACCGCGATATCCGTACGCGTAGTAGCGACCGCCACGGTAGTAGGTTCGCCCCATGTACCGGCGTCCGTCGCGTCCACGGTAGCCACGCTCGCCGTAGCCGCCGTGCCGCCCGGTGTTGACCAGCCGGCCGCCGCCAGCACGCCGCCCCTCGACTCTTGTGGAGCCATGCGCGCCATGAGTAATCGTCGCCCCGTGCGCGGTCTTAACGGAGGTTACTCGGCCGCCCGAGACGCGCGCCGTATTACCACTCTTGGTGGTAACAGTCTTAGCAGGCGCTTTCGCAGCGCCACCCTTGCCGCCAGCTGCGCCTCCCTTGGCGGATGCGTTCGTCGCGCCACCCTTGCCACCTGCCGCCGTCGTGCCCTTACCACCAGCCGTGGTCGTACCCTTTCCGGCAGTTGTCGTTGCGCCCTTACCGGCAGTCGTCGTGGTGGTTCCCTTGCCGGCAGTGGTGGTCGTCGCACCCTTACCGGCTGTAGTAGTCGCGCCTTTATTTGCGGTGGTCGTCGAGCCCTTATTCGCGGTGGTTGTGGTGCCCTTGTTGGCCGTGGTAGTCGTTCCCTTATTAGCGGTGGTCGTTGTGCCCTTATTCGCTGTAGTCGTCGTGCCCTTGTTGGCCGTAGTAGTTGTGCCCTTATTGGCGGTAGTCGTCCCCTTGTTGGCGGTAGTCGTGCCTCTGTTGGCAGTGGTCGCACCGCCTCCTCCGGCCTTGGCGCCGCCGCCTCCACTCGGATGTGAAGCAGGGGCCGACGGATGGGCTGCGGGAGCAGCCTTTGGAGCCGACCCTCCCCCACCTTTGTTCTTCTGCCCCCAAGCCAAGCTGGGGACAGTGATCAGGCTCAGTATTAAGAGCCACTTTGCCACGACGCTGACGATGGGCCGAGTCGAATTCATCTTAACTCTCCTCTTAACGTGAAATGCTCTGAGATTCCGTCTCTGACTCTACTGCCAAGCACGTGCGATCCCTGAAAATTCCCCGACGCCTGCCGGACTCGGGCGTCCGCTGCCGCCGCGATGACTTCGGTCAGTTTAAAAGCTATCGGTCGCTTTCGATAAACGCTGCAAAGGATTGCGCCAGCACCGTCCGGAAGGATTGAATTCTGCAAAGAGAACAATAGGCTGGTTCCGCATGACCTCCGCGCCGGATCGCCCCGAAGCGGCCCTCCCATTCACATTGCGCAAAAGCATCCGAAAAAACGTCACGCCAAGGAAAGATTTCCGCTTCACCCGCCGATTCACGGTAGCCGTTGGACCACGAGCCGCAAATCACGCATATCCGCGGCAGGCGCCTCCAGGGTGGCGGCTTCCGGCCGGATTAGAAGCTATGGTGGAAGAACATAGGCCCGCTGAGCGGCGCTGTCAAGCTCGGAAAATTGTGGGGCAACCAGCAAGGCAGGGTCTTTCGCCTGCCGATGCCATCAAACAGCTTCGCGCCATAAACCCGTTCAGCATGCCCTTTCACTCTGGCACAAATGTCGTAGAATGGCGGCAGCTTTCGGGCTTTCTCCACCAACCGCTTTTGAATCGGCAGAGGCCAAATGACCGACGACGTCACTGGCGCACGTAAAGGCGACTACCTGATCCTCGGCACTCTCGGAGCCGGAGGAATGGGCAAGGTCTACAAAGTTCGCAATACGCTTTCCGACCGCGTGGAAGCCATGAAAGTTTTGTTGCCCGATCTTTCCGAGCAGCAGGAACTGGCGGATCGTTTCTTGCGCGAAATAAAAGTTCTGGCCAGCCTGCATCATCCCAATATCGCCGAATTGCGCACTGCTCTTACGATCGGCAATCAACTCGTGATGATTATGGAGTACGTGGAAGGCACCACCCTGGCTTCCCGCCTGCAACAAGGTGACATGCGTTACGCGGACGCACTCGCGTGCTTCGATCAAGTGCTCGCCGCGCTCTCTTGCGCGCACTCACAACGCATCGTGCATCGCGACATCAAGCCCGCCAACATCATGCTCGCGCCCTACGGCATCGTTAAGTTGATGGACTTCGGCATCGCACGTTCCGGCAACGATATGGGCCTCACCATGACCGGCACGACGCTGGGTTCGGTCGCATACATGTCGCCTGAACAAGTTCGCTGCGAACCGCTCGATGGACGCTCAGACCTTTACTCCGTCGGCGTCTCGTTGTACGAAACCATCACCGGGCAGCGCCCTTACGTGAGCGACAACAACTTCGAAGTGATGCAAGCGCATCTGCAGGTGCCGCCGACGCCGCCGATAGACTTGAAGCCCGATATTCCGCCCGGATTGAATCAATTGATCCTGATGGCGATGGCTAAGAATCCGGCGCAACGATTCCAGACTGCCGATGCGATGCGCGGTGCGCTGCGCAGCGTAGCTCCGGTTCTGGGTGAACCGACTCCGTTCGCGCCGGAGATTCCGGAGTCAACGCTCGACATGTCGGCGCAGCAAACGCCGTACCCCGCGAGGCCCAGCACGCCCCGTTCGGTCACCGCGCGGCCCGTGGCGCAGCAGCCGGTCACAGCGCGGCCCGTTACTGCACGCCCTGTTACGGCTCGTCCGGTCACCGCGCAGCCTGCCTCGGCGCCGCCGATCACGCCCAATCCTTCATCGGGGCCGCTTGCGCCGACGATTCCGCTTTCCGGCTCAGCGCAGCAATATCCGCCGCCGCAGGTTCCGGCGGCAGCCGTGGTGGTGGCAGCCCCACCCGCGCAAGCGAGCGCCGGGAATCGCCGCCTACTCTACATCGCTCTCAGCGCAGTGGCCGTGCTCGTGGTCTTGGTTGCTGCGGGGTTCGGCGCGAAGCGTTGGTTGGATACGCGCACGACTGAGAACTCCGCCCGTGCGCCTGCGGACAATACGACTGCTACCGCACCAGCGCCCGCCGCTACGACGCCGGCTGCGGATGTGCCCGCGACGCCGGTGATGCCTGCGATGCAAACTGTCCCCGTGTCAGATGCGGCTCCTAGCAAGCCCACTACAGTTGCGAGCGTGAAGCCGCGCACTACCGCGCCAGCGATCGTGCGGAATCCCTCGCCACCGCAACAGGACACGCCGCAGCCGGTTGTGCAGCAGCCCGCTGCACCGCAACCGCAGCCGAGCGTGGTACAGGAAGCAACTACAGCCGCGCCGCCGGATCATCGCGCAGCAGAACAATCGACGCGGAAGACCGTGGCGTCCCTCGCACAACTGGCGGCGTTGGAGCACGAGGAGTTCGATGAGCTCGAGGCGCGCGATAACAAGGTGAACGCGCGCGTCGCGGCATTGCCGCAGCAGCCTGGCGCTGACGTCGCCGCATCGCAGCAGAGCGCACGCAATGAACTGGCGCTAGCGCAACGCGCGCTGCAGCATGGCGACGTGCAAAACGCGCAGAAATACATGGAGCAGGCAGATGCGGAAATAACCAAGGTCGAGAAGCTTCTCGGGCACTAAGCTCGCCGCTACGAAATGCGTGGCTACTCTTTCGAAACGTTGACGAAATACAGGTCCGTGGCCACATCGAATTCGTTTTTCTTCAGTTGAGTCTTCATCGTCTGCCAGTACGTGGTCGGCTGAATAATTTGCCAGTCGGTTTTTTTGCCTACGCGGATGGGCATGGCGAAATCGGGTTCGTCCGCTAGCCAGCGATAATCCACCGTGCCCTCCGCTTCATTGAATTTCAGCTCGAGGGTAGGAATCGCGGTGTGGCGCAGGTACTGATCGAAGAGCGGCGTGAGATTCATGCCAGTCTGCTGGTTAAAATACGCGACGACATCCTCGGTCATGATGTTCTGATATTTGAAATGCTGGTAAAAATCGTGGATCAGCGCAAACCAGCGCGCATCATCGTTCATCACGCTGCGCAGCGTGTTCAGAAATAACGCGCCCTTGAAATACATATCCTGCGGCGGGGTGGCGGCGATGCCGCGTTCGGCAATGATCGGCTCGCGATTCTGTACTTTGGGTTTGTAACCATTGACGTACTTGATCGCGTCTTCGTGCCCGAAAGTGTATTCGACGTAGAGAACTTCCAGATAAGTAGTCCAGCCCTCGTGGATCCACATGTCCGAGCGGTCGGCAGCTGAAACGCTATTGCCGAACCACTCGTGGCCGCTTTCGTGAATGATGATGAAATCAAATTTCGGGCTGACCCCCACGCCCGTCCAATCGCGTCCCAGGTAGCCGTTGGTGAAATGATTGCCGTAGGTGACTGCGCTCTGATGTTCCATCCCGGAGTAAGGCACTTCGACGAGCTTGTAGCCGTCCTTCTGGAAAGGATACTCGCCGAAATAATGTTGGTAGGCCTCGATCATTCCTTTGGCCTGCGCGAATTGCTTTTTGGCTTTGTCCAGATCTTCGGGCAGAACGTAAAAATCGAGCGGCAGGTCGCCGAGCTGATCGGAAAAATGCACGTAGTTGCCGATGTTCAGCGAAACGTCGTAATTGTTGATGGGATAGTGCACCAGCCAATCCCAGCGCGTGTAACCGTCGCCCAGGTCGGTCTTGCCCACGAATTTTCCGTTGGAAACGTCGACGAGCCCGTTTGGAATCGCGACGCTGATCTGCATGTTCTCGACTTCATCGCGCCATTGATCTTTGTTGGGCCACCAGACGCTGGCGCCGATGTCCTCGCATGCGGTGTAAATCCACGGATGCCCGGCGGGATCTTTGCCAAACGTGAAACCACCGAAGCGAGCGGTCTGAAGTGGATGCCCGGAATAATAAAAATCAATCGTGTATTCCTGCCCGGCGTGCAGCGTTTCCGGAAAGTCCACGAAGACGGCGCCGGAATCGCGCACGTCTGTGAGCTGGGTCGTGCCTAACAGGATTTTGTCCACTGCAAGCGCGGGATGCAGGTCGAGCTGGATGCGCGAGCTGTCGGCCAGCATTTTAAAGCGAATGGAATTCTTGCCGCTGATGGTCTGCTTCTCTGGATCGACGCGGATATCGAGGTGATAGGAAAGCAGATCGTTGTTAACACGGTACGGACCGTACGCACCGCGCAAAATGCTCGCGCGCGTGGGAGCGGCCGGCGCTGGCGGTGTTGCGGGCGCCGCCGGAGGCTGTTGCGACGCCGAAGCAGCAGCTTGCGGGTTCGCTTGAGCCGAAACGCCAGCAGCTACAAACATCAGAAACACAGCGAGTTGCGCGAAGCGTTTGCCGAAATTCGAGCCCGTCATACCTTGAATTCTCCCGAAGGCGAAAGCGCCGAGTGCCGCCGAAAAAGTAACACGAGGAGAACGGCGGCGCCAGCGGGCCGGGATTCCGCGAACCAGGATTGATGGCGTGCGAATCGTGAATCGGCGTGAGGTGGAGGCGCGGAGGCGCAAAAACGAGACAAAAACTAGCGATTGATTTGGGGCGCTGGTGATAATTTCAATGGGTTGGGATGGCTTTCGATTATGTTTCGCTAGCGATTGATTTCGGCTGGAACGGGTAACATGCGGCGATTGAGGTGCGCCGGTGGGTAAGGGAGCAAGGTTTGAGGCGAGGGTCTGCAGCGGGCAGGCTCGTGGGCAAGATGAGTGACGCAATCGTGATTGAGATTTCATATTTTGGTTTCCGTTTGAACTTAGCATGCAGCGCAGTGGAAAGCAGCTGTGCGCGCGAACAGACGCGGTACAGAATTGGTACAGAACTAGTGTGCCGTCCCGTAAATTCGTTCGCATAGTCGTTCGATTTTAGCCAAGATCGAATCCGCTGTGGCGGTCCAGACGAAAGGCTGCGCGTGGCGGTTGGAATTCGTGGCGTAGTGATCGAT
>Ga0116105_1000169_pt1 | contig 19859 bp, 6 predicted proteins | sample June2015DPH_6_20_FD_89716 | JGI IMG/M metagenome (GOLD analysis project Ga0116105, IMG submission 89716) | Peatland microbial communities from SPRUCE experiment site at the Marcell Experimental Forest, Minnesota, USA - June2015DPH_6_10 | ecosystem: Environmental > Terrestrial > Soil > Wetlands >... | reverse complement strand
CGGAATACAAGACGCCGCCGGGCAAGTTCCTCGATTGGATGCGCCTGATGCTGCGCTGGTCCAACAACGAGGCGGCCAGCAAGTGCATTCGGGCGCTTTCGTATCCTTACATCAACGGCGTACTCGGCGGCGCCGGTTTCTTCGATAGCAAAACCAGAGCCGGCTTGTGGTTATCCGGCGATTACTTGGGCAATGACTGGTTAAAGGCTGACGGCGCCGCGCAACCACTCAGCCCGCGCTGGGCACGCTTGCAGGCGCGGAGAGTGACGAATTTCGGCGGCAACGCCCTCCAGGTGGCGCGCATGATGATGTTTATCGCGCGAAGCCCGGAAATGATCAGCCTCATGACAGGTGTTGACGGCATCGGCAGTTACATTCGTGAGGGGCTAGCCGGCGCGAGTCCTGCGCGCGCCTTCACCGCGATTGCGTCCAAGATCGGTTGCGGAGACGAAGTCCCGGCGCCCGCCTGTGGGTTCAGCCATGATTGCGCAATCGTTCGCATCGATCGCGGCGGTGACCCGGCCAAAACGATACGTTACATGGTGGTAGCGCTGGGCGAACCTCCAGGCCGGGCACGAGCCGATCTCCATAAGATGGTCGTCCGGTTCCACGATTGTGTCGTCGCCCGACACCCGGTAAGCTGATCTCGATAGCTGGCGATAACGGATCGGCCGGTGCTTAATTCTCCTGTTAACTACAGGGTGGGCCTGTTCATCTGGGTCCCTGTGGACTGCAATCCATCGACACATAGCTAACGCCAGCAGGCTGATTTCCATGCGATGGTGCGGCAACTAAATCGGCATCGAGAAGAAGTGACTGTCGTCCTTATGGTTGATGCTGATACGCTGCTGGTGGATTACGCGCGCACCTTGGAAGTCTATTCCTGATCGGCGGGTTCGGCTCGCAACAGGGCTAGGCCGGATGTCAAGTCTGGAACGACGGCTATCGCTTTCTTGAGGTGCGTCAGGTCGAAAACCTCAAGCACTCTGATGTTTGCACATACGACCACGAAACGCCCATTTCCTGTTTTAGTCACGGTAGAGTAAACGCGAACGAGGAATCCAATTCCCGTCGAACCAATAGAGACCAATTCCCGAAGATCCGCCAAGACTTTACTACATCCTTGGCTCTTCAACTCCTCTATCTTGGCATGGAGATAGTATGGGTCTGTACCGGTTACAAACCGTCCTTCAAGACGGAGGAAACAAACATCGTCTTGGCGCTCGACTTCAATCAGCATCGAATTCCTTGGTGGTTATCCACTCGGTATCGTACTATGGATGTCCGTTTTAGGATACTTGTTTGAATGCACCAGCGTCGATCAACCGCCTGGTTTCCCGCACGATATCGGAGCGCCAGCTTCATCAAGCAGTGAGCGGTAGGTGTGGCGGAACGTGTGCCAGCCTAGCTTTGGAATGCCGATTTCAGCGCCTTAGGACAGAGGTTTCTTGCTGCAAAATCCCTGCATGATAAGACCGCCCGGTGACGTGGGACGGAAACACAAGCCCGCTTGTGCGATCTCCACGCCACGTAAGCAAGAGCTGCGCGAATACCGGATCGAGCGGGATTTCGTCAAAAGTCGATATGCTCCCAGCGCAAAGCCAGGACTTCGGAAACCCGTAATCCGGTGCAGATGGCCACGATATCCATTGTCCGGTAGGGCTGTTCCAGAATCGCTTTGGGTGGCGACGGGGAAAGCGCGACCAACTAACTTCGAACAGCGGCTCCGCCGACTCAAGGACTAGCTTGAATTCGCATTGAGGATTCCTCTGAAGCCACCGCTAAATCCGAATTGCATGCAGAGATCACATGGTTCCGGCAACGAAGGCCCTTTTTCACGCGCCGATGCGATGGAAAAGCCGCTACTTAGGAAGCTCTGGTTTTCCGTCGCACCAGTGCGAGAAGCACACCCGCCACACCGATGACGGGCCAGGTGGCGGGTTCGGGCACGGTTCCGGTTAGCACAATGTCATAATCCACGAGATCTGTGTCCGCCGAGGTGAAGGCACCTCCATCCCAGCCAGTGATGGGATCGTTTCCACCCGCCGTCGGGTCCGGTCCGACGACATCGGTGGAATTGAAGATCGTAAAGATCTCGCCCGACGAGCTCAGCGGCATATTGGACGAGCGCGTGATCGCCAAATAGTAAAGGCCGTCCGCCGCGGGACCGACGCCCGACGGCAGGGCAGAGGAGCAGGGATTATCTATCAGGGACGGCAGACACGAAAGCGTATTTCCCCCGTCGATATCGTCGTTTGCATAGACGCCGCGCCCAGTGGAGTCAAACAGGTACAACTCCGTATCGGTAATGCCGAAGGGCGACCCCAAAGTGATGGCCGAGAACGATGCAAAATTCCCAATATCGATCGCGAACATGTTCACGCCGAGCAACGGGTCTGTGGTATCGGGAATGCTTCCGGTTATCTCGGTCACAGGCAAACCGGTGAGATCCTCGGCGGTACCCGGCAATGCCCCAGCACCACTAGCAGTAAAAAGGTCGGCATATGCCGCCGGCACGATCATCAGGGTCAACGGAAGAACAATTCGCAGAGAGGTTTTGGTCGGCATCACGCTTCTCCGTAGCGGTATTGGGATTTTACGCTGGAATTAAGTCAAAATCAATCCCCTTCTAGTACCGCTGCAAGCAACTGTTGGCTTGACAATCGACAAGGGGTGGAGTTAAATGAAGCAACTCACCTCGGAGGTGTGCCTTGAAACGCACTCTATTTTTGAGCGTTTTGTTGTCCGTAGTCCATGCTGCCGCTTCTGCTCAAGGGATTAACGTCAGCACACCACCTAATCTGTCGTCCTACGCGTACGGCACCCCGGTTTCGGGCGTCCCAGGTCCCGCATTCAAAGGACCGGCTCTGACCGGCCGCGTACAAGTTGGTATTAAGTTACAGAATCCGCCCTTGGTGGTTGCGGTCGGTGTGAATGCAAAGCAGAACGGGATTGCAATGACTGCCGCTCAACAGATCGCCTACCTGGCACAGATCAAGCAACAGCAGGATGCGGTGATGGCGCAAGTGGCCGCGCTGGGCGGAGTGGAACTGGGACGCGTAAGCAAGGCGCACAACGCGCTGGCAGTCTCTGTGGACGCGAGCACTCTGCGGGCCATCCATGGCATCAGCGGCGTGCTGGCGGTGCGCCCTCTGGCCGACTATCAAGTTTCAGCCGCGCCGGTGCCCGACCTCGCCACCACAGACGCCTATGTGGGGGCGGCGGCGGTGCAAGCCAGCGGATTCACCGGGGCTGGAATTCGCGTGGCACTGCTCGACACGGGCATCGATTACACGCACTACAATTTGGGAGGTTCCGGCAACGTGGCGGATTACAATACCGCCCTCGCCGCCGCTGCCGGAACGCCGCCGCCGTCTCTTTTCCCCACCACCAAAGTGGTCGGCGGATACGATTTCACGGGCGAAATCTGGCCGAACGGGCCTCTGGCTCCGGATGCGAATCCACTGGATTTGAACGGTCATGGGACGCACACGTCGGACATTCTCGGCGGGCTGAGCCGGGATGGCGTGCATAAGGGCACCGCTCCGGGCACCCAGCTCTACGCCGTCAAGGTGTGTAGCTCTGTATCCTCAAGTTGTAGTGGCGTAGCGATTCTGGAGGGGCTCGATTTTGCGCTGGATCCTAACAACACCGGGACTCTGAACGACGCCGTGGACATCATCAGCATGTCCATCGGCGGGTCTTTCGGGCAGCGGGAATCTGACGACGGCGAAGCGTTCACCGACATCGTCAACTTCGGCGTGGTCAGCGTTATTTCCGCAGGGAATGACGGCGATATTCCCTATATCCTTGCAGGTCCTGCTGCGACTCCGGAAGTCCTGGCCCTGGCTGCGACGACTAGCGTGGTGGCTACAGGAGTTCCATTGGTAATCAACGCTCCGCCGACGATTGCCGGCACATACTCGAATACCGCAACGCTGGATTTCGCCCCGGTGACCGGGACGGTCACCGCGAATATTGCGTACGTTGGCCGTGGCTGCCCCGCGGCCGGCTCGACCCCCGCCGATCCTTACCTGGCCAATCCCGCCGGCCAGATCGCGCTGATCGACCGGGGAACCTGCGCCGTCAGTTTGAAGATTGACCGCGCCGCCAGCGCGGGCGCAGTAGGGGTGCTTATTGGATTGGTCGCCCCTGGCGATGCGATCAGTTTCAGCAACGGAGGTGGTTCGGATTTCGTCCCTACCCTGGTCATCATCCAGTCCAACAGCCTGCTGATCCAGAATGCACTCATGGCCGGGGCGGTCAATGGCACCATCAGCGCCAATAACGCTATTTCGCTGGCATCCAACCTCGCCAGTTTTTCGTCACGCGGGCCCAATTATAGCTACAACATGCTAAAACCCGACATGAGCGCGCCGGGAACAATTTCGGCCGCTCAGCCCGGCACCGGAAATGGGGAAACCACCGAGAGCGGAACTTCGTTCGCCTGCCCTCTCACCGCGGGCTCCGCCGCACTTCTGCTGTCCAAATACAGGACCCTGGGTCCGCTGGACATCAAAGCGATCTTGATGGAGACCACGGAAACCAACGTGTTTCAAAACGCTGCCACCGAGCCAGGCGTGCTTGCGCCGCTGAGCCACGGGGGCTCCGGGGAATTGCGAGCCGATCGCGCAGCGGCGGCAAGTACGTCGGTGTGGGACTCCACGGCGCCGCTCGCCGTAAGCATTTCCTTTGGAACCTACCGGCTGAACGCCAACCAGAGTTTCAAAAAGAAAATCGTCGTCAAGAATTACAGCAATACCGGACGCACATACCTGATTTCCAATTCCTATCGGGATGCGCCCAATACCACGGGCGCCACTCTGAGCATTCCCAGCAGTATTTTCGTTGCAGCCAACAGTTCCGCCAGCTTCACCATGACCCTGACCGTAAATGCCGCCTCGCTGCCCGTCTGGACTTTAAACGGCGGTACGCAAGGGGGTAATGGCGAGCTTCTGAACACCGTAGAGTATGCCGGGTTCCTGACCTTCACCAGCGGGCCGGAGACCGTCCACATTCCCTGGCATATTCTGCCTCACAAGGCTGCCAACGTTCAGCCCACAACTACATCCCTCGCGTTGGGCGGCAATCCCACTAATCTGTCCTTAACGAACACCAGCGGCGCCGTGGGCGGGCAGGTGTCTCTGTTTTCACTTACTGGCATGGGGGTCCAGTTTCCCCCATCCGTTCTGCCGGCGCCCGGTTCCGATTTCGCGGTGATCAATCTGCAGGCGGCCGGCATTCGTCCGGTCTGCTTAAGCGGGACCGTGAGTTGCAACAGCTACGGAGTGCAATTCGCGATTACGACTTTTGGCCAACGGTCGCACCCGGACGTCCCGGCGGAATTCGATGTGCTGATCGATGTGAACAACGATGGCGTAGCCGACCTGGACGTCTTCAACGCGGATATCGGCCTCGAGACCACGGGAACCTTCAGTGGACAGAACGGCGTGTTTGTTGCGGATCTTACGGCCGGCACGGCGAGCGGACCCTACTTCTACACCATCGCGGATCTGGATTCCGCCAACGCCATCTTTACCGTGCCTCTCGGCGCGCTTCAAACGGCGAGCGGCTTGAGCCTCACCATCTCGACGCCATTCACTTTCTTTGTCTACGCGTTCGACAACTATTACACGGGCAATCTCACGGACCTCATCGGGCCGATGCAATACGAACTCGACAGGCCGCAGGAGTATCCGGTCCCCTTTGACCTTACCGCCGCAGCCAACACCTCGACTCCGGTCCTGATTGTTCCCTTCAACGGTAATTCTCCTTCCCAAACGGGACTCTTGTTGATGTACACCGACGGAAAGGCCGGCCAGGAAGCGTCCTTTGTCACCGTCACGCCCTGACGAATTGTATTCGGCAGACGCGGCTGCGCTCAATTGTGTCACGAAGCCTGAGAGCCTGGATGAAAGCGCGCTATCCGCACACGGCTTGATTACCGAACTGAAAAACGATCGTCAACAGCGGGAAAAATGATCCAGAAGATTGCTGAATGGTAGACCTGAAATCATCGCCTTGGACGCTACTGTTCTTTATTTTCAATCGGCATCCACATTCCCAAACTGGACATCGCGGGTTGAATTCCTGCCCAGAATGTTGGCATTTTCCGCGAGCACGGTGCGCCTCATTCAAACCCCACATTTTGCCCACGATAAGCATTACCCTGCATTCCCTATCCGCGCTTCAGGTGGCCGACCATTCCGCGCAAGGCTTTGTTTTCGGGTAGTTCCATCACCGATCTCGTTATCTTTCCTTCGGCTTAGCCGGTTCGAACGCTTCAAATCCTCGAACGGCTCTTCGAACTGGGTTTGCAACTCGGCAAGATCGCAAGGCGCGAGTAGGCCGAGATTGTGCAGTCCATTCCTCATTGGGTAACCGCGCCGAGACCAAGCTTCACTCCCAGGTGGCCCTTATAGACGATATCGCGAAGCGGTAGGGGCGTGGGAACTCCTTCGCCGCCTTGGTAATGCCACAAATTTCGTTTTTGTTGGTTTTTCTGTAATTCAATCTAGCCGGTCATGTCTGGGATGCCACCCGCCGGCGGCGGCCAGGTTCTGGTATTTGGCGCGGGATGGGTAATCCCTAGCTGTCGCGGGGCTTAATACCTAGTGGGTGGGTTAGTTGCCCCACCTCCGAAAGATGGCCATTGCAAACACAGTAGTTGTCAAATGGCGCAGTACTAGCTTATATAGGCGTATCTTGAGTAAGCAATAAGCACTCTGGATGGCTTCACCGGCTGGAGCCTTCTTGAATGTGCACTGTAGCTGGAGGTAAGACTGATGACACAAGCACAGTTGGTCGACCATGAGGCCCAGGTTCCCTTCGAGGCGTTGGATGCTCTCGAAGGACTGTGCCAAACCCGCCGCTCGGAGGCGACGGATGACCTCAGCCTCTGTTTCGTTTGCATGCAATGGGCGTGCAGCAATCCCGGTTGTCGTGCGGGACGCCGCTGCGATCTGCAAGCCCAGTTAGACAACCTGTAATCCCTGATTCGGCCACAGCTTAATTAGTAACCCCCGCCGCAACACTCGAGTCACGCCCAGGCGTGTTGGATAGAAAGGAACGTCATGACTGCTACTGTCACAGGGCTTGATGAAACCACGCTGGAATTGAGTTTGAAATCCATCAAAGAATTCGCCAAGGACCGGCTTCCGGACCAAAAGCTCATAGCCTGGGATGAACGCGACGAATGCCCCATCGAGATCGTACGGGGCATGTGCGGCGCGGAGTTGGGCATTCAGCTCTTGTTCATTCCGGAAGCTTTTGGCGGAATGGGCGGCGGCGCTTTCGACATGTACCGCGTCTGTGAAGAGATGGCGCGGATCGATCTGGGAATCGCCACCAGCGTGTTGGCCACGTTCCTGGGCAGCGACCCGATTAATGTCGGGGCGACGCCGGAGCAAAAGAAGTACTGGCTGACTCGCATCGCGGAGGAGGGATTGCTGTTCGCCTATGGCGCGACCGAACCAGCGGCTGGAAGCGATCTAGCAGCCCTGCGCACCAAAGCCGAGCGCGTCCTTGAGGACGGACGCATCGTTGGTTACAAAATCAGCGGAAGCAAACAATGGATCAGCAACGGCGGGGTGGCCGACGCCTACTCGATTTTGGCGAATGCACCCGGCGGTCCAAGTTGGTTCATTGTGGAAAAAGGCGCAGCGGGTTTCAGCCAGGGAAAGCCGGAAGACAAACATGGCATCCGGCTCAGCAACACGGCCGCTCTATCGCTCGACGAGGTCTATGTAGATGCCGGCCGGCTTATCGGCGGCGAAGAAGGCCTTGGATTGATCCAGGCCCAGGCGGTGTTCGGCTATACGCGTCTGACGGTAGCGGCGTTCGGCCTGGGCGGAGGCTGGGCGGCGCTAGATCGGGCGATCCCATACTCCGCCGAGCGCATCCAAGCCGGTTCACCGCTCTCGGAAAAGCAAGGATACACCCATAAGCTGATCGTCCCGCATGTGGCACGCCTGGAGGCCGGCCGCGCTTTCATCGAAGAAATCGCGGAACGCATCGACGCGGGCGAGGGAAGCCTGAACACCGAAGGCGCCATTGCGAAATACCTGGCGACGGAGGCGGGCAATCTGGCCGCCGACGCGAGCATCCAGGCGCTTGGCGGATACGGCTACACGCATGAATTCATGATCGAGAAGATCAAACGCGACGTTCGCATTACCACCATCTATGAAGGCACCTCCGAAATCATGGAGATGACCATCAGCCGCGATCGCTGGCAGTTGCATCTGAAAACGCGCGGCCAACATTATCACGAGCAGGCGCGTGAGCTGGAACTGCTCAATGCGCGTCATCCGGATGTGGGCGCGAACACGGTGGCGCTGGCCCTGCACGCTTTGGCCGAAGTGATGGAGAAAGCGCGGGTGGGCCGGCTGACGCGGTACCAGCATGTTCTGTTGCGTCTGGGCGAGCTGATCGCTCACGCTGAGTGCGCCGGTAGTTTGTGCCGGCGCGCTGCTCGTCTGGCTGAAGGCCGGCTCCACGAGAAAGCCCACCGCAGGTTCAACGCGAAAGCACTGGCGGCATTGAGCCGCGTTTTTGCACGCGAGACTGCCAGCAAAGTAGCTGAAGAAGGTCTACGGTTGGCCGTCGGCGCCGGCGGCGTTAGCGATACGGAGATCCCGGCGTTTGAAGCGAGTTTGGGCTTGCCCGCCGTTCACCGCGCGCAGGCCGGCCAGATTCGAGATATGGATTACATAGCCGACGTCCTTTATGGCCGCACTGAGGCGGCTGCAAAGGTGTCGGCCTAGCGCGAGAAGCAAGGAGTTTCATCATGGAAAACACGGCTGATCGAGCAATCGCGATTGTCGCGGCGGGAGCAGTTCTGCCCGACGCTCCGAACGTGCCCGCATTTTGGGAAAACGTAAAAAATGGCCGCTATAGCATCAGCGAGGTTTCGCCCGACCGCTGGGACCCTGCGCTCTACTACGATTCTGACCACAGCGCGCCGGACAAGACCTATTCGAAGATCGGCGGCTGGGTGCGCGAGCACGTCTGGGATCCGATGAAGTGGCACATCGCCATTCCGCCGCGCGTGGTGGATTCGCTCGACGACGGACAAAAATGGGCCATCTCTTGTACACGCGAGGCGCTGGAAGACTACGGCTACCCCAAGCGAACGCTCGATCTTGAGCGAACGGCCGTCATTCTGGGAAATTCCATGGCCGGCGAAAGACACTATCTCACGTCCCTGCGAATTCACTTTCCCGAGTACGCTCACGAGCTAGAGGAATCCGCCAGTTTTGCCGCGTTGCCTCAGGCGATGCAACGAGACATCATCCGCGAATTCCATGTCCGCATCGGCAAACGTCTTCCCGAGATTACCGAAGACACCATGCCCGGCGAATTGAGCAGCTGCCTGGCCGGCCGCATTGCGAACGTATTCAACTTCCGCGGGCCTAATTTTGTTGTGGACGCCGCGTGCGCTTCCACCATGGCAGCGGTGACCTCGGCCGCGGAGGGTCTGATCGAAAGAGATTTCGACGTCGCCATCGCCGGCGGCATCGACCGCAATATGGGCGCGCCCACCTTTATCAAGTTCTGCAAGATCGGTGCGCTCTCCGCCACCGGCATTCGTCCCTTCGCCGAGGGAGCGGATGGTTTCGTGATGGGTGAAGGCGCCGTACTGCTCATGCTGAAACGCCTGGCGGATGCGGAGCGCGACGGAGACAACATCTACGCCGTGCTGCGCGGCATCGGTGGAGCGAGCGACGGGAAGGGGAAAGGCATCACCGCGCCGAACCCCGTTGGCCAGAAATTGTCCATCGAGCGCGCCTGGCAGAATGCCGGATTGTCGCCCGCTACCGTAACGTTGATCGAAGGCCATGGCACATCCACGCCCGTGGGTGACGTGGTGGAAGCGCAAAGCCTGAACGAAGTACTCAGCGGTTATCAACTCCCGCGCGGCTCCGTGGCGCTCGGATCTGTTAAATCCAACATCGGGCATCTCAAATCGGCTGCGGGCGCCGTGGGGTTGCTGAAAGTATCCTTGGCACTTCGCGATAAAATCCTGCCGCCGAGTGTCCATTGCGAGCATCCCAATCCGGATATTGATTTCGACCATTCTCCGCTGCGCGTCAATACTGAACTGAAACCGTGGCCCGTTCCTTCTGACGGCGTCCGGCGTGCCGGCGTGAGCGCCTTTGGTTTCGGCGGTACAAATTTCCACGCCGTTCTCGAAGAGTACATTCCGCATCGGCTGAACGGCAACGGCAAGCGGTCGATCGCGGTTAGTGCGCCGCCTCCGGCTGTAGGCCACAAAGCGCCCTTGCGCGGCGCGCTGGTGATCGGCGCCCAATCGGAAGCGGGCTTGACGGAACGCCTGCGTTCGGTGCAAAAAGCAGCTGAGTCAGGCCGCTCACCCGCGCCATCCGCACCGGCTGAATCGGATCTGCGCGCCCCCGAACGGCTGGCGATCGACTATTCGGACGCCGCCGATTTGGCGGACAAATCGGCTAAAGCACTCAAAGCCCTGGCTGCAAATCAGCCAGTTGTGTGGAAAGCTCTACGCGCGCAAGGCATCTTCCGCGGTCATGGACCTGCGCCCAAAGTTGCTTTTCTCTACACCGGCCAAGGCTCGCAGTATGTCAACATGCTGAAGCCGCTGCGCGCGCTGGAACCGATTGTCGCCCAGACTTTCGACGAAGCGGACCGCGTGATGACACCTTTGCTCGGCAAGCCGCTCAGCGATTACATTTTCGTCGATCAATCCGACGCAGGCGCGGTCGCCAAGGCCGAAGAGGATTTGCGCCAAACCGCGATCACGCAACCTGCCGTACTTGCGGCTGATATTGCGCTAACCCGGCTACTGGCTGCTTACGGAATTCAGCCCGACATGACTATGGGACACAGCCTGGGCGAATACGGAGCGCTAATCGCGTCCGGAGCGATTCCTTTCGCAGATGCATTGGAAGCCGTTAGCGCGCGCGGGCGCGAAATGACGCGTGTTTCGGTGGAAGACAACGGAAAAATGGCCGCTGTGCTTGCGCCGCTGGATGAAATCGAACGGATTTTGAAGACGATCCCGGGTTACGTAGTAATCGCCAATATCAACAGCGATCACCAGGCCGTGATCGGTGGTGCGAGCAAGACTGTAGAGCAAGCTTCCGATGTACTGCGAAAAGCGGGCTACGAGGTTGTGCCATTGCCCGTGAGTCACGCGTTCCACACCTCCATCGTGGCTCCGGCGAGCGATCCGCTTCGACAGGTGCTGCAGCGCCTGGGTCTCGAAAGCCCACGCGTGCCGGTGGTCGCGAATGTGAACGGCGAGTTTTATCCAACCGGCCCGGATGCGGTGGCGCAGATGGTGGATATTCTCGGGCGGCAGATCGCCTCTCCCGTGCAATTCGTAAAAGGTCTGCGCAAGTTGTACGATTCCGGCGCGCGCGTGTTCGTGGAAGTGGGGCCGAAAAAAGCGTTGCAGGGATTTGTGGATGATGTACTGGGCGCCCGTGATGATGTAGTGGCGCTCTTCACCAATCATCCGAAATTCGGCGACACCACAGCGTTCAACCAAGCCTTGTGTGGACTCTACGCCGCGGGCTTAGGCGCCGGGCAAACGACTGAGACGCCGAGCATCCCGCTTGCTGATGCCCGCGCCTCGGAAGCGCCGAAACAGAGCCCCAAACCCGAGGGAGCGGCCGCCGATCGCTACGCCGCGCTCGGTCATTTATTCGCCGATGTTCTCGATCGCGCTTCGCAGATTTACCACGGTCCGAACGGCGCGTCTACCTCGCGTCCGGTAACCATCACGGGCGCAGCTTTGGGACTGCCAGGAACCGAGCACATTTTCGATGATTCGAACATCGGCCGCATCCTCCGCGGCGAGCAGCTCATTGATGTGATTCCGGCGCGTTTCCGCCGCGCGATATTGGACAAACATATCACTCGGCTGGTGAAGAGCGACAACGGAGGGCCGACGTTTGAAACCATCGATGCCGTAACGGACGTGATCAAGCTGGCCGGCCGCGCAGGCGCCTTCGATCTGGAGAAGGAATTCGGCGTGTCCGCCGACCGGCTGCCGGCGCTGGACCGCGTTACTCAACTGGCCATCGCCGCCGGGCTCGACGCCCTGCGTGACGCAGGCATTCCGCTGGTGATGCGCTACAAGACCACCAGCAAAGGCACCGAGTTGCCGGACCGCTGGGGATTGCCCGACTCTCTCAGAGACGACACCGGTGTGATCTTCGCCTCCGCGTTCCCTGGCTACGACTCTTTCGCCGAGGAGGCCTCGCGTTACTACCAGGACCGCGCCCGCCGCGAGCAGTTGGCCATGCTGGAAGACTTGCGTGCACGGGTGACGGCGACGAACGGTCATTCAGCTATCGCACAGGAAATCGACAACCGCATCGCGGAGTTGCGCAGCAACGGAAAAGAGCCTTATGTCTTGGATCGGCGCTTCCTCTTTAGAATTCTCCCGATGGGACATTCGCAATTCGCTGAATTCATCGGCGCTCGTGGTCCCAATTCGCACGTGAATGCCGCTTGCGCCAGCACCACGCAAGCTGTCGCGGTGGCGGAAGATTGGATTCGCGCCGGGCGCTGCCGTCGAGTTATCGTAGTTGCGGCGGACGATATCACTTCCGATCACTTGCTGGAATGGATGGGCGCAGGCTTCCTGGCCAGTGGAGCGGCAGCTACTGACGAAGTTGTGGAAGAAGCCGCTCTCCCGTTCGACCGCCGGCGGCACGGCATGATTATCGGCATGGGCGCCGCGGCCCTGGTGGTGGAGAGCGCGGATGCTGCACGCGAACGCGGAATCAGTCCAATCTGCGAAGTGCTGAGTGCGGTGACTGCCAATAGCGCTTTCCACGGCACTCGTCTGGATGTCCAGCATATCTGCCAGGTAATGGAGCGCCTGGTTCGAGAAGCCGAAGAGCGCAGTGGCGTCTCGAGGCAGCAGTTGGCCCGGCAGATGACCTTCGTTTCCCATGAAACGTATACGCCCGCTCGGGGCGGCAGTGCGGCGGCGGAGATCCACGCTTTGCGGCAAGTGTTCGGCGACGACGCGGATCGCATCGTGATCACCAATACAAAGGGTTTCACGGGCCACGCGATGGGCGCCGGCCTCGAAGATGTTGTCGCGGTGAAAGCTTTGGAAACGGGCTGTGTGCCACCGGTAGCCAACTTCAAAGAAGTGGATCCCGAGTTGGGCACGCTGAACCTGTCGAAGGGTGCTGTTTATCCCATCGAGTACGCGTTGCGCTTGGGCGCCGGGTTTGGTTCGCAAATCAGCATGACGCTTTTGCATTGGGTGGCCACTAAGGATGGGCTACGTCCCAGCCCGAACGCATTGGGCTACTCGTATCGCATCGCCGATCCAGCCGCTTGGAACGCTTGGTTAAGTCAGCTAGCGGGGAACCGCGCCGCGGATCTGGAAGTAGTTCATCGGACGCTGCGCGTGCGAGATGCAGGTTCGCCGGCTCGCGTCCCGGAAGTCGTGCAAGATTTCAAACCCGCGACAACCAGCGTGACGCCAACGTCCGCCCCAGCCAGTGATCCGGTGAAGGAGCGCGTCCTGGCCCTGGTAGCCGAGAAGACTGGATACCCGCTCGACATGCTGGCTCTGGATCTTGATCTGGAAGCGGACCTGGGCATCGATACAGTGAAGCAGGCGGAAATGTTCTCCGCGATCCGCGAAACGTATAATATCCCCCGCGATGAGAATCTCAAGCTGCGCGATTTCCCGACGCTAGCGCACGTCATCCGCTTCGCGTCGAGTAAGAGTTCCAACGGTTCGGCCCCACTCGTCGAACATGTGGGGCAGGTTGCCAACCTGCGCGCCGATTCCCAATCGGCGCCTGCCGAAAAATCCATAGAAGATCAAGTTTTGTCGATTGTGACTGAAAAGACCGGCTATCCCAAAGACATGCTGGATTTGGATCTGGATCTCGAAGCCGATCTCGGCATCGACACCGTCAAGCAAGCGGAAATGTTCGCGGCGATCCGGGAGATCTACAACATCCCGCGCGATGAGAATCTCAAGCTGCGCGATTTTCCGACCTTGGCGCACGTCATCCGCTTCGCGTCGAGTAAAGGTCCCAACCGTTCGGCCCCAGCCGTCGAACATGTGGGGCAGGTTGCCAACCTGCGCGCCGATTCCCAATCGGCGCCTGCTGACAAATCCATAGAAGATCAAGTTTTGTCGATCGTAACTGAAAAGACGGGCTATCCCAAAGACATGCTGGATTTGGATCTGGATCTCGAAGCCGATCTCGGCATCGACACCGTCAAGCAGGCAGAAATGTTCGCAGCTATCCGCGAACTCTACAACATCCCACGCGACGAAAATCTCAAGCTGCGCGATTTCCCGACCTTGGCGCACGTCATCCGCTTCGCGTCGAGTAAGCAGCCTCAACTTGCCGCCGCAACCGTCGCAGCACCCACGCCCGCAGCCGCGGCCAACTCCATTGAAGACAAAGTGCTGGCAATCGTGACTGAGAAGACCGGCTATCCCAAGGACATGCTGGATTTAGATCTGGATCTCGAAGCCGATCTCGGCATCGACACCGTCAAGCAAGCAGAAATGTTCGCAGCGATCCGCGAACTATACAACATCCCCCGCGACGAAAATCTCAAGTTGCGCGATTTCCCGACCTTGGCACACGTGATCAGATTCGCTCAAGACCGGCGGATGGGCTCGGGCGCCGAACCAAAGCCGGTTGCACGCTCCGCACAACCAACCCTCGCAAGTTTGGACGCAGCAAACAGCATCCCCCGTCGCGTCCCGGTATCGATCTTACGGCCGCCGCTGAGTATGTGTAAGCCAACTGGCGTGACAATAGGCGCAGGAAGCCGCGTGATAGTGATGGCGGACCGAGCCGGCGTAGCGGAAGCGCTGACCGATAGTCTTCGGTCACTAGGCGTGGAAGTTCTCGGAATCGACGATGCGCCACAGGCGGACGCGCTCGCGAGTCGCATTTTGAGCTGGCTGGCTGCGGGTCCCGTGCAGGGTATCTATTGGCTGCCGGCGCTGGACAACGAAGGTAATCTCAGCGATATGGATCAGGCCACCTGGCGAGAAGCAATGCGGGTGCGCGTGAAATCGCTTTATGCGACTATGCGAATTCTCTACGAGCAGATCGCGCCTCCAGGCACGTTCCTGGTCTCGGCCACGATGCTGGGCGGGCAGCACGGCTACGATGACGCCGGAGCGGTTGCCCCGCTGGGCGGCGCCGTAACCGGCTTCGTCAAAACCTATAGGCGCGAGCGGTTGGACGCCATCGTCAAAGCAGTGGACTTCGCGCCCGGATGCACGGCCGCGGAAATCGCCGAAATTCTTGTCCAGGAAACTCTGTCCGATTCCGGCGCACTTGAGATCGGCTACAAAGGAGGGTTGAGATTCGCCGTGGGGCTCGAGGAACAACCCGCAGCGAACGGCCAGCCAGGCCTCGATCTGAACAAAGACACCGTGTTTCTGATCACGGGCGCGGCAGGAAGCATCGTTTCCGCCATCACTGCCGACCTGGCGTCTGCTTCGGGCGGCACCTTCTACCTACTCGATCTCGCGCCGGAGCCCAACCCGAACGATCCCGATCTGGCGCGCTTCATGAGCGACAAAGAGGGTCTGAAACGCGACTTGTTTGCTCGCATGCAGGCGAGTGGCGAACGGGCCACGCCGGCGCGGATTGAAAAGGAGCTGGCGGCCCTGGAGCGGGCGCAAGCTGCACGGAGCGCGATCGACGCCGTGCGCTCAGCAGGCGGCACGGCCCACTACTTCGCCGTTAACCTCACCGATGCGGACGGCGTGAATAAAGTCATCCAGCAAGTGCGCGAGCGTAGCGGCCGCATCGATGTGCTATTGCACGCAGCGGGCATGGAGCGCAGCCATTTACTGCGCGATAAGGACGCGCGCGAATTCGACCTGGTCTTCGACGTCAAGATCGACGGCTGGTTCAATCTCCTGCATGCCATCGGCGACATGCCACTCGCGGCCACAGTGGCATTCAGTTCGGTGGCGGCTCGCTTCGGCAATGCGGGACAAGCGGATTACAGTTCCGCGAACGATCTGTTGTGCAAGATCGCATCCAGCTTCCACACCACCCGGCCGCTTACGCGCGGTATCGCCGTCGATTGGACGGCGTGGGCTGGTATCGGCATGGCCTCGCGCGGCTCCATCCCTAAAATGATGGAACTTGCCGGGATCGACATGCTACCGCCTGAAGCTGGGATTCCGCTGATCCGCCGGGAACTGACCGCCGGAAGTACACGCGGCGAAATTGTGATCGGCCAGCGTCTCGGGATTTTATTGAATGAGTGGGACGCCACCGGCGGACTGGGCTCCGCCGCTGCGGAAGTGCACGGACCAATGATCGGCAAGTTGGCCGCCATGGGTCTGCATTCTGGCCTCGCCATCGAAACCATACTGGATCCCTCCGCTCAACCGTTCTTGCACGACCATGAAATTGACGGCACGCCGGTGCTGCCCGGCGTCATGGCTGTAGAGGCGTTTGGGGAAGCCGCGCTTTCAATTCTTCCCGGCTGGTATGTCGAGAGCGTCGAGGACGTGAATTTTCAGTCACCTCTGAAATTCTACCGGCATGAGCCGCGTATGGTGACCACCGAGGTAATATTTCACCCGCAAGGCGACACGATAGTGGCGGATTGCCGCTTGACTGGCCGCCGTACCTTGCCGAATCACGCAGAGCCGCAAATAACCACGCACTTCACCGGCCGTGTGCGGCTGACGAAACAACGGCCCGTGGCGCTGACCGCGCCCGTTCCGGGAACGCCGGTGGGATCTATCAAGGAAGCCGCCGGTATTTATCGCGTCTATTTCCATGGACCCTCGTATCGCGTGTTGGAGCGCGCCTGGGCGGATGAGAACCGGATGGTTGGCCAGATGGCCGCCGGTTTGCCCGCTGATCACCAGCCCTCCGGGCAGCCCATACTCATGGCTCCGCGACTGATCGAGCTCTGCTTCCAGACCGTTGGGCTTTGGGAGTTGGACGTACGAGGGAGAGCCGGTTTGCCCGAGTACATCCATCAAGTCTCGATATGCCGCGCACCGGAATTGGCGGAAGGCCGGTTGTATGCCGTGGTCACTCCGGATCCGCATCGTAACAGCTTCGATGCTCGCGTGGTGGATTCGGCCGGGAACGTTTATGTGAACCTAAGCGGCTACCGCACGGTGTCGCTGTTCAGTGGCGTCGATGCCGAGCCTGAGAAAGAACTGCACGCCGCCCAGGTGTGAGCTTTATGCACCGCGAATTCCAACGCGTCGCGATTGTGAACCGCGGAGAAGCCGCAATGCGCTTCATCCACGCCGCCCGTGAATTCAATCAGGAGCACTCGACGGCGCTCGCGACCATCGCTCTTTTCACCGATCCGGACCGCCATGCGATGTTCGTGCGCGAAGCGGACGAGGCAGTGTACCTTGGCGAAGCGCATATCATTGACCCTGAAACCCATCAGCCTAAGAGCAGTTATGTCGACTATGGCCGGCTGGAACAGGCCTTGGTGGCCGCGCGCGCGGATGCTGTCTGGGTGGGATGGGGTTTCGTGGCCGAGCACGCCGAATTCGCGGATCTGTGCCGCGACCTGGGAATCGTGTTCATCGGTCCGGATGGTGATGTCATCCGGCGGTTGGGCGACAAGATCACCTCGAAACGTCTGGCCGAGGAGGCCGGAATCGTTGTGACGCCTTGGAGCGGCGGGCCGGTGGAAACACTCCAGGACGCCTGGCGCCATGCGGAGCGGCTGGGCTATCCGCTGCTGATCAAAGCCACGGCTGGAGGCGGCGGTCACGGGATTCGGCGAGTGCATTCGGCGAGCGACCTCCCGAAAGCCTTTGAGAGCGCCCGTGCTGAAGCGTTCAAGGCCTTCGGCAATCCAACTGTTTTCATGGAGCAATTGGTGCTCGGCGCGCGCCACGTAGAGGTCCAGATCATCGCCGACGAGTACGGAACAACCTGGGCCGCCGGCGTGCGCGATTGCACCATCCAGCGCCGTCACCAGAAGATCATCGAGGAAGCGCCGTCGCCGGCGCTCACTCCGGAGCAGGATGAGGCACTGCGCGAAGCAGCCGTCCGGTTGAGCCAAGCGGCGGACTATCGTAACGCCGGCACCGTAGAATTCCTGTACCAACCGGAGAGCGGCGTGTTCGCGTTCATGGAGATGAATACGCGTTTGCAAGTGGAACACCCGGTGACGGAGTGCACCACTGGGCTCGATCTTGTCAAGCTGCAGATTCATATCGCGCGCGGCGGGCGTCTGGAAGGCGCGTGTCCCCACACGGCGGGTCACGCGATTGAGGTACGGCTGAATGCCGAAGATCCGGACAACGGTTTTGCTCCGGCTCCGGGCGTGATCCAGCGATTCAGGTTACTCACGGGGCCCGGCATCCGCGTCGACACGGGTGTAGCGGAAGGCGATACCGTCCCGGCTGAGTTCGATTCGATGATCGCCAAAATCATCGCCTACGGCCAGACCCGGCGGGAAGCGCTAGCCCGGATCGAGCGTGTGCTTCGCGACAGCGTGGTCGTCATCCAAGGCGGCGCCAGTAATAAAGCGTTCCTCCTGGAATTGCTGAGCCGCCCCGAAGTGCAGCATGTCGAATCCGATATCGGATGGCTGGACCGTTTGGCGGCGGGCGGCCAGCACGTTTCTCGCAATTACGCCGATGTAGCACTGTTCGAAGCCGCCATTGAAGCTTACGAAGCAGCGTTGGCTGTGGAGCGAACGCAGTTCTATGCCTCCGCCGTGCGTGGCCGGCCGCACGTACGGAGCGAGCTGGGACAGATCGTAGAGTTACGATACCGCGGAAATAGTTACTCACTGAAGGTTCTGAAGCTCGGCCCCCGGCAGTACCGCGTGGAGGTGGATGGATCGCGCATCGACGCCGAAGTCGACCGCCTGGGTCAGTTTGAATGCTGGTTCAGCAGCCAGGGACGGCGCTTCCGCATTGTCTCGGTGGCCCACGGACTGAATTACCGCATGGAAGTGGACGGCCTGTCGCACCGCATCGATCGAGATGACGGAGCGGTGCATGCGCCCTCGCCATCGGTAGTGGTTTCCATTGCCGTGAAACCGGGCGACACGGTCTCCCTTGGCGACCCTTTGGTGGTTCTCGAAGCCATGAAAATGGAGATGCAGGTGGTGGCCCCATTCTCTGGAAGAATCCGGAAAGTGATGGTCATACCCTACCTGCAGGTCGACACCGGGACCCCGCTCGTGCAAATCGAATCCACTGCTACGGGAGATACGCGAACCGGCGCGGAGCGGGTAGTTTTTGGCGCATCGCTTCCCGCGGATCAAAATGGCGAAACCGCCCCGGTCCAGTGGCGCGCAAATCTCAAGGAATTGCGCCAGCTCATGTTGGGCTTTGATGTCGACCCGGCGCGCACCGCGCTGCTAGTCGCCGAATTGGGCCAGTATCGCGCGGAGGGAGCGGAAGGGGACGAAATAACCCGGGGTGAAGATGAACTCCTGAACATTTTTGTGGATATCTGCTCTTTATTCCAGCGGCAACCGGCCGCGGAGGATTCAACCCACGGGGAAGGTCCCAGCGCTGAGGCCCACCTTTTTGCCTACTTACGCATACTCGATGCGCGTGGAGAAGGATTGCCTGCGGCCTTTCTGGACGCGCTGCGGCGTGCCTTGGCTCACTACGGCGTGCGGACGCTCGATCGTTCCCCTGAACTCGAAGAGAGTTTGCTGTGGCTATACCGGGCGCACCAACGCGTGGAGCAGCAACTGGCACCGGTTCTTGGAGTTCTAGAGCGCCGTCTGGAGCACGCCGAAACTCAGGCCGCCCACGCTGGGGAATCCTTCCGGGCGCTTCTCGACCGGTTGATCGCCGTGGCTCGCGGAGCATTCCCCGCCGTCAGCGACCTGGCGCGGGAGGT
>Ga0116105_1000165_pt1 | contig 20032 bp, 20 predicted proteins | sample June2015DPH_6_20_FD_89716 | JGI IMG/M metagenome (GOLD analysis project Ga0116105, IMG submission 89716) | Peatland microbial communities from SPRUCE experiment site at the Marcell Experimental Forest, Minnesota, USA - June2015DPH_6_10 | ecosystem: Environmental > Terrestrial > Soil > Wetlands >... | reverse complement strand
TTGGTCATAATGTGTACGGCGAGCGCTGCTACGTCCTTCGGTCCGACGACGCGCCGAATGGGTAGCGTGGCGCGGAGCTGATTGCGGCGCTTTTCGAGGTCATCGCCGAGGAGCGATGCCGACAACGGTGTGTCAACGAAGCCGGCGGCGATAAGGTTGACGCGGACGGGCGCGAGTTCGAGCGCCAGGCTGGCCGTGAGCGCGGGGAGTGCAGCGGTGACGGTCGGCACGATCCCCAGTCCGATGCTGGGTCGCCGGCCGCCGGTGCCGCCCATGAACACCAGCGTGCCTCCCGGTCTTACCTTATGGACGGCATTGCGGGCGACCTCAAGCATCAGCAAGGGGTGTCCGTCGAGAGCGCGCCGCGCCTGCTCGAAGTCCATCTCGAGGAGGCGCGCATAGTGCGGCCCGCCAGCGGTGACCATCACGTGGTCGATCATGGCAGGCAGGTCACGAAAGAACCGTTCGAGGGAAGCCGGGTCCGCGGCGTCGAAGGCCGCTGTGCTCAGCGCGCCGAGCTCGTTCGCGGCGCGCTGAAGCGGTTCGGGATTCCGCCCGACAAGGATCAGCTTGGCCCCCTCTGCGCGTGCTCGTCGGGCCGTTTCGAGCCCGATGCCGGCGCTCCCGCCGATCACAACAACGGTTTGCCCGAGGAGTTCCGGTTCGCACTGAATGGGAGAGCTGGTGGTTGTGGTGCTCATAGGTCCTCCGGTCACTCTGAAATTAGTTTCGCGTCAAGACGTGACTTTCATTGCGGCAGCTCTTCGCCATTCTGCTCGCGCACCATGTACTCGGCGTACCAGTCGGGCCAGTTCGAATCCGCCCCACCAATGCGCTTCTCGTGTTGGCCGTGCGCCGCCGCCGCACGCCGAAGTGCACTCGCCAAGTCGCTTGCGGAGCTGAACGAAGTCACGCCAGAGTCGACGCGCCCGGGAAGTCGGCTCGTAACCTCCTGTAGCAGCCAGGCGTTGCCGTCGGGATCCTTGAACGACGCGCGAGAACGGTAGCTGCGACGCTCGGGATCCAGACCGCTGCCCTTTCCTTCCGGGCCGAAGTGGAAGAACTCGCTTACCTCAATGCCGGCCGCGACCAGCTGATTGCGGGCTGCCACGATGTCGGGAACGATCAGGTAGCTCTTAGCTGAACCGGGCGCAGCCGTCGTGAGGGTCGTGCCGAATTGAACCGAACACCATGAGCCCGGCGGCGTGAACTGGACAACGCTGGGCGGCGTGACGTCTAGCCTCCAGCCGAGCTTCTTGTAGAATTCCTTCGCGCGGTCGATATCCGACACGGGGATGACAACGACTTCGAGCTTCATATTCACCTTTGCAACACTGTCGCTGGTTGCGACATTACTGTGGATTTCGATCGCTGGATTTGCCATGTTTGGTCCTCCTCGACTGTGATGAGCGTTCCTCTCTCTCGGGGTTCCGGGAAATCAAGGTGTGTAACGGGTGAAGACAAAGTCGCGAGCCTTGACAGGCTCATGGCAGGGGAAGCAGGTTTTGAGCGCCGCCGATGCGTCAGGTTTGCCATCTTTGAACTGAGCAAAACCCCAGCCGCCCGTCGCGGCGTATTTTTTTGAGTCCTTGACCATGAACTGAACATTCGTGGCCGACCCAGCCACGAAAGATTGGGGGCGGCCAAAGACTTTGTTGTTTTCCTCCGACGGGACATAGCTCCAGGCTATTCTGGCAATGATTGTCCCGTCCGGAAACGGAAGCGTCCCGTCCCGATATGCCGTGACAGCCGCGTCATTGCCCAGAATGGCGCGAATATCATTGAGATTTCCTTCTTCGTGTGCCACAGAGATCAACTTCCAGTCGCGGTATCCGGGAGGAATCTTGATTCCGAAGATCGGCGCGCCTTCATCATCGGCATTTCCAGATGCGGCTGCCGAAAAGGCAATAAAGCCGGCCACCGCTGCGAGTGCAATCAGAAAAAGAGTAAGCCATCTCACGGCGTTCCTCCTCTAAGTTGTTGAGCTAACTCTCTACACAGTCTCACGCCCAGAACGACATCAACTCCGGAAATAAAATCCACCATTTTTTCGCGCGGGCGTCTTATTTTGCGGCTATCCAGGCATCCGATCCCGTCAGCTTAACGGCCACATCGGAAATGAAAATGTGCAAGGGCTTCCCATCGGCACTGCCGCGATGCTCGGTTGAGAACAGGATGGGACCTGCCTTTTTGTAGCCTTCCCACGTTGCGAAAACGCGGCTCGGCGGCTTGGCTCCGCCGCGGTTGTAGACAAAATACACGACGCGGTTCTCTTTACCGACGTAGAGGTCCCAGACGTCGCCGGGAGTGTAGCCGCTATCTCCGGTGTACTTTATGGGGACCAGTTCAGCCATGCCAGGGCCTACTGGCAGGTTAAATTTGCCCTGATCGATCGCGCTGGCGCTCTTGTCCCAATAAGCATGGAAGGGGAAAAGAGTCCAATAATTATCGTTGACGAAGCTCGGGTCGATCTGGTTCTTTACAGCGTCGGATTGGCTGCTGAGGTCGCTGCGAACGTAGGACACACTGACCGGCTTACCGTCTTTGTCCACGCCTTCAAAGGAGACCTTGTTCGTTTTGGGCTCCCACTCCCACTTATGCGCGGCTTTGAAGAGTCCGGTAACTTCCCCGTTCCAGGTGTAGCGGATGGCCTCGACTTTGTCCCATGAATCGACACCGAAGTTCTTGGCGACTTGATCGAGAATCGGGGAGCGCTCTTGCGCCCAGCAGTTTGCAGCAAGGACTAATACTCCGAATGCCAGAACACGGGTCATCTTTCTTACTGCACGGCTCGTTGTCATGGAGTTTGCTCCTCAGGTGAAATGAACGGATGTGGTCTTGGATGACGACCAAAAGCGTTCGGATACAAGACTCTTATCTCGGCACAGCACCCTCCCCTAATCCGTTGAGGAGGTAGTTACCGCTGGTCGTCTGAACCGGCGCAATCCGACGATTGCAGCGGCCGCAGCCACGCATCCGTATTCCAGCGGCATAATCCACCCCGGAAGTATCCACAGGCGACCCAGCGCGCGCAAATGCCAAACATAGTAGGTCGGGATGATACTCACGGTCCAAATGATGATCGGAACCGTCGAGGCTGACCGCACGAATGGCAGCAGCCAGAGCAAGTACCACGGATACACGACCGGTGCACACAGAAGCGATGCCGCCATAGGCCATGCAAATGCATCCGGAGATAAGGCCGGAGCCTTGACCCTCAGCCAGATCGCGGTGAGCAAGCCGACGAGCACCGCCAGAACCGCCGCAAGCTCCGCACTCACAACCTGCTCGATCACGGCAAACACCGGATCGTTAAAACGAAAACTGTGCACGTAAGTGCCCAGCGAGCCGAGCGGAATCCGCCCGTGATTCAAAAATGGTAAGTACATCAGTCCGACCAGAACTGCCGCCACCGCGCCGTCGCGTACTCGAACACGCTTCCAGTACAGCGGCAAAAGTACAATGGGCAGCAATTTCACAGCAACAGCCAGCCCAAATGCCACCGCCGCAACCGCACGCCAGCGCCGGCCCAGCGCGGCAACGGACACCAACAAAAGCAGCGCACCGACGATATCGATGTGACCGCTGCCCGCCACTTCCAAGGCCAGCAGCGGGTTCCAGGCGTAAGCCAGAACCCAGTGCGCTCCTTGCCCGCTTCTACGCAAAATATCGCGCAGCACAAAAACGATTGCGAAGTCGCAAATTACAAACGCGACTTTCAGCGTAAAAACAGATTCGTGAATCGCGGTTACGGTGCGGAAAAAAAGCTCAGCGCCCGCTGGGTAGGGGCTTGGTAAATACGCGTTATTTATCGTGCGCGTTTCTGGTGTGTGCAAACCAGCCAGGGCGGGGTCGTCGGGAATTACAAGGTAAGGGTTATAGCCGAGCCGCTGCACGCGGCCATCCCAAAGGTAGCGATGAATATCATCATCTGCACCGGATGGCGTCAGTATAAACGGAAGATGCCACAGAACGGCCAAAGCAAGCGCAATGAACACGACGCGGGGTGGAAATCTCGGAGTCGAGAAGAACTCTCGCATGGCGAGGAAGTACGCGATGCCCGCAATTCCCAGCAGAATAAGGAAGGACGGTTCACCTCGGCTGCTTAACTTGGTTGAGCAGATCGTCAGCGCCACAAACATGACGACGCCCAACCCATACAGCCTGCGGGTTGGCGTGAGCGTCACAAATCTCCCGTGCCCGTTCGCAATCGTGCCGGTGCCTGGCCCCACTGTTCGAGCCAGACCGCCGTTCGAGGCGCCCTGTCTGGAGCTAACCGCAGTTCCGCGGCCAGCCGAGTCAAGTCGTCCTCCACGTCGATGTCGTAGAAGGGCTCCGTGTAGCCGACGGAAAGCTGGAGTGCGCGAGCACGCGCCAGCAGAGCTTCGAGAGCGCTCTGAGTACCCATGCCGTCGCCATCGAAAAGCGTTGGATGGGCGGCCTTGGCCCCTACGAGATAATAGCCGCCATCGTGCGTCGGCCCAATCACCAAGTCGTGCCCGGCGAGGGCTTCGAACGCGCTCTCCAGAACCGAAGCCGGCAAATGTGGGCTGTCGCTGTTGAAGGCAACCACGCATTGCCCATGAGTGGCGAATCGTGCGAACACCGAGGTCAGGCCTGCCGCAAGGCCTTCCCCTTCTTGAGCAACTACCCTGGTTTCCTCGCCTGCCAAATGCACCAACTCGTTTGCGTCCGACTCTGGGCACACGATGGCAGTTTCCACATTGCTCAATGACCGCGCCAGCGCCAGCGTGTCGTGCAGAAGACAGCAATAGAAGGCAGTGACGGCCTCAGGAGAAAGGCTGGTCGCCAGGCGGGTCTTGACCGCGCCCGGCCGCGGTGCTTTCGCCATGATGACCAGCACACGCTCACTGCCTGACGAACGCACGGCGGTCTCGCTTGCGGATTCCGGGTAGTGGCGCAGTTTGAATCCTCTCCCCCTGCTATCGCAATGGAGGCATGGCAGCCTGCTTCGCTGAAAGCCATGCCGCTGCAGTCAAACATAATGTAATCACGATTGAGAAAACGATGGGCAAGATAAAAAGATATCTCCAGCTCACAACCGTGATGGCGGCAAAGCAAAGTGCGAACGCCCAGGCTGTGCCGCGCATGAGCGCCAAAGTCGCTGACGGAAGGCCGCCCAGCTGCCATGCCAATATCGCCGCGAATAGATAGAACACGCCGATAGAGAATCCGGCCGCCACAAAGAGATCCCAATACGTGCGATTGAACCCTTGCACGTCAAAGTGGACGGAACGCATTGAGCCAAGAAGGGCATCAACTCCCCACGCGGGATCAGACTGGCGAAAGCCGACTGTATGTCCTACCGCAAAAAACACCAGAAGGACAGCAGCAATTCGATAAAACATGGATGCTTTCATGCTTACCTCCAGAGATCACCGCAGCGGGCACCACTCTCCAACCGCGTAGGTTCGACCTGCGCTACGCCGGCTTGCATAAATGCTGACGCGACCTACGCTGGCCGTGGTGCCCCGGCGCTTCGCCGACGAAAATAATAACGCACTATCAAGGAGAGGATGAACCACGCCGCTCCGACGGTCCCCTTCACCGTACCGCTGATCTTCGATTTTCCGATGCGCGGATAATAGCTCACCGGCACCTCAACGATGGGGAACCCTCCGAGCGCGCCTTTCAGAATGATTTCAACCGCCCAGCCATACGTCGTCTGTTCGAGTGCAAGCTGGCGAAGAACATCGGCTCTCCCGGCGCGGAACGGCCCAAGGTCACTAATCTCCACACTGTACAAAAGTCGGATCAGCCTAGCCGCCAACTGGTTACCAAACGCAGCGTGCCAAGGCATCGCTCCACGAATGCTCTGCTTGCCCAGGCGCGAGCCGAGCGCAATATCGGCTCGGCCTTCGATGATGGGAGCCAGGAGAAGCGGCAACTCAGCCGGCCGATCGCTGTAGTCGCCGTCGAGGAACACGACGATATCAGGCGCGCTCGCATTCGCGAGTCCGGTCAAACATGCTCGACCGTATCCGCGGCGAGGCTCGTGCAGAACGCGCGCTCCCATCTTTTCCGCGATCTCACCAGTTCCGTCGCTGGAATTGCTATCGACAACCAGGACTTCAGTAACAATATCGTCCGGGAGGTCGGCCAAGACGCGGCCGATGGATTGCGCTTCATTGTGGGTAGGAATGACGACCGACACGCGCAGTGGGCTCAAGTTACCACCACGGAGAGGAAGGCCAGCGCCGCGCCAGCAATGCATCGACGCCCCACGCTCGTCCGGCCCGTCCCAATGCAAGGCCAAACGATGCCATCACTGGAACCAGCAGCTCCCAAATCCAGGACGTTCCCCACTCCGAAATCCAAAGGCTTCCCAGATACAGAAACGCCACAAACGCGGCCGGGCGGGTCAACAAACCGATAACCAGCAGGATCCCGAGACCAATCTCCGCAACGGCCTGCAGAGGAGCTGCCATCGCGGCATGGCTCGCCGCCAGGCCCATGACCGCCTTCCACACAGCCGGCGCATGATCGTGCTGGATGTAGTAGTTGATCAGCCCTGCATAGCCGCCCGGAGTGTAGAGACCCTTCCCCAGATTTTCGAAGAAGACCCAGACCAACATTGCGCCAATCGTGATCCGCACGATTGCCAGCCCACCTGCCGCAGGCAAAGGTTTGGTTACATTTTGCGTCAGGTTTCCGTTCGTCATCGTCGTGAACCTCGTTCCCAATCCAGCCGCTGCCCAGCCGGCAACGGAAGGAAATAAACTGGACATCTTAAGCGGTTTTTCTTCCCGTTGCTAGTGGATGCGCGAGCTTTCTGCAAGGTTACAGGAAGAGACAGGTCGCCGAGGCACGCAACGCCGAGCGGCCTTTCATTAACGCCTACAGAAAGTTCAACAGCGCCTCCGTCGTTTCTTTCGGATTCTCTTCCAGCACCCAGTGGCCAGTATTCTTCAGCACGATCATGGTCGCGTTCGTGGCAACCAGTTTCATCTGCTCCCCTAACACCTGTCCGTTCGCCTTCTCACCACCAATGGCAAGTACAGGCATAGTCAGCTTTGTTTTGGAGAGTTCTTCAAAATCCCTAGCCGCTTGAGTAAAAGAAACGAAATACGCCCATCCCGCCCTCATTCGCCCAGGACGAGAATAAGCCGCTGCATAGGCGGCCCGATCAGCTTCCGGAATGGAACGGTTCTTATCCGCTGCAAAGTCGTTCCAGAAGAACTCGAAGTACATGCGCTCCCGTCCTCGCACCAACGCCTCGGGCGTGGGTCCGTTGAAGCGAAAGTGCCAGATGGATGGATCGTTGTACACAGCCTCCCATCCGGCTACGCCAGGAAGAAAAGCATCCATCACTGCCAGTTTTTCCGTCTCTGCCGGAAACTGCGCAGCGTACGCGTAAGCAACCATCAGCCCTATGTCGTGCCCGACGACTCGCGCCTTATCTACCCCCAGCGATTTTGCAAGGCCATGAATACGGATGGCGGCCGTCTTCATGTCCAGCCCATCCTTGGGGATCACCGAATCGCCGATTCCGGGCAGGTCCGGCGCGATGACGGTGAACCTCCCCGCGAGAAGCGGAATGAGCGGCCTCCACATGCGGGAGCTTTGCGTGTAGCCGTGAAGCAGGATCACGGCCGGTCCCTTCCCCGCCGTGAGGTAATGCAGCTTGACGCCGTTAATTTCCGCAAACCGCGATTCGATGGAAGAAGGCGCGGCGGCGCCTGTACATGCTGCAACCAGGCAAAAGAGAACCATGGCAAAAGTGGCGAGCGGCCAAAGAAACCGCTTTATCTTTATTGTGATTTCAACCGAAATCAAACTCTTGTCGTCCTGCACTGTCTCCATGTTGAAAGATCCTCTATCGCCTGAGACGAACGAAATTTTCTGCACGGCATTGACTACGCGTTAGTGCCGCCGTCAACTGTCAGGTTCGCTCCGGTGATGTATCCCGCCTCTGGACTAGCCACAAACGCCACCAGTGCAGCGACCTCATCCACAGTTCCGTAACGGTTAAGCGCGGTGTTGGCCTTCTGCGGCGCGGCCCAATCGCCCGCCGCTGGATTTAAATCCGTGTCGATCGGCCCCGGCTGGATGTTATTGACCGTGATGCCCCGGCTCCCCACCTCTCGCGACAAGCTCTGCGCGAACATCTTCACCGCTCCCTTGGTGGCCGAGTAGGCCGCGAGCCCCGGCGTCATATTGCGCTCGCCTACGCAGGAACCGATCATGATAATACGGCCGCCGTTCTTCATTTGTTTTAGCGCCGCCTGTGTCGCAATGAAAGTGCCGCGAATGTTGAGGTCGATCAGCCTATCCAACTCCTCCAGCGTAGCCTCCTCGAATTTCTTCGGAATCGCTGTGCCGGCATTGTTCACCAGCACATCGAGTCCGCCGAAGGCCTCTACCGTCTTTTCGACTGCAGCTCCCACCGCGCTGGCATCGGTGGCGTCCGCTTGTATCGCGATCGCCTTTCGACCGGCGCGCTCCATCTCTTTGACAACCGACGCAGCCGCTTCGGCGCCTTTCGTGTAGGTGATCGCCACGTTCGCTCCGTCCGAAGCCAAGCGTTTAGCGATTGCAGCGCCAATTCCGCGCGAGCCGCCGGTTATGAGTGCAACCTTTCCTTCCAGTTTAGTAGACATCACTTTTCTCCTGTTCCTTGGAATTGGTTCTTTGGCGATCCCGCTGCGTATGTAGGATGAAATAAATAAATACTCAGATTTCGGAAGACGCGGGGTGAGGTTAAGTAGCGGGAACGGCGCCGACCCAGCCCCTCGCGAAACTCTGCGAGAGGCCGGTCTTCGAGATTCTCTATGCGGCCGCTTGCTTGCGCTGCTCGACAAACGCGAGCAGGTCGGCGTTGATTTGGTCGGCGTTGGTGGTGGGCATTCCGTGCGGGAAGCCGGGATAGACCTTCAGCGTCGCACCCTTTACCAGCTTCGCCGACTGCAGGGCCGCGGCTGCGATGGGTACGATCTGGTCGTCGTCGCCATGCAGAATGAGAGTGGGCACGGCGAACTTCTTCAGATCTTCGGTGAAGTCCGTTTCCGAAAAGGCCTTGATGCAGTCGTACCCCGCCTTCATCCCTCCCATCATCCCCTGGAGCCACCACTTCTCCCGGATGCCTTCGGAAATCTTCGCGCCCGGCCGATTGTAACCGTAAAACGGAAGCGTGATGTCCTTGTAAAACTGCGGTCGATTCTCTACATACGCAGAACGAAGGCCGTCGAACACCGCGATCGGCGTGCCCACCGGATTCTTTTCCGTCTTGACCATCAGCGGCGGTACGGAGCTGATAAGTACGGCCATGGCCACACGCTTCGAACCATGGCGTCCGATATAGCGCGCCACTTCGCCACCGCCAGTCGAGTGACCGATGTGAATTGCGTTCTTCAGGTCGAGCTTTTCGGTGAGCGCGGCGAGGTCGTCCGAGTAGGTGTCCATTTCGTTTCCATCCCACGTCTGGGTGGAACGGCCGTGGCCGCGGCGGTCGTGCGCGATCACGCGAAACCCGCGCTGGCCGAAGAACAACATCTGCGAGTCCCAGTCGTCCGCGGTGAGCGGCCAGCCATGGCTGAAAACGATGGGCTGCCCTGAGCCCCAATCTTTGTAGTAAATCTGTGCTCCGTCTTTTACCGTGATCGTTGGCATAAAATCTCCTTTAATAATTTTGCGTTCGAATGTCTGTTATAGAGAGTGTCGACCATCAGGCGGGACGAACCCGTTCGGGATGGAAGCGCACGGTCGCGAGCACCGTAATAACACCGAAGACGACGAGAACGGCGAGTTGGGCAACTACAAATGGAGGTTCGTTTTGCGTCGGGGCGAGCGCATGGAGAGCCGGCACTTTCTCGAAACACTGCACCACCAGCACAAAAACGTTGAAGTACAGAGCCACGGACGAGCCGATGACATAAATCCACCGCCACGCCCCGGCGAGGTGAAACACATAGAGCGCCAGAATAGCGAAAGCTAGTACCGCGAGCGACATGATCCCAAGAATGTGCGAGGGAAGCAGGCGCTCAAAAGGAAAACCGAAGCCCGAAATACTTGTAACCGCTGTGGTCGCCAGAAAAATTGCGGTCCAGCGATCCAATTGTTTTGCGGTCAGAAGGCCAAAGACGACCACCAGCCCTGAGACGATTCCCACGATACTCACCAGCACGTGCAGGAAGGTGTACGTCGCCGTGCTCATGCCTAGAATCATGACGCGCTCCTGTCAGGTTGTGATTGTTACCGTACGATTGCAAACCGTGGCCCGTTCTCAGTGCGCACATACTTCGCGATTGCAATCGCCTCCACCGGCCTAGTTAAGAACTCTCCAACCAGCGGCACTCGGGAAGCCCTCGGGCGAGCAAGTTCGTCCCCGACGAGGGACTCGACAAACATCCGTACGCAAGGACTGAGGTGGGAAATTGCTAGAACCGGGTCATTCATATTTGTCATGTCCCCAGAAAAGCGATTGGCTACTCGTGGTGTCTCTTAGTCTCGCAAATCTCCTCCGAAGGCACATCACGATATGCAGTGCTTTTTCCCTACCACTGAACGGAGGGCGGCGTATACCTCCTTCGAGGTATCCAAAATCTCCCAGAGTAGGGGATTCACGGCGTAGCCTTCGAAGCTACTCTTACCAGGGAATTGTTGTAACCGGGCGACGGGGATGGGGAGTCAGATCAGCCAGCGTCTGCGACGAGCTTCGCACGTAAGGCAGGCTTCAGATGAAACCGAAACTAACTCGCGCCGTCGCGGGGCGACTCCTGTGGCTGATCTTTTGTTTGGCGCTCACCAGTTGCCAGTCCCGTGACACTCCCGAGCGGCCCACAATCGAATTCAGCAAGATTCCCCCCGCCGCCCAGGGCGGCAAAGAAAAGATGGATACCATCGCCGGACGAGTCACGGGCGCTCGCCCGGACCAGAAGATCGTAGTCTACGTGCGCAGCGGAGCATGGTGGGTGCAACCCAGTGTTGAGAATCCATTCATTTCGATTGGACAGGACTCCACCTGGAGTACCCCAACTCATCTCGGTTACGAGTACGCCGCTTTGCTGGTGAACCCGGGTTTTCACCCCAGTCCCACGGTCGATATCGTGCCTACCGAAAGCGGTCCCATCGCCCGCGTCGCCGTGGTCAAAGGTACCGGTGCTCCTATCCTCGCCCCCACAAAGCCCCTGAAATTCAGCGGCTACGACTGGGACGTTCGCACCATCGCCAGCGACCGTGGCGGCACAAGCAACCTCTACAGCGGCGACAACGCTTGGACCGACTCCAATGGCGCTCTGCATCTCCGCATCTACAAAAAAGGAGATCAGTGGTCGTGCGCGGAAGTCGTTCTGAATCGCAGCCTCGGATACGGCACCTATTCAATCGTTGTGCGGGATACTGCTCACCTGGAACCAGCTGCGGTTCTGAGCATGACCACGTTTGATGAATGGGCGGGCGAGCAACATTATCGTGAGATGGATGTGGAGATAGGCCGGTGGGGCGATGCTGACAATAAAAACAATGCTCAATATATTGTTGAGCCTTATTATCACCCCGGCAATGTAGCCGCATTTGCGGCTCCGTCGGGTACTCTTACTCACTCGATGGGTTGGGAATCAGGACGAGTTAGGTTCAAAACATTCCGCGGAGGGCCCGCGGGAGCTGGACAGCCGGTGGTGTATGAACACGAATTCACGTCGGGGGTGCCCACTGCTGGACAGGAAAGGATACATCTGTTCTTTTTTGTCGTCGGTAGCAGCAAGAATCCCATGCAGCACGACAGCGAGGTCGTGATTGATAAATTCGAGTACCTCCCGTAGCGGCCTCCTGGCACGGCGATGGTTACTCAGGGCGGCCATCGCCGCTGCCATGTTTGCGCGCGCCACAGGTTCGGCCTTTGGCCTCGATCCGAACCGGACAATTTCGGAATACGTACACGACTCGTGGGGATCCGAAAAAGGTTTTCCCAGCAGTTCCGTCAGCACAATCGCCCAAACCGCCGATGGCTATCTCTGGATCGGCACCGATAAAGGTCTTCTTCGCTTCGACGGAATGAATTTCCGGAAATTCGATCAAGCCATCCCCAGTTCGGTTCCCATTGGACCCGTGCAGAAACTGGAGGCTGATGCTCACGGAAATCTCTGGATTCTGTTGCCGAGCACGAAGCTTCTGCGCTACCACGATGGAAGCTTCGATTTTATTCAGGGCGATGCCGAGAACGGAATCACCGCCATGACTCGCAGCCCTGACGGAGATCTTCTGATTTCATCCCTCGCAATCGGCACTCTTCGCTACGACGGAGAGCGCTTTGTACGGTGGACGTCAGCCCAAGCACTAGGGACTGCAGGGAGTAACGCCGATCTCAACACGGGGGCTGCGTGGTCAACCGGTCTCAGGCCGCATCGACTCGCAACCCCGAACGCCTCGGTCATTTCCATGACGGCCACTAGCGATGGCAAAGTGTGGCTCGGCGCGGAGGACGGCGGCCTCTTCGATCAAAGCAACGAACAAACTCCGCATGCAGTCGGCGAACTTGTTAATACGAAGGTCTCCTCCCTTCTTCCCCTCGAGAATTCGGTACTGTGGATCGGAACCAGCCGGGGTGTCTTGCGCTGGAGTGGAATCAAACTCACTTCCGAGGGCATTCCCCCTTCTGTTCTACATGCCGAAGTCTTTTCCATGATTCGCGACCGTGACTCAAATATCTGGTTAGGGACGGCTCACGGGATCGTGCGCCTCACCGCTGCCGGCGTTTCTTCTATTCCAGAGAGTCCATTCAACGACCATCGAGTAACGGCGCTCTTCGAAGACCGCGAGGGGAACATTTGGATTGGAGGAGAGCAACGAATTGAGCGCCTCCGCGACAGTGTGTTCGTCACTTACTCACTTCCCGGCGCTCCTCCGGAAACACCCGGAGCTCTGCAGATCGATGGCGAAGGTTATACGTGGATCGCTCCGATTGCCGGCGGGCTGCGCTGGTTGAAGCAGCGGTCGAACGAGGAGTTTGACGAAAAAACGACCGGTTCGATCAATGCGGCCGGGTTAGCGCACGATGTCGTGTATTCGATTGCCGCAGATGGCGAGGACGATCTGTGGATCGGACGTCAACGCGGAGGCCTCACGCATCTTAGCCACATCCACAATTCAGTCATCGCCCGAACTTATACGCAAGCCGACGGCCTCGCCCAGAATAGCGTCTACGCTGTCCACAAAAGTCGCGACGGCGCAATTTGGGCCGGCACGCTGAGCGGCGGCCTCAGTGAATTTCGCGATGGCCGCTTCACGAATTTCACCGTTGTGGATGGACTGGCGTCGAACACAATATCTTCCATCGCCGAGCAGCCAGATGGGCGCGTATGGTTCGGAACTCCGGATGGCCTCAGCGAGCTCTCTCCAAGCGGCTGGCACACCTTTACAACCCGCGACGGTCTGCCCTCCCAGGATGTGCTTAGCGTTTCGGCGGGATCCAGCGGCGTGCTGTGGATCGGCACTTCTGATGGTCTGGCCTGGCTGTCGGACGGAAAGATATCTGTGCCGGGCGATCGTCCTGATTCCCTGAAAGAACCGATATTCGGCCTGGCAGAAGACAGGAAAGGCGATCTCTGGGTCACTACCGCAAATCATGTGCTTCTGATCAAGCGCAGCGGCTTTATGAGCAGAATGCTAAACGAGGCCAACGTTCGCGAATTTGGAGTGACGGACGGTCTGCTGGGAACCGAGGGCGTAAAAAGATTTTCGTCAGTTATCGCTGGCCCCGCGGGCCAAATCTGGCTTTCGACCAACCGCGGCGTCTCCGTAGCCAATTCTGCGCGTGGCACTTTCGACTCGCTGCCGGCGCTTCTTCACGTTGAAGGAGTCTCCGCCGACGGCATCGCCTTCGACACGCGCAAGCCGATTCGCATCCCTTCCTCGAAAGAGCGCACCACTTTTCGATTCGTTGGATTAAGTCTGACCAATCCTGATCGCGTCCGCTATCGTTACCGGCTCGACGGCTTTGATCACGCCTGGAGCGATGCCGTAACAAACGGCGAAGCGACCTACGGGAATTTGCCCCCAGGCTCCTATCGATTTCGCGTGATCGCGTGCAACAGCGACGGATTGTGGAACAGCGCAGAGGCCACAATCGGGTTTGAGATTGAGCCGGCGCTCTGGCAAACGTGGTGGTTCCGGCTAGCCTGCGTACTTGTTGCCGGATTGGCAATACTCATCGCGTATCGCCTGCGGTTGCGCCGGCTGACTCAACTGCTGAACGTTCGCTTCGAGGAGAGGCTCGCCGAACGAACCCGCATCGCCCAGGAATTGCACGATACCCTCCTGCAGAGTCTTCTCAGCGTGTCAATGCAAGTCCATGTTGCAGTCGACCAATTGCCAGAAGACTCGCCGGCGCAAAAAACCATGAGTCGAGTTCTGGAGCTCATGGGACCTGTCATCGAGGAAGGCCGCAATACGATTCGCGGATTGCGCTCCTCGATCGAAGACGCGGAAGATCTCACAAAGTCGCTCACACAAATTCCCCTGGAAGTCGGTCAGCAAGCTGCTGAATTTCGAGTCGTTGTCCTGGGCACTCCTTTGCCCTTGCGTCCAGCCGTTCGCGATGATGTCTACCGCATTGGCCGCGAGGCCCTGGTAAACGCGTTTCGCCACTCCGGTGCAGACGACATCGTTCTTGAGATTGAATACGCTCCTGACTATTTGTACCTCTCGGTTCAAGATAACGGTCGCGGAATCGACGCCAAAATCCTCGGTTCCGGCTATGACAGCCACGGCCTGGCGGTGATGCGAGAGCGAGCCAAACGGATCGCAGGCAGGCTGAGGGTACTAAGCCGCAATGGAGACGGAACCATAGTCGAGTTTCGCCTCACTGCAGACATTGCCTGGGGACCCAGACGCAAGCCTCCCGCCGTCTTCGGACTCGCAAGGTGGCCTTGGCGGAGCGAAGACCCGATCGAATCGGGATCACAAGAGCGAGTTGAAAAATGAGCAGTCCAACGGAGATCCGCGTTCTGAGTGTTGACGATCATGCCGTGCTGCGGGAAGGCCTCGCGATGGTAATTCGAAGCCAGCCCGACATGTTATTAGCGGCACAGGCGTCCAACGGCCGCGAAGCCATCCTGTGGGTTCGCGAACATAAACCCGATGTGACTCTCATGGATCTGCGCCTTCCCGACATGAGCGGCATCGACGCCACCATCAGCATCCGTGCGGAATTTCCCGAGGCTCGCATTATTATTCTCACGACCTTCTCCGACGAGGCTGAAATTCAGCGAGCCTTCAAAGCGGGAGCTCGCGCTTATGTGCTGAAAAGTATGCCGCCGAAGTATCTGTTGGAGGTGATTCGCCAGGTGCATGCCGGCATCAAGGATATTTTGCCGGATACCGTTCCGCGCCCCGGAACTTCTGAGAAGCGATGAAGCTCGCCCGGGGTCAAACGATCTCGAAGCTCATCCCTGAAGCTGGAGAATTTTCTCGGGACGGTTCTCGCCTCGAACCTGCTAGCCTATTCCGCAAGTCCGACCGGTGTCAACACTTGGTCAGGTGACAGTATGCGACGTGACGCTATGCCGCCACACCAACCTCACTCGCATTCCAATTTCGTTGAAAAGCAAATCTGCCCCGCGACTTACAATACTCTCCGCTCCAATCGTGACAGCCCGCATTTGGCATCATCCGTGCTCTTGATGGAGCCGGAGGCTAACATGAATGGCAATTACGTTTTCCTGTGTGGAGTGATGTGGTGCAGGTACGGACAAAAAGACGCCGGCAGCGAACTCATGCGAGCCGCTCAGTCGGACGATCCAGACCTGAGCGCGCTTGCCCTGGCTATGCTGCGCAAGGGTTGCAGATCACTCCCACAGTCGAAGCGAGTGAACTAGGCGACTAAACGCCGGTTGGTGCCGAAGCGGAAATTCCCAAGTTGGAGAAATAGAAAAGCCCTATCCCGCCAAATATTATTGTTGGCGAAGACAGGACTTTTTCAGGAGATGAACTATGGACCACTGGGCGGAAAATGATCGAGCAGCTCGTCAACCGCCTTATCGAGTTTTTTCTCGTTCTTCTCCAAAGCAACAGATTTCGTGCGCAAGGCCGCGGCAGGTTCGCACTCGGCGGATTGCGCCTCAATGAGATGTCGCGCACGCCCCCAGGGATTACAACTACGGCAGAGTTCTCCTCCGCCTACCGTGAGCACTTCAGATCACGACCCGCAGCAGATTTTGCACGCGAACTAAGCCGCTGCCCGCAAGAATTAATCGGACATTCACGATTCGCCAAGTCCATGCTTTTCTGGTAATTACGATTCATCTTTCACATTCTTCTTTGACCTCTTGACTTCGGTAACTCGCTTACCCGCTAGCCAGCAACTAATCTTCCCATGACGGGTTTATGACCGTTACGTCATAGTCAAGAAGAAGTGATGTTATCTCTCGTCCAACTACGGCGTGGCATTTGCGCATGTTTCGCGCTGGCGACGTTCTCCGCCGTCCTGGCCAACGCCTCCGCCGTGTTGCTGCTGGAAGAACCTTACGGCAAGCTGGGGTTCTTCACCGCCACCGGACATGCTGCCATCTATTTATCTGGCGTATGCGCTGAGACGCCACTGAAGCTGCGCCGGTGCCAAGCCGGCGAATTGGGAGCCGTGATCAGCCGTTACGACGGTGTCGGCGGCTACGACTGGGTCGCAGTCCCGCTGATTCCATATCTCTATGCGGTCGAAAATCCCGCCGACGTTCCGCTGTTCGTGGATGGAAAAGTGGTCAGCTTTCTCCGTAATCAATACCGCCGTCAGCATCTGGAAATGGTCGCCCCCGATGCGGCCAACGGCGAAGTCCCGGGGGGCAACTGGTACGAACTCGTGGGCTCGGCCTACGACCGCACAGCCTACGCCTTCGAGATCGAAACTTCCGCGGAGCAAGATGCGGCTTTCATTGCGGCTTACAATGTCCGTCCCAATGTCTCGCACTTTCACACGGTGTCGCGCAATTGCGCGGACTTTGCCAAGGACGTGATCAATTTCTACTATCCGAAAGCGCTGCATCGCAGCGTGGTCGCAGACGTGGGCATCACTACGCCAAAACAGATGGCGAAAACTCTGGTGAAGTTCACTTCGCGCCATCCCGAACTCGAGTTCACCCGCTACGTAATTCCACAAATTCCGGGCAGCGGAGCGCGCAGCACCCCGGTGCATGGAGTGGTGGAATCGTTCCTGAAATCAAAGAAATACATCGTGCCCAGCGCGATCGTCAGTCCCGTGTTTGCGGGCTGCGTGTTAGCGGTGTACGAAGGCACGGGCACGGGCCGCTTCGATCCCTCGCGGCTGGAACTTGTCTACAATCCGCAACGTGGCCTTGAGCCGCGTCTGGACCAGGAAGATCGCCGCGCCTATCAGATCGAGTTGACTCATTTGGTCGCCGCGGATCTCGCACGGGTCACTCCCACCCGCGTTGAAAAAACTCTTTCTCGTACGCTGAATGCCGCGGCGCCCGGCGTTGATGCCGATGGAAGGCCGCTGCTTCGACTTACTGCGGAAAATGCAACCGCAAATTTCGGTATCGCTGAGGAAAATCTCCTTCGCGACGATTCACCTCCACAATTTATTCAGGAACTGCTAGAAGCTAGGCTGTATGAAGAACTACGTAAAGGAAATCCGGCGAAGATTTCTAAAAGCGACATTGAACGCGACTGGAACCTGCTGCAGAAATCTTTGAGGATGCCCGACGAGCAAGTGGCCACGGGCAACAGCAAGCCGCTTCCCTCAGGGACGAGGTCCAATTGGACCGGCGAGAATCGCCCGTAAAAAAGCCGAGGCTCATTTTGCAATGAGCCCCGGCAACTCAAACTACAAATAATCTTCGAGTCCTGACGACGCCTTTCCGCAGCCCTACTGATTCTGCGGAGGTTGCGGCTGATGCGGAATCGGCATGCCCGGTGCCGGCGGATATCCCGGCTGCACTCCCGGCTGTGCCCCACCCTGCTGTTGCTGTTGCATGAGCAGTTGTCGCTGCTGCATCTCCTGCAAGAGCTGCTGCGGCGTCTTCACGCCCGGCTGGTCGGCGGCCGGTTGCTCAGCTTCCGCCGAGTTCTGCTCGGCACTGTCATCCGGAGTGTCTTCCGCGGCCTCTGCTTCCGGAGCATCTGGCGCCGGCGGCTGCAGAGCCGGTGCCGCCGGGTTGCCAGGAGTATTTTCCGCCGCCTGCGCTGGCTGAGGGCTGGGATTATCCGGCCCGGTCTTGGCCACGAGCACAACTCGAGTGAGCGCATTCGCGTCTTCCGGCGAGCCCAGCAGAATGTAATTAAATCGCGAGCCATTGAGCAACTCCGCCATCACTTCCCGCGCTGGAGCCGGTCCCAGCCGCGTGACCACGCGCTCGCTAGCCGTAGCAGGCACCTCTATATCCGCCGAAGTATGCTTGCGCACGCTACGCAAAATGTCGCCCAATGTAGAGTTAGGCGCAACAATGGTTAATAATCCGTCTTCATAAGTCACCTGCGGCGCCACGGCGGGAAGCGAATCCAGCGGAACCTGCGGCACCGGTCCTTGCGTTCCGGAAGGCAGCGGCGGAGGTGGAGGCGTTTCTTTCTTCTTGCTGTGCGTGCGATGCGTGGTCTGCGTATCCGCCAGCGCAATCATCGGCAAACACAACATGCCCGCTAACAACAATCCCCTAATTTTTAGTCGCCTGCTCATTACAACTCCTTCACTGCACGTTCGATTTTAGGGAGACGGTGTAGCTCTTTACTTGCAATTTTAGCACCGCTTCGCTTCTGGCCACTACCTTCAGTCCCAGTCGCAACTACTCTCTACCCTATAGAACGTATTGACTTTAGCTTCTTGCGACCCGAAGTTGAAGGTAGTCGCCACGTCCCGTGTGCAATTCCTTGCACTTCGGGTCATTCCCGTGGGCGTACAATTTCTCTGCTTGGAAGGTGCCTCATGAGAATTTCTTATTCGCGGTCTAATTTCCTCAGATCTTGTTTGTTAGCGCTGGCTGCCTTCCTATGGCTCGGGACGAGTGTCGCCGCCGAGAATTGCGTAACCTCCAATGACATGGATCCGGCCACTAACAACGCAATCCGCTCGTCCGGCCAACACTTCTTCGATTTGCTCGGCAAGGGCGACGCCAACTCGCTGCGCCAGTCCTCCATCCCCAGTCTCGCCGCGGATTTTTCGGCAATCGAAACCACAGTAAAAGATAATCAGCCAGCGCTAGCCGGTGCAAAAGCCACTCCACGCCCGGCGTTTCTCCTCGAAGCCACTGGCACTGCGCCTCTAGCCCGCGCTGAATTCTTCTGCGGCGTTTTCGGCAGCAGTGGACAAACCAAAGACAGCGCCATCTTCACCCTGGGCAGTCTCCCGCCGGGCAAGTACGCAGTTGTAATTCTTGACGCAACCGGCGGAGCGAAAGGCGCCTTCACCGTCTCGCTGATCCTCCAGCAGATCGGCAGCGATTGGAAGCTCGGTGGTCTCTACATCAAATCCGCGCAAACCGCCGGACATGATCTCGACTGGTTTCTAGATCGCGCCCGCGACTACAAAGCCAAAGGCCAGGCGCACAACGCTTGGCTGTATTACCTGCAAGCGCGTTCGCTCGTCTCGCCGCTCCCGTTCATGAGCACAGCCATCACCGACAAGCTTTACGACGAATCTCAAAAAGCCCAACCCGCCGATCTGCCTGCTGACGGCAAGCCCATCGACCTTGTAGCAGGAACCACAACCTACAAACTCACCGACCTCTTCCCCGAAGTAGTCGGCGACGATCTCGATCTGATCGCGAAATATCAGGTCTCGAGCGTTGCGGATACCAATCAGACTTATGCAAGCAACGTAGCCGTAATGAAAGCTCTGGTGGCAAAGTATCCCGAACTGCGCTCAGCCTTTGCCGGAATTGTCGCACGGGCCGTCGATCCCAGCGGCCGCGACTACGGCACGCTGCTAGCCATGAAAGACATCAAGTAGGTCTTGCCATCGAGCGACCTTGCCACTGGGCAATTCGAAACTATTTATCGACATCACGGCGTCATCTCGAAGCCCGTTTTCACCATCGGGGCAAGAGATCTTCCTCGGCTGGGCCCCGTC
>Ga0116105_1000163_pt1 | contig 20046 bp, 17 predicted proteins | sample June2015DPH_6_20_FD_89716 | JGI IMG/M metagenome (GOLD analysis project Ga0116105, IMG submission 89716) | Peatland microbial communities from SPRUCE experiment site at the Marcell Experimental Forest, Minnesota, USA - June2015DPH_6_10 | ecosystem: Environmental > Terrestrial > Soil > Wetlands >... | reverse complement strand
CGACTTCTGACTGCTATCGATCACCCCAATGCCTTCTATGTAAGGCTCTTGAACAAAAATGCAGAGGATTTTCCGAATGTCGAGCGCTTTTTCAGGGAAATTGTCGACCCAACGGTTCAAAAGATGGGTTACCGAAGGCTCGAAATGGGGACTGATCGAACAGAGCACGGTTTCATCAACGTCGGAATTTTTGAACGCTTGCACTACTCCGAACTCGCCATTGTTGATGTCACAGGGGAAAGACCGAATTGCTTCGTTGAGTTAGGATATGCACTCGGTCACGGCGTTCCCGTGATCGTCACTGCCAAGGAAGGGACCACCCTGCCCTTCGACCAGCAGGCCATTCCGTGCCATTTTTGGAATTTAGAAACCGACGCCGCGACGAACAGAAAACTGCTGCTCGAATTCATTGAGAAAAATATCGGAAGACCTCCGTTGGTCACCGCATGATTGAGCCACCGTCATCGTACTTCATCACTGCCTATCTGCTGCTGTCATGACTTCCTCAGCTGAGTTTCAACTATCCTACCTTGGCCAGATAGGCGTTCAAGATCGTAAAACCACTGTCTATTGCTCGCGACAAACCGCACTCTTTGGCAAGCGCTTCGTACGGCTTCTGCCAATTTGTAGGAGGCTGCGGCAGCGGGTTCGGCAAGGCGTGAGTCCCTCGGCGATCAAACGTGACACGCATTGCTTCAGCAACCTTGGCCTTGGCCAAGGTTCCGGAATGAATCAAGAGAACCATGTCCACCAGGTCCCGCACGCGACTATTCGCCGCACCATGTCGTGGCAGAGTATAGGCGTGAAGTTTTTCGGCAAACTGCTGCTCGCGAGGGATCATGTACAACGATGGGCTCGCAATACCGGCAAACCCCAACCAATCGCGACCCTCGATGACTTCCAGGGGCTCCATCACAGCATCGCCTATCCCTACGTCTAGATGAAATCCAACGAATATGCGGCCATCGAGGCGGGCTTCGACCGGAAACCTCGCCCCGCCATACGGGGCAGCATCGAGATCTGCGATTGGCTCACCTATCGTGTAAACGAAGAAATCGTCACCACTGAATGCAGCGGCTTCTTGCAGCTTCTCCAGCACGGCCAGATTCTTCTTGTTATCTTTCTTCGCGCCCGAAGTAGAGGCGCTTCGCATTGTCAGGTCAATATCCTTCGTAGTGCGCGCGGCTTTGATCCGCAGCTCCATCGCGTAACCACCCTTCAGCACCCAAGGTAGCGCGCGAGGCAGTGCCGCCTGAAACAGTCGCGCCAATAGCCGGTCAAAGGCAACCTGACGCCGCAGACGCTGCAAGTCAACGCCTTCCTTCCCGGCAATATCCTGAAGCCTGTCCTCCAGTGCCCTTCGAAAGGCTGCGGCTGTCGCGTATCTCTTCCGCTCCATCACGCGGCCACTTTCTGAAAAAATGTCCGCAGTTGCTTGCTATCAGCGAGATGCTTCGTAGCCTCTGCAATTTCGCTTCTGCGAATGAGCCCTCGCCGTAGCCCCTCACGTACCGCTTGCCGAAGAGTTGCAAGCGGCACCTCTCCACCTGCCAGCAGGTCAATAATTGTTCGCATAGGCCTTGTTACCGGCACTCCATGAGCAACTCCGATGTCACTCTGAGGGAGATCACCGAAATGCAGGATGAGCACGCGGGGAATCTCACTATTTCGCCGGAAACTTCTCGGTACAGTCATGTGCAGTTTCGCTGGCATTACGTCCGAGAGATCGTGAAGGCTCAGAGCAGTTTGATGACTGTAGACACCCTGGGTGGCCTCCCCCCGATTCCTCGACCACAGCGACCAAAGCATCAGGTCGGGGCGCTCGCCTCGCGGGAAGCTCGCCAGCCGGTAGATTCCCCGATGCTCACGAATCCAGTTGCCCGCGTGAACGTGGTACGGGTGAGTATTCTCCGCGAACCCCGCAGCCTTAGCCTGCTTCGTCGTGAAGAAGCCCTGCTGCCCTTCCGCGATCTCGTAGAGCCGCTTCGCGGCTTCTTTCCGCTCTTTTCGCATCGCACAATACTACAACTTATTTGAAGTATTGTGTAGCCTTGTTTCATCTAAGACTACCAATTGCAGGCCGATGCCGAACCGACTCTCGATTCGAATCATGTTGGGGTTCCTCGCAGAGCGATGATCCTTCTACACCGTACTGAGGCTCTACCCCTTCCCTTAGTCGTTTCTTCCGAGCTAACCGCTCTCAGTATTTCTTGCTGGCCGCGATCCCAAGTAGGCGCGAAACACTCCGCTTTCAGAAAACCTCCGAAATCTAACCATTCGAATCCACGCGAGTCTGGCCGCTAGACCGAGGAGTCCCAAGTAACACGCAACGAGCAAAATAAATGCATGAATGGAATGGGTTCGATCAAATGCCAAACGGCATGCGGGTGCCACACCAAAAACTGCCAGAACCAGAAACGAACGTGATAAATCGGAAGTCGCAAGGAATACGTCGCGTCTGGCGAAAGCATCGCCACTCCGGGTCAGGCAGTAATCAAAAGCCGTATCGACATCTCCCAATGCAAGCCCCGACTCGGTCCAGATCGCACTCTTCACTGGCTCCGCTTCCGCGCTTGCCCAGAACTCGTCTCTTCCTTTTTTGAAGAAGCGCTCACCGCGAAGTCTCTTCAGACTCGCGTCAGCGAGTTCTTGAACAAAGTGACCAAGCAGAAACGATGTAATGAGTAAAAGCGTAAAGGAACCCTTGCACGACATCGCAAAGATCATCCCAGATACCGGTATGCGGCCCGAAGAGGTTTTCCGGATGCGGGTCGAAAACCTCGACTTCGAACAGAAGGCGATTTTCAATCCGTATGGGAAGACGAAAGCTGCACGCAGGACCATTCCAATTACCGACGACGCTCTATCTGTGCTCAGGCTGAGGGTGAAAAAAGCGACGAACCGAGGAACGCCATATCTGTTTCGATCACGCCGCGATGTCCAGAAACCCATCGGCAGTGTTAAGAAGGCGCACAGTGCCGCAGTGAAGCGAGCCAAGATCCAGCGCTATTTTCGGCTTTATGATTTACGCCACACCTTTGCGACGCGAGCGGTCGAGTCTGGAACGGATCTGCCGACGTTGAGTTCGTTACTAGGACACGCGAGTATACTAATGACCATGCGATACGTTCACCCGGCCGCTGAACACAAAAAGGCGGCGATGGAGAAATTCGAGAAATTCAGCGCAGAAGGGATAATCAGCGCTGCAACAACTCAGCAAGGTCACGGGGTACCTACAAAAGTCACTACAGTGGCGAGAGTGAACTGATGAGAACAACTCGTAAGTCATTGAAAGAATTGGTGGACGTGACCGGGATCGAACCGGTGACCCCCTGCTTGCAAAGCATCGGACTCGATTCCATCCGCTCCATCCATTACTAGCAACTACTAAGGTTTCCAACAAATCCGGGAATCTGCTTTCGCTCAAAAGCTAACCCCAAGGGTCTGAAAACAACTCGTTCGTGCACAGTTCGTGTCCAGTCGAGTTCCATCAGAAATTCCACAGAGTGAACCCTTCGTTGAGACAAATGGGTCCATCAGATACTCCTTTGACAGGCATGGCACCTGCTATCCGCCAAAGAACGTCACGATCGCCGCTGCCGAGCTTCCCCCGACTTTCGCTTGAGCCTCTTTTTCGAACTCTTCTGGCGAACTGTACCTCAGCGCCGAGTGCAACCGAGACCGGTTGTAATATCGCTCGATAAACTCCTCCACGCGTTCGCGCAGGTCTTCAAGGTCACGATAAGTGCCAGCGTGAATTTCTTCCCGTTTGAGCGTCTTCAGAAAACTCTCGCACGTAGCATTGTCATAAGGATTCGCTGGTCTACTCATGCTCGGAAGCATCCGATAATGTCGAAGTCTATCCTTGTAGTCCCTGCAAGCAGCCTGCGCCCCTTGATCCGAATGATGGACGACTCCCAACGGAGGTTTCCGATTCGCCACGGCACGCTCCAAGGCGGAAAGCGGAAGCTGGGCTTTCAGATTTCGCTCCAACGCCCAGCCGATGACCTTCCGCGAAAATACGTCCAGGATCACCGCCAGATATACGAATTCGCCGGCGAGACGAACGTATGTTATATCCGCAGCCCAGAGTTGATTCGGTCCAGACAAGGTCATCCGACCCGCCAGGTTCAGGTGAATGCGTGCTGTACAAAGTGAATACTCAGGAGGCCTGAACCACCGATTTCGAACCGCCAGCAGATTATCCTCGCGCATGATTCGGGCGATCCGCTCTTGGTTCACAAACATCCCTTGAGCCCGTAGCTCAGCAGCGACCCGTCTGTAACCGTAACACCATCGATGTTGCACGACGATGTTCTGGACGGCGGATCTCAGGGTCATTTCTTCCTCGGCCTGCCATCCCCGCCGCAAATATCGGTAAAAACTGGTCTGACTTACCTCGGATAATTGGAACATTCGCTCGACACTCAAGCCGCCTTGCAACGGCATCCTTCTTCTTATTTCCTCGTAGATGCCTTGTCGCCAGAAGTGTGTCTCTGCCGACGCCGAGCCACGACTCTCTGCGAGGCATGTCTGAAAAAATCCACTTCCAGCGTTTTATTTGCCAACACCCGCTTCAGCTTGGTGATTTGCCTACGCAAGATCAGCTCGCGGGATCGCGTATGGCGAGGGTCTATTTCTTCGAACCGATCGCGCCAGTTGTAAAGCAATCTTCGAGGTATCCCAAGCTCTCGAGAAAGCCCGAGTACGTTGTCGCACGACTTCATTCGCTCGTAAGCTTGGTGTCGAAATTCGTTTCTGTATCGCTGTCCTTTCTTTCGCTCCACATTGCGGCTCCTTTCTCACAAAGTGTGCATCATAAACTGTCTCACCCTAGGGGTTCACTCCACTCACTGGTGTAGACCTCCTCCCGTTTCAGTGTGCTTCAGGTTCAATACGCAATTCGCAACCAGGCGTCATTTATCGAACGCGACCTGAGGGATTGGCCTGTACCATACGGTTACGTGATGTTGCCGGGGGCGCGAATGCGTTTGGCCCAATCCTGGATTGCTGTGGCGCTGGTGCTTTTGTGCGGCGGCACGCGGGTACTTGCTGCTGCGCAAGACACCTCACCGTCGCTCAAAGTGGAAGAAGACAAGATGCGCTTCCACTTATTGCCGCAATCCGGGCTGGAGCTCCCTATTAGGAATACCTCCGCGCAGCAAGTCTCCGGAAAGTTTACGCTTGAGCTTCTGAACCTCGAGGATGATTCGGTCGCGGCAACGCTATCCGGCACTTTCACCGAACAACCGGGAGAAACGATCGAAAAGATCGCCTGGCCGGTGGAGCAGCTGCCCAGCGACACGCCGTCCGAACTTGGATGGTACCGGCTGCGCTACACGTTCACAGCGGATGCGACCGCGACGGCAGCGCCCGTAACCGGGATCGTTCAGCTGGGCCGAATCATCCCGGATGGATTCGCAATCAGCATGGCCGCGGCGCGAAGCGTGGCTCCCGGCACCAAGTATCCGGTGCGAGTCCATGTGGAAAATCCCAGGACGAGGCAAGCGTACGCAAGTATTCCGGTCGAACTATCGATCGTCATCGGCAATGACGACGACACCGCGATCAAACGCAAAGCGCGAACCGATTCGGCGGGAAATGCCACCGTGCTGTTTCATCTTCCGGAACATCCCACGGACCAGGAGGGCACGATAAAGGCGGACGTGGCACGGGGCGCGTTCAGTGAAGAAGAGACGCTGGAATTTCAATTTCCCGATGAGCCGGCGCCGGCCGTGACGATCACGACGGACAAGCCGCTGTACCAGCCGGGGCAGACGGTGCACATCCGGCTGCTCACGAAAGACTCCGACAATCGGGCGATGGCCGGTGCAAAGATGAATGTGGCGATCGAAGACGAAGATGGCGCCCAGCAATTCCGCGAAAAGGTGGTTACTTCGCGATTCGGCGTCGCGGCCACCGATTGGGATATTCCGGCGAAAATGCGACTGGGCAATTACACCATCACGGTGCGATTCGAATCGGAGCCGGACACCTATTGGACCAATCGCCGCAGCGAAATCCGCATCAGCCGCTACGAACTGCCGACTTTCACGGTGAGCGTCGATCCCGACAAGGCTTACTACCTGCCGAATCAGAATGCGGTGATCGATGTGCATGCCGACTACCTTTTTGGCAAGCCGGTGCAGCACGCCAAAGTGAAAATTGTGCGTCAGGACAATCGGAAGTGGAATTACGCCGAACAGAAATGGGAGGCTGACGAATCGCAACCGGTGGAGGGTGAGCTGGGAAGCGACGGCCACTTCAAGGGCACGGTGATGCTGGCGGAAGACTTCAAGACATTCGAGAAAAACGATGTCGAGCGGTTCGACGACGTGACGCTGGCGGCTTATCTGACGGATTCCTCAACGGGGCGCACCGAGCAGCGACGATTCAAAATCCGGCTGACCGCGCAGCCGATTCATTTGTACTTGATAACCGCAAGGGGCACGGCGAGCGGGGAGCCTATCCTTATATATGTGATGAGCTCATACGCGGATGGAGTGCCGGCGTCCGTGGAGGGAAAGATATTCGCGACGCAGCCGAGCAACGACGACAAATCGGAAGACGGATTTGATCTGAAGCGGCGCGCGCAGGTCGGGACCTTTCATACGAACCGCTACGGGATTGGGCGAGTGGAGATTTCACCTCTGCCGGCAAGCGATTTGCGCGTGCCGCGGTGGTATCAGGGTCAGGGCTACTTTTACTCCGATTATTTCGACGATAGCACCGAACCGGCGGGCCCAACGGCGGACCGGACCGCGCTTTTACAACTGGAAGCGGCGGACAGCAAAGGCCTGGCAGGAACTACCAAAGAAGAAATTTCGATTGCCGCAAGCCGCGATTACCTGCGCGTAAGAACCGATCACACGCTCTACCATCCGGGCGACGCCATACAGGTGAGCGTGGCGTCGAGCGGAACACCGCAGGACCTGGTGCTGAACGTGTGGAATGAAGCGGGACTGCTGACGTCGCAGGTGATGAGATTGAGCGGCGGGAAGGCCAGCGCGACCGTGCCGTTTGACCCGCGATTTCGCGGAGATATTTACGTGACGGCGTCCGGCCTGTCGGCCGCGGGAAGTGAAGAGAATTCGCTGAGCGGTTGGACGCAGGTGCTGTACCCGGCGAAAGAAGAACTGGATGTGAAGCTGAAGATGGCGCAAACGGTTTTCCGGCCGGGCGAGGAAGTGGCGGCGGATTTACATGTGCTGACGCCGACGGGCCAGCCGACCGAGAGCGCGCTGGGAGTGCTGGTGTTCGATCGCGCGGTGGCGGAGCGCGTGCGGACGGACGAAGATTTCGGGCGCGAGTACGGATATTCGATCTTCGATTATTTTGCCGAAAGCTACCGGGAAAGTATCGGCGGGGTGAGCTATCGCGATTTGCGAGATCTGGACGCGAGCAAGCCGTTTCCGGAGGGCCTGGACCTGGTGGCGGAGGGCATGGTCCACGGTGGATACGCGCCGTGGATGTCGAATGAGGTGTTTGCGGGCGGTGGATGGGATGCGGCGGGAGCCGCCGGCACGTTCGCAAAATGGCTGGAGCAGGAATTGAAGCTGGCGCACAAGGCGCTGGACGAGTGGAACGCGGCGCACGGCGAATATCCCAACAGCGAAGCGGAAGTGCGCGCGGCATTGCAGACGGAAAAACTTGATTTCGACGCGCTGCGCGATCCGTGGGGCGAACGGTTTCGCGTGCAATTTTCGTACCGGCGAGCCGATCGAGTGCTGCGGTTGCTGAGCAGCGGCGTGGACAAGCAAGCCGGGACTGCGGACGATTTTACCGCGGCGACGTTTCACTGGCGATATTTCACTAAGACCGGGATGCGGATCGATCGCGCGTGCAACGAATATCTAGCGCGTACCGGAAAATACATCCGCGATTACCCGACACTGCGCGATGAAATGAAATTGCAGGGCGTGGATCTGGATGCGTTGCGCGACCCGTGGGGCCGGGCGTATTCGTTTGCGTTCGATATTGTCGGCGCTTACTACCGGATTCAGGTGGCGAGCGCGGGCGAGGATGGAGTTTTCGACAGCAAGGCGCATCCTTCCTGGGACGACGTGCAGGAATGGACTTCCAACATGCATTATTTTGCGCAAGAGAATAACGCCTTGGGCGCGGCAATCGCCGACCAATTTGCGGCCAAGGGCTCTTTTCCGCAAGACGACGAGCAATTGAAACCGGTGCTGGCTGCGGCGAAATTGGGGCCGGAGCGATTGATCGATCCATGGGGGCACACGTATCGATTTACATTCAGCACGCAAAGCCGGTATGGAGACAGCGTCACGGTGAGCAACGTGCGTTCGTATTCTGATCCTGCGGCGCAGAACCGCAAAGCGACGGAAGTGACGCCGGTGACGCAGCAGGTGGCGTTTCTTTATGTAGTGAGCAACGGGCCCGACAATGATGCGCAGCGCGGATTTCCCGTGGCGGAATATAGCCGGGTGATCGCGGAGCAAACCAGCAAACAAAAAGAAGCGATCGCAAACAAGACGCAAAATCCGGTGGAGGGCGGTTACGGCGGGCTGCATGGAGTGGTGACCGATCCCACCGGCGCAGTGGTCGGTGGCGCCACCGTGGCGGCGACGTCCACGGACACATTCATGGTTTACAGGGCGCTGGTGGATTACTCAGGAACTTACTCGTTTGCGAGTTTGCCGGCGGGATTTTACCAAGTGGAATGCACGTCGCTGGGTTTCGTGCGCAGCGTGGTGCAGCGCGTTCCGGTGCAGGCGGGAATTTCCACGCAGGTTGATTTCAGGCTGAATGTGGGCGGAGTGTCACAGACCGTGGAGGTGACTGCATCGGCCGACACGGTGCTTACGACGGAGTCGGCGTCGGTGGGGTCGCCGATCGCTGGCGCCGGGACGAAGGCGTTGGAGAAGCCGCTTTTTACGCCGCGGCTGCGAAAATACTTTCCGGAAACGCTGGTGTGGCGGCCGGAAGTGATTACGGACAAGCACGGGCGTGCGCACATCACTTTTCCGATGGCGGACAATATTACGGCGTGGAAAATGTCGGTGCTGGCTTCGAACGAAGCCGGCGAAGTGGGAATCGCGGAAAAAGAGCTGCGCAGTTTTCAGCCGTTTTTTCTGGAGCTGGATCCGCCGAAGATTTTGACCGAAGGGGATCAGGTCAGCCTGCCGGTGGTTTTGCGAAATTACACGGAGCAGCCGCAAACGGTGACAGCAGAAATGCAGCCCCAGCCGTGGATGAGCATTTTGTCGGCGGCGCAGCAGAGCGTGACGATCGCGGCGAGCGGCGACGGCAGCGCGGTCTTCGCGTTCCGCGCGGACAAAAGCATGAAAGCCGCGAAGCAGCGGGTAACGGCTCGCAACACAGCGGCCGGCGATGCCGTGGAGCGGGAACTTCTGGTGCATCCGAATGGGCAGGAGATTTCTTTTACGACGAGCCGGGTGCTGGCAGCCGCGCAAGATTCCGTGGAGCTGCAAATTCCGCAAACGGCGATTCGCGGATCGGTGGATGCGGAACTGCGGATTTATCCGAATTTGACGGCGCACGTGCTGGATGCGATGCGCGGAATTGGAGCGACTCCGGCGGGATGCGGCGAGCAGATCACTTCGACCGCTTACGTAAGCCTGATGGCGCTGGAGCTGCTGAAAAAAGCCGCGCAGGACAAGCCGGACGCGGCGAATCCGCGCGCCGCGATCGCGGCGCAGGCGCGGCAGACACTGCTGGAAGCGTACGACCAGCTGGTGGACTTGCAAAATCCGGACGGCGGATTCCGCTATTGGAAGAAGATGCCTTCGAACGTGGCGCTGACGGCGTACGTGCTGCGTCTTTTGAATGCCGCGCAGGGATTCATCGAAGTGGACGGGAGCGTTGCGAGCCGGGCACGCGATTATCTGGTGGCTCAGCAAACCAAGACTGGCGCGTGGACTACGTTGCGATGGGGTTTTCGGAACGGAGCGGAGACCGAGGTTGAGGTAGAGGATACGGATTTGACCGCTTACGTTGCGCGCGCCCTGGCGGGTGCGAAACCGGATACGAGCGCGAAGGATGCGGAGAAGCAGAAAAAAGCGGAGGCCGCGCTGAAACTGGCGCTGGATTTTCTGGAAGCGCGCATCGATGCGTGGAGCGATGCGTACCTGGCGGGAAACTATGCGATCGCCGCGGTGGAAAGCGAGCGCGGCGAACACGTCGAAAACGCGCGCGCGCTTTTGACGACGCTGGCGCATCGCGAAGGCGACACCACTTACTGGAACCTGGAAGCGAACACCACGCCGTTCTACGGCTGGGGCGAGCCGGGACGCATCGAGACGACGGCGCTGGCCGTGGAAGCGCTAGCGAAGCTGCAGGCGCGGCATCCCGACGCCGATACGGCGGACAGCATGAGCCGCGGGCTGCAATATTTGCTGACGCACAAAGACCGTTACGCCACCTGGTATTCAACGCAAGCGACGCAGAACGTGCTGGAGGCGCTGATTGCGGCGATTCCGATGGCGAGTGAAGGCACGGGCGCGTCCGACGCCTCCGTGCTGGTGAATGGGCGTGCGGCTGGCACGATTCATTTGCCGAGCCCGCAGGATGCAGTGGGGCCGATCAACGTGGAGCTGGCGGATGAATTGACGAAAGGTGCGAACAAAATTGAGATCGCGCGGAGCGGCAGCGCGGCGGCGATGAACGCCTCCGTCATCGCGAGCTACTATTTGCCTTGGGCCGAGTCTGAAGCGACAGCGCAAGAAAATTTCAAGACGGGAGAAAAACGCGCGTTGCGATTAAGCATTGGCTACGACCACACAGATGCGCACGTGGGCGAGCGGGTCCATTGCAGCGTGCGTGCCGAACGCATCGGATTCCGCGGCTACGGCATGATGCTGGCGGAAGTGGGCTTGCCGCCGGGGGCCGAAGTGGACCGTGCTTCGCTGGAAGAAGCGGAAACGTCGTTGGGAGTTTCGGGCTACGAAATACGGCCGGATCGCGTGGTGTTCTATTTGTGGCCGGTCGCGGGAGGAACCAGCCTTGGTTTCGATTTCCGCATGCGTTATCGAATCGAAGCGATGAGCAGTCCTTCGTTGGTCTACGACTACTACAATCCCAACGCGAACGCGGCCGTCGCGCCGGTTCTCTTCGGCGTCCGCTAAGCAAAGTCGGCTACCGGATTGCCGGTACATATTTCGTGCATCGTTTCAGTAACCGTGCGATGGTCCGCAGAGACTCAGCGACGGCCGAAGCTTCCAACCCGCTATGTACACGCGCTGAGAGAACCCCTGCTCACTAGGCTAGGGTAATCTCAATCTAAGTCGTCGCTTTGGTTGCGCCTATCACCCGCGGGCATTCTTAGATTGCTCCAACGTTGCTCCAAACCGTAAAGGCAACTCATGTAAGTTGTACTTTGCTCACTCGTACTCCTCTCGATTCAATTCGGCGAATCGAGGGCGTGTCGCGCTCACTTGCCGAGCGACCGCCTAATCGCGATATATTGTTCGCTGGATTCCTCGATCCTAAAGCGTGTATTGTTCGGACCCGATGTTTCGTCGGTCACTGATCCCTCTCATTGCACTAGCTGTGGCCACCTCCAGCCATGCCTCCGCCATGGTCGTCGCAGATTCGAAACATCCCGCATCCAAAACCACTCCACATGTTTCGGCTGCTGAAATGCACCTCCGCATAGGCGACACATATGAGAAACACGGTCAGTTCGACAAAGCCGAGCAAGAATACGTGATCGCGGCGACAGCTGAAGACAGCACTCCCGACACGCAAATCCACGCTCTCAACAGTGTGGAGCGGATTCTGAAGCTTTCTACGGATCGAAACTTGCAGATCGCCGACATTTATGAACACCAGGAGCAATGGTCGGATGCGGAAACCTATTATCTCAGGGCCGCTGACCCTGCTCGAACGCCGGCGCGGATGCGCCGGGCACAGATGGGCCTCATTTTCGTTCGAAACACTGGCACCTAGTCGGAAGTACGGCCGAAGATCCGTTTCACGTCGGTGATCATCCCGTTGTTTTGGATAACGATGTCGTAAGCGGGCGAGGCTCACTGGGCCTTTCGTCACCTGGGAGGATTGAGGGGAATTTGGGCGAAGGCACTTTCATCTATGCAGGCGCTCAAGACTCAGAGCATCCTCACTTCAGTGTCTGGCGTTTTTCAATCTACGGAGTTCAGTATGGCGATCATGACATGCCTGGGGAAAGAGCGAGTATCACGGCCGTTATTAATGGGCCGAAGTCTCTGGACATCTGGCCGGCAATCACGGATGAAGCCGGCAAGAGATTGATGAGTTGACTCTGCGCGGATGGCGGGTGGCCACCTGCCGACCACGTCATCTAGTCAGCCTACTGCGGTGCGGGACCGCGGCGGGCCCGAGCTATGCGCACACCTTAGGCGGTGAAGTAAATTAATCCGAGCGCACCGCGTTCCACGGCGCGTGTTGGCCGTGCGAGCCATACATCCCCGACATGGTGTTCCCGTCGATTTTCCCGCGGAACGTCAGCATGTCGTGCGTATGCGTGGTGAATTCGATGTGATGCACATTCACGAAGCCTTCAATGTCGCCCGACTGATGCGGGCCTTTGAAGTGTCCGGAAAGCTGCGAGCCAAATTGCTGGATCTGGACGAATTTTGTGGAACCGCCGGGCTGGTCAATATTCTGCGCGTAGATTGTCCAATTTCCCGAAGCATTGTCCGGCCCCGGGCCCGACGGCTCCTGCTGCCCGTCCTGCTGGGCATTCACGAACTCTGCCGCCGCCTTGAGCTCCGCGTCCGCCTGCGCCAATAAATCCTTCGCCCTTGCCGCGTGACCACCCAGTTGACCGCTGTTCGCATTCTGGGCCATATCGATTCGCTGATAGGCGTCCACAATATCGCCCTGCGCCGCGGCCAGGTTCCCATGCCGGTCCGAATCGATGTTCACCACCGGCGGAGGCAGCGGCTCCATTGATTGCGGTGCCTGCTCCGGTGGTGGTGCCTGCGGCGCTTGCGCTCCCTGCTGCGATTGCGGTGGCTGTTGCGATTGCGGCGCCTCGGCATCCTGCGCGCCCAATATCGGCCCCGCCAACACCGCGCCCAGTAGCACGCCGCCAATTATTATTTGCTTCGCATTCACGTTCATGTTGTCCCGCCTGATGCTGCCTCGCCGCCTGTTCTAATCCCACACCGCAATGACGATTCGGCCATCATCTCCGATCACCAGCATCAGCCGATTCGGATCAGAATCCAGCTTGCCGATTCCTTCCGTCGGCTTCACCACGTGCAACATCTTCGGCAGCGTTTCCTCGTGAATCACTTCATTGGCGCTCACTCCCGACGGCGCACTCTCGCCCTTCGCCACGAAATACTTGCCCACGCAGTCCGTGCAATCGCGCGGCGGTGGCGGCGCCTCGGCATAGCCCGGGATCGCCTTCAACGTAACGCGATTGGTCGCCCCGTGCACGCGCACGCCCTTGAAGGGATGCCCAGGTTCGAGCGTGAAAACCGCCTCGATCACTGGACTCTTCGATGGCGAGGTCGAATCCGTCGGCGCCTTCGCGACGAATGCCAGATCCAGAAATCCATCCGGCGGAATTCCGTGAGTAAGCGGAACCAATTCCGCATCCTCCCAACCGTCGGTGCTGGTTATTCCGCGCACTCGTATCACGTCCAGCGTCGGTCCATGCGTGCTGCTCATCGCCTCGACGCTCGTCACCCAAAGCACCGGCGCGAGTTTCGGCTGGTCCGGCGACGGCTGCTCCGGCTCGCCCGAATCTTCCGGAGGCGCCCCAGTCTGAGCCGTTGGCGGCGCTTGACCCTTGCTGGGCACAACGGAGCCCGCCTGCGCAAACGCAGAAGCACTAAAGAGAGAAATGCTAAATACCACCGCGGCAATCATCCATTTTTTCATCGCGAACCTCGCAGAATCACATGCATTGCTACATCCGGAGTATCGGATCCGAATTTCCTCGGGCCTTCCCGAGCGTGTGCAACGAAATCGATGCCATCAATACGCGCGTAGAAACTTTTCCGGGCCGCCCGCCGGTGCAAGCTGCGCTCCGCGCGCGATTGCGCCCTCAATGCCTCCCTCCAGGCGATCCAGCGCCTGCAGGATCAAATCCGTTGGCACAATCTGAACCAAGCCGCAGAACGCCGTGCGGCTGCTCGCAAAACTTCCGTTCTCTGCGAGCTTGTTCACGGGCGCTCCGCCGCCGCACACCGAAAAGTACTCGCACTGCTTGCGGCACATTTCCACGCCCGCACTGATGTCGCGCTTCAGCGCCTGCATCGCCGGGCTGCGCAGCATCTCTTCCAGCGACTCCGTCAGAATATTCCCCACGATGTAATCGTTGTACTCTGCGCTCTTGTAACCCAGCAGTTCCGGCGAAAAGCTGGAGACGTTCCCATGACAATCAATGTTCACCATGCCAAACGGTTCCACCTGCGCATTCTCCGCGCGGCTCTGCTCCGGCCGGAAAATTCGCGGGATCATCCCATCAATCTCGCGTATAAACTGAATCTGCGTGCTCTTCCGCGACAAAGTCCAGAACCGATCCAGAAAATGGCGGAAGCTCTCCGCCGCATTGCCGCTCGAAAGCAGCCCGGAGACATAAGTCCCCTCGGACTCCTCCACGTTGAAGCAGACGTCGTCAATCCCTTCGGAAACGTAGAAATCGAGCAGCTCATCGGGCGCGAGCATGCTTTTTTCTGAAAGTACGGTGATCACATGGAACGGAACATTTTCGCGGCGCAGGAGTCGGATCCCGGCAATGGCGCGGTCAAACGTTCCTTTGCCCGCGCGCGTCACCCGGTTGGCATCGTGCAGCTGCCGCGGCCCATCAATGCTCACGCCCACACCAACGCGCCATTTCTTGATGAAGTCGCACCACTCCTGGTCAATCAGCATTCCATTGGTCTGAATCGAATGGTGCAATTGGATTTCGGGAGGTCGCAGGGCATCGATGGCTTCGAATGCGGCTCGATAATAAGACGGTGGCAGTACGAGCGGCTCACCCGCATGCCAGATCACTGTAAGGTAAGGGCTGCACCAGCCCGTCGCGAAGATTTTCTCGAATATCGCAGTCACCGTCTGCAAAGGCATGACGGTTTTTGCGTCTCGCTGCGGCAGATAACAGTATTTGCAGTTGATATTACAGAAAGGCGTCGGCTGCAGCACCACGGTGTGGATCAGCGGCGCAACATCCCGGCATGTTGCCATGTCTCGCATCAGCGCAGCCACCGCGGCTACCAGTTATGCCAGAAATTGTGCCAGTTGTGCCAGCCGCCGTTGTGCCAGCCGTTTCCCCAGCCGCCATTTCCCCAGCCCCCGTTGCGCCACCCCCCATTACGCCATCCCCAGCCGCCATTTCCCCAGCCGACATGCCAGTTCGGCCATTCTCCCAACAGCGCGGCGTCACCCACAGAACCCTGCCGCTCCTTGAACTCCACTTCGGAAACTCCGGCGCGGATTTCGCTCAGCCGCTCGGCCACGCTCGCTATCGGCGCCTCATCTTTTCGATTCACCGACGCAGCTTCCGACTGCACAGTGGCCAGCAACGCGGAAATTCCCAGCACACCCGCGGGGAGCAGCACGGCAAGCGCTTGTTTCATTCGGCTACGCACGGTCATCGGCAGCCTCCTGCACTTCTGAGCGCGGAAACTATCACCGCGTGTATTTCTCGTCAACTTATTTTATTTGAATCTGAGCCAGCGAAAAATCGTCAGCAAAATCACTTCGCTATTGTTTTCGCCCATGGGCGCGAGGACCACCCGCCAGGGTCATGGGGATCGGCTGGCATGCGCATCGGTGACTGAAGGGGGCGCCTGCCGCCCGAGATTGGCGTTTCCGGGAACGGCCACGCGCGCTGCGATGCGGAATCGTGCGATCACTTTATGTGCCCGGTCTGGCCGCATCAGACTGGGCCGCTACGAATTCGAGACGAAGGGTGGGTTGTGCTCGGTAGGTGGTATGCGCGGTGTCAGGAATTGGGGCGGGATTGCATGGCCATGGCTACTAGAGCACCGATTAGAATTGCCGGGAAGAGTTGGCCGACGATGGCCTCCGCGGTGGTGAGCGAACGCGCGAACGGAGAGACTGGGATGATGTCGCTGCCGATGGTCGTCAGCGTGGCAAAACTAAAATAGGTAAGTTTCGAGGTGAGTTGGTCCAAATCCGTGGGCGCGGAAACGAACTGCAAAGAACCGGGCCGAAGCTGTTCCAGGAACTGGAACGCAGAAGCCCACGCCATCCCCAGAAGAAGATAGGCACAGACGCCGCCCTGAATGCGGCTCCAAGTAACCGGGCCTGCACGGAACATCACAAGCAACACAATCCGGACATAGAGAAGCAGCGTGATCGTGGCAAGCACGCTGCCAAACAGATGAAGAAACGGCGTCGGATGCAAGCGACCTGCCGCCAGTATCACACCCGTGGCAAGGACGGTGACGATCACGCAAACTCTGAAAATGCGGGTCGAGTTCGCGGCGATGGCTCCGTAAATCATGAGCGCCAGGACGATGAGGTCTAAGAATACTCTTCCGGAAAGGCCGGCTTCGCGCAGAGGGCTTATCACGAAGACGAGAATGGTGACGGAAAGGGTTACGAGAGTGAGCCCGATGTCGCCTGACCAAAATTCGCTCATGCTCAGGTGGAAGGCGGAACTTTGGGGTTGCTGCGAATTGGTAGTCATGATGAATGCCTCGGCGAGACGGGGCTCGCCAATCACTTTACTGATGCATCCGCGACCTTGCTCGGACTGCTGTTCGTCGTCATCACCATTCCCCGTTCTGGTGCGTTTAGGCGCAGAGGCTTTGAACTCGTTCAAAGACCTTCGTGCCGACGGGACGCTACCGATTTGCGGCCTGAGGCCGAGCGTCCAAACCGATCTGCTTCGGAAGCCACTACGTAACTAAGTCAATTACTTCCGGCAGCTTCGAGACGCCACCCAACACGGCGCAATGTCCAATGTCCGGTAGCAGGTGGACTTCGGTCTTGGGGCGACCTTTGAAGACGAGCGTATCCGCCTGTGGGACGAAATAGTCGTTTGCGCCGTTGATGACGAGCATCGGAGCGTTTTTTGTTTGGTCGAGCAGCGGACGCCGTGAGAACTGTTGCACTGCCGCCATGAATTCCGGAAGGGATGGCTCTTCGTCGAAGCCCATGTCGTTGCCGATGATGCCCGGCATGCCAAAGGGCAAGTTCTGAGCGTTCTCTTTCCCCCAAGCCTTATCGACTGGACCGCCGAGCACGATTGCGGCATCGACGGCGCTCGAAAGCCCTGTCATCGCCGAAAAGTTGCCGCCGAACGAAAAGCCGAGATGCGCGACCTTTCCGTTGCCGAGCTTGCGCGCCTCATTCACGACGCCGAGCACGAGCTCGTCACCTTGGACGGAAAGTGGGATAGTACTTTCGCCCGTGCCTGAAATGTCGAAGCCCAAGATCGTAATGCCGAGGCGTTGGGCCAACGTCACGTAGATCGCGTGCAGACCCATCTTGTAGGTATCGACGCCGCCGGTGTAAATCAGCACCGGCGCGCTCGCATACCGGCCTGTCACTGAAAACAGATACACCGGTGTGCTCACAGTTCCGCCTTGATAGGGGATCGCGAGTATTCTGCGCTCGAATTTGACGGGGAAGCTCGGTGCCGCCTTGAGGTAGCATTCAAGCTGATTTTGCTGCGCCTTGCGCCGCGCATCGTTGGCGAGGCAGGGAAATTTAGCAAAACCGTAGGCGAACGACGCGAGAAGCGAGTTTCCCGATTCGAGATATTTTCGCGCGAACGCGGACCATTCGTAAGACCACCCGCCCGGCGCATCTGCCCACATATCCTTGATTGTGGCGCGCAACCTATCGACATCTGCTTTCGGGATGCCGAACGCAATGAACTGGCTGTAACGGTCTTCGAAACTGGCTTCGGGGCGGAGATCATAGGTGTAGCTCATATTGATTCCTTTCAATCTGCTGGCTCTATTCTTAAGTTAATGCATAAAATCTCTTATGACTCAGAAGTTGGCAGCCTGGCGCCGTCGATTGCCGCGCTGCATACAGCCGTCGACTATCAGTTCGTTCGTCGTCGGTGGTCAGGTGATGTATCGCGAAACGCCCACTCCGGTCACGATCAAATGGCAGAAGCGTGGCGGCATTCCTGCACATGGCAAACCGGCAAACGTCGCCAAATCGATTCTCTCGTTTTTAGGGTTTATCGTCCAGTTTGCAATCATCGGCGAAATCGATCCAGACACAGCCGCGAAAGGTGTCCTAATCCCCGCCCACCGCTTCCACGCCGTTGATGTCGAGAAGGCATTAGGCCGACAGGTCGACCAGCGGATATCAATTTCTACACCCGTTCCTCACGACGGCGCATCCGGCTCCAGGCCGATGTGATCATTGACCGCATCGTTAAAACACTGCTTGCGCCCGAGGCATCGCTCCGCCGTCTGAATTGAAACGTGCCCGAGCAGGAACTGGATCTGATCTAGTGCGCCTCCTGCCTGATGACACAATCGCGCACAGGTCCTTCTCAAATCGTGCGGTGTTACCGACGGCAGACCACAGCTTTTGGCGTTCGCTTTCACGACTGCCCATATGACCTTGGGTGTGAAGCCGAGTCCCCAAATTCTGCCAGCTTTGTTGATAAACCGTAGCAATAGACCTGAGGTGATGCCGGCACCCACAATCCAGCTGTCTACCGCCTCCTTCACCCACTGCGGAACGGGGATCGTTCGGATGTGGCCATTCCCTCCAAATTCGGATGGTTGCAGGGTATCGGGAACCTGTTCACAGGAAAGAGCAATTGATTGCATAGGCTTGATTTAAACCGGCGACGCGTGAAATCGGCTCGAGCGCCTGCTCACCAGGCAGGTGCTCTAGCTCAGGTCAACAGTTCCGGGACACTTTTCGGTCGACCGCTGCAGAGCGTTACCCTCTGCTCGACTAGCAGGTGGTAGCCGCATCTGACGAGATCCCTATCGCGAAGGTCAACACTACTCCGGAATAAGGGCGAACAGTCACGATAGCGACTTTCGGAACGCAATGCTAAGGAAAACCAATGACTTCCGAGCAGCACATACTTACCCTCGATCTTCCAACTCCGACGAAGTCTTAAACAATTCTCTCGACAGACGGGCGGATTCAGGGCCGTTCCAGTAAGGAAAGAGCGTTGTTGCTCCAAGCTGCTCCAAGCAAATCAATCCCGGAAGCGGGGGTCGCCATTGCAGCCCAAGTCGCTTAAAGGAGGGAAGTAAAGGTTGGTGGACGTGACCGGGATCGAACCGGTGACCCCCTGCTTGCAAAACAGTCCCACTAGCTCCTGTAACCCACACCATTTCAATCACTCGATAGAAAACTCAAAAGTTATTTCTTCGGTGAGAGTGTGGCTGGATGTGCGCAAATGTGGCAGTTTGCACGTAGGGTCACTACAAAAGTCACTACAGTCCTCGACGCTTCAGACGGGAGCGACGACGTGAAGCCTATTGTCCGCGTCGTTTCAATCGCCCAGCTGGTGCTTGACGAAAAAAACGCGAACAAAGGGACGAAGCGCGGTCGCCAGCTCCTTGGAAAGTCTCTTGAGAAGTACGGTGCAGCCCGTTCAGTCGTTGTAGATCGAAATAATCGCGTCATCGCTGGAAATAAGACTGTTGAGGCCGCCCGAGCCGCTGGCATGAAATCCATCTCGGTCATCGAGACCGACGGCTCTTCTCTTGTCGCGGTGCAGCGTGGCGACTTGGATCTCAAGAGGGACAAGAAAGCCCGAGAACTTGCGATTGCCGACAACCGCGTGGGAGAAATTGACCTCGAGTGGAACCCGGAGGTGCTCGCATCGCTCGACGTAGACCTTGCACAGTTCTGGAATGAAAACGAGCTAAACGCTTTGCTTAAGGACTTTCGCGGCACTCAACTCTCAGCACCTGAGCCGAAACTCGACCAAGCTGCCGAACTGCAGAAGAAGTGGAAGACAAAGCGGAATCAAATTTGGGAAATCGGCGATCACCGCCTCTTCGTAGCCGAGCGAAAGTACCAGCCCCACCACATCGCCAACAAACTGAAATTGCGTGTAATCCTGGATGTTCGGAGGAGCGTCGGTCTGGCCGTAGCCGCGCATAT
>Ga0116105_1000161_pt1 | contig 20102 bp, 21 predicted proteins | sample June2015DPH_6_20_FD_89716 | JGI IMG/M metagenome (GOLD analysis project Ga0116105, IMG submission 89716) | Peatland microbial communities from SPRUCE experiment site at the Marcell Experimental Forest, Minnesota, USA - June2015DPH_6_10 | ecosystem: Environmental > Terrestrial > Soil > Wetlands >... | reverse complement strand
TTAACCCCTGGCGAATACTCTGCAGTTCCGACGGCGACTGCGCAGGAAATGGAATTGCCGCTTGGCCTTTATCGCTCTTGGTTTCGGAACGCAACTGCTGGCGGGCGCCAACTATCGTGAATCCTTGTTCGTAGAGCAGTTGCTTGATGCGAAGAACACCTTCCACGTCGCGCCTGCGATACATGCGCTGTCCGGTGCTGCTCTTCACCGGCTTCAGTTGCGGAAACTCACTCTCCCAGAAGCGCAGCACATAAGCGGGCAACTTGCACAGCGTGGCCACTTCCCCGATGCGGAAATAAAGTTTGTCGGGGATGAAAATTTCATCCGCCTTGCCCTTGCCCGCAGTTTGTTTTCTTGGACTCATCGCCCCATCATCGGTGACTGCCTTGGATTCGCGTTTCAGTATTGTGACACAGGCATGGAGTTGGATAGGAACAATTTCCAAAGGGTTGCGACCCTTTGCGCAATGCCGCGTTCCGGCCCCGGAAACGGAAACGCCTCTCAAGAGGTGCTTCTCCTGAGAGGCAGGTTAAATTCTTGGCCCTTGCGAAGTATCGTCTCGCAGACGGTTAGTTAGTGTTTCTTCTTTTTTGCTTTCTTCTTCGTTGCCATGAAGGTTCCTCCGTGAACGATTTTCCCTTGCGACTTCGGGGACCCGAATGCAAACTGCCACCCAGTTCTAGTATGGGTAGCGTCCTTAACACAAGATATTGCGGCAGTGTAAACGCAGTGTCAACATAATTTTGCATTTTTCACAATAAATTTTGTTTCCAGTACACTTCGCCTCATGCCGCGTAATCCCATCGAACTCGAAATTTTCAAGAATCTCTATCACTCGATCGCCGAAGAAATGGGCGCAGCGCTGCGCCGGACGGCCTTTTCACCAAACATTAAGGAGCGGCGGGACTATTCCTGCGCAGTTTTTGACGGAGCGGGTGAGGCGATTGCGATGGGCGATCACATGCCGGTGCATCTGGGCTCGATGCCGATGTCGGTGCGGACGGCGATCGAGACTTGCGAGATGGAACCCGGCGACGTAGTGATGCTGAACGATCCGTTCCGCGGGGGAACGCATTTGCCGGATATCACGCTGGTAGCGCCGGTGTATGTTGAGCCGCATGCCCGCCTGGGACGCGCACGGATCTCTGACGGAAATAGCCAGCGACTGCGAAAAGCCGGAAGTCGTCCAGACTTCTACGTCGCTTCTCGGGCGCATCACAGCGACGTGGGCGGAGCATTCCCAGGCTCGATGGGACTTTGCCGCGAGATTTATCAGGAAGGCTTTCGCATTCCGCCGGTAAAGATTGTGCGCGCGGGAAAAATGGAGCGCGATCTTCTTGCGCTGCTGCTGAACAATGTCCGCACGCCGGAGGAACGCGAAGGCGATCTGGGAGCGCAGATCGCCGCCTGCCACACGGGGGCTGAGCGTCTTCGCGAGATATGCGCGCGCTATGGAGTCGAGCGAACGCAGCGCAAGGCTGGCGAACTGATGGAATATTCGGAAGAACTGATGCGTGCATTCCTGATGCAGGTGCCCCCGGGAGTTTATTGCGCCGAGGATTTTTTGGATAACGACGGCATCAGTGACAATCCGGTTAAGATCGCGGTGAAGGTAACTTTCGCGCCGGGGCATGCGTCGCGCGGACGAGGGCGTCCGCGCCACATGGTGACCGTTGATTTCACGGGAAGCGATCCGCAAGTGCAAGGCAGCGTGAACGCGGTGGAGGCGATTACCTACTCTGCATGTTTCTACGTGTTCCGTTGTCTGTTGGCGGAGGATGTTCCTGCCACGTCGGGGCTGATGCGTCCCGCTCAGGTCATCGCTCCTGCGGGAACCATCGTGAATGCGCGTCCTCCGGGGGCGGTTGCTGGCGGCAACGTGGAAACTTCGCAGCGAATTGTTGACGTGTTGCTGCGCGCCCTGGCGCAGGCAGTTCCCGAGCGCATCCCCGCGGCGGCCTCGGGCACAATGAACAATCTCACGATCGGAGGCGTTGACCCGCGCACCGGCAAACCGTTTGCTTATTATGAAACGATAGCCGGTGGCATGGGCGCGCGACCCAATAAAGACGGCGTTTCGGGCGTGCACACGCACATGACGAATTCCTGGAATACTCCTGCCGAGGCGCTGGAATATGCTTATCCTTTGCGGGTTCGCCGATACTCACTGCGACGAGGAAGCGGTGGTAAAGGCAAATACAAGGGCGGCGACGGAATCATTCGTGAGATTGAAGTATTGACCGACTGCGATGTAACTTTGCTTTCGGAGCGGCGCACGCTCGCGCCCTGGGGATTAAATGGAGGGGGCGAAGGCGCAGCGGGTAAAACAACCGTGATTCGCACTAACGGCTCGACTGATGCGATGCCGGGGAAATTCAGCACAAGGCTCAACACTGGCGACCGCATTTGCGTGGAATCGCCCGGCGGCGGCGGTTGGGGCAAGTAGTAGCGTCCCTGCCGTTTCTTCGACTTCGCTCAGGAAGGGTCCGGCGACGAAAAGGCCGGCCAGAGGCCGGCGCTACTTGCGTTAAGGAAAACTTTGATGACCGATGTTGCCACGCACTATCTCGAAGAAGCTCGCCGCCAGATGCGCGGCAACAAGCGCCTCGCCGAAGGCGCAATTGCGCAACTCACCGACGACGAATTATTCGTCACGCTCGATCCCGAATCGAATTCGGTCGCCACCCTGGTGAAGCACCTTGCGGGAAACATGCGCTCGCGTTTCACGGATTTCCTTACGAGTGACGGTGAGAAGCCTGACCGCTTTCGCGATCGAGAGTTCGAATTGACCTCCAGCACCACTCGCGCTGACGTTATGAAATCGTGGGACGAAGGCTGGGCGCAGCTTTTTGCCACGCTGGAATCGCTTGAGCCAGAAGACGTAATGCGCACGGTCACGATCCGCGGCGAGCCGCATACCGTGTTGCAAGCCATCAATCGGCAGCTTGCGCACTACGCTGGACATATCGGGCAAATTATTTTTCTGGCAAAGCACCTGAAGTCGAATCAATGGAAGACGTTGAGTATTCCGCGCGGCAAGTCAGAGGAGTTCAAGGTAGCCCCTCCGAAATCCAACAAAGGTCTGCCGCGATAACCGGATGACGGCCACCATGCGCAACGCGCACCGAAATTTTCCCGGTGCTAGAATCGTACGTTTGCGCTTAAGTCTGAATCATAAAAGGCAGGCTTCATGCCATCCACGATGTTGGCCGTAGTCAAGCCGGAAGCAGCGGCCGGCTCGGAAATTCGCGAAGTAAAAATCCCGGCCTACGGCCCACGGGACGTGCTCGTCAAAGTAAGGGTAGCGTCCATTTGCGGCACAGACCTGCACATCTACAACTGGGACCGCTGGGCGCAGAACCGCATTCACCCTCCCCTCATTCCCGGCCACGAGTTTTGCGGCGAAGTCTCCGCTTTCGGCGATGAAGTCACCAGCGTGAAAGAAGGCGATTTCGTTTCCGCGGAAATGCACGTGGCCTGCGGCAAGTGCCTGCAATGCCGCACCGGGGAAGCGCATATTTGCCAGAATGTGAAAATCATCGGCGTAGATGCCGACGGCGCGTTCGCCGAATACGTCGTAATTCCGGAATCGAATATCTGGAAACTCGATCCCTCCATCCCACAGGAATACGCCTCGATTCTCGATCCGTTAGGGAACGCGGTCCATACGGTCCTTGCCGGCGAGATCGCGGCGAAAACCGTAGCCATCACGGGATGCGGCCCGATCGGACTGTTCTCGATTGCAGTGGCGAGAGCGTGCGGCGCGACCGGCGTGTTTGCAATAGAAGTAAACGAACATCGCCGGAAGATCGCGCGTGAGATGAAAGCCGACTATGTGATCGATCCCTCGAAGGAAAATGCCACGGCTGTCGTCATGGAAAAGACGGGAGGCCTTGGAGTCGATGTGGTGCTCGAAATGGCGGGGCATCCGGATTCGATTCGGACCGCCTTCGACATCGTGCGCCGCGGCGGCAGAATCTCCCTTCTCGGTCTCACCTCAAAGCCCATCTCGCTGAACTTTTCCGAGGACATTATTTTCAAGGGAATCACGGTGCAAGGCATCAACGGCCGCCGCATGTACCAAACCTGGTACCAGATGACGGCGCTGCTCAAGGCCGGCAAGCTCGATCTGCATCCGGTGATCACCGATCGAATCCCGATGAAAGATTTCTCGAAGGCGATGGAGCGGTTGAAAACGGGGGCAGCCAGTAAAATATTGGTGTATCCGAACGGCGTGCGATGAATGCATAGGGCGAGCGTTACTGCCTGCGAATCTCCCGCCACGGCCCAGGAAGAAAAGTTCTGTAGGAGGTAAATCCATGGCGCTCGATGCATTCGTGCGCTGCGCTTGCATTCGAGAGGGCAAAGCCAAACCGCACCCGTTCCCCGACCGCGTTGCCTTTGATGAGTGCGGCGAACCCATACTGATGGGCGATCCTTCCGAGGAGGAATGGGAAGCGCACGATCAATGGCTTGGCGAATCCTGCGAGCATGAGGGATGCCTGGTTTCGGTGTTTCTGGGCAACATTACGCGGGTAAAAAATCTCCGCAGTTTTCTAAAAGCGTTACAGGGAAAGCCCGGGCCACGCTTTCCGATTCTGCTGGAAGATGTCCTCTACGATGGCACCCACACCGGCGATTGGATTCCCGCGGAGCAGACTCCTGCGCTGCTGAAGGAAGTAGAAACGGTGCTCCAATCGAGAGATATTCTGGCCGATTCGGAGAAAGAATTCTTCGACAACATGAAGCAGCTCTGCGACGCCAGTATAAAGACCGGCAATCCGATCAGGTTTTAGCTCCAGATTCGCGATAATCGTTTGCGAGGTTCTGATGACGACTGCAACCCGCACCAATCCGCTTTCCTACCTCACCGCTCAACTCACCGAACTCAAAGCCAAGGGAACGCATTTCAAGTTGCGCGTGCTTGAGGACGAGCAAGCGGCGGTCTGCACATTCGACGGCAAGAGAGTGATCAACCTGGCGTCCAACAATTATCTCGGCCTGACCACGCATCCCAAGCTCCGCGAATCGGCGCTCGAGGCTACGCGGAAATTCGGCGTTGGGTCGGGCGCGGTACGCACCATCGCGGGCACAATGCGCATCCACATGGAACTGGAAGAAAAAATTGCGCGCTTCAAGAACGTTGAGGCTTGCGTGGTCTTTCAGTCCGGATTCGCGGCAAACGCCGGCACGGTATCAGCCGTTCTCGGCAAAGACGATGTCATCGTCTCCGACGCATTGAACCATGCTTCCATCATCGATGGCGCAAGATTATCGAGAGCAAAAATTCTGGTGTTTCGCCACAAAGATATCGCCCACGCCGAAGAGCAACTGGCCAGCGTGAAGAATGAACCGGGCAAAAAACTTTTAATTACAGACGGAGTATTTTCCATGGACGGCGACATCGGGCCGTTGCCCGCGCTGTGCGATCTGGCAGAAAAATATGGCGCCATTATGATGGTCGACGATGCGCATGCCTCCGGCGTTCTCGGCCGCAACGGTCGCGGCACAGTCGATCATTTCGATATGCACGGTCGCGTGGATATTCAGGTTGGAACTTTATCGAAGGCAATCGGAGCACTCGGCGGCTACGTCTGTGGCACCCGCGATCTTATCGACTTTCTCTATCACCGTGCACGGCCGTTTCTCTTTTCCACTTCGCACCCGCCATCCGTGGCGGCAACGTGTATCGCAGCTTTCGATGTTTTGGAAAATGAACCCGAGCGCATGGAAAAACTTTGGGAAAATACCCGCTTCTGGAAGAAAGAGCTCGGCCTGCTGGGTTTTGACATCGGAGGCCGCGCTACCCCGGCCAGCGAAACTCCGATCACTCCCATCATCATCGGCGACGGCAAACTCACCATGGACTTCTCCCGCGAGCTCTTCCGGGAGGGCGTGCTCGGCACCGGCATCGCGTTCCCTACCGTTCCGGAGGGAAAGGCGCGCATCCGCACGATCATGACGGCAACACACACTAAGGAAGAGCTGGAGCAGGCGCTATCCGTGCTCAAGCAAGTTGGGAACAAAATGGGAATACTGCGCAATTGACGGAGACGCGAATGCCGGCAGTGCGCACTCGACTTCAGCCTGTACAGTTCATCGAACCGCGCCTGATTGTCGTCCCCGCGGGCTGGTTTCTCATGGGTTCCGACTGTGGCCAGGATTGCGAACGTCCCATTCACCGCGTTTGGGTCGATGCCTTCGAACTCGCCGCGACTCAAGTGACAAATGCCGAATACTCCTGCTTCTTACGTTCAACCGGATCGCAACCCCCGCCGTTTTTGACTGACGTGAACTTCAATCATCCGGAACAGCCGGTCACAGGAGTCTCCTGGTTCGAGGCGCAGCGTTATTGTGAATGGCTCGCGTCGCAAACTGGGCGTGGCCATCGGCTTCCCACTGAAGCCGAATGGGAACGCGCCGCCCGGGGTAATCTTGAGCAGGCCGATTTTCCATGGGGCAGCGCGCCTCCTCAATCTCTGTCTGACTACGCTACGCGCTGGCAAAACGGACCGGAGCCTGTCGCGCGTTACGCTCCCAACGCATTCGGTCTATACAACATGTGCGATAACGTCCACGAATGGTGCAGCGACTGGTACGATCCCAATTATTATTCGATCTCCCCGGAGCGCAATCCGGCTGGCCCGGCGGAAGGAAAACGCAAAGCCTCGCGTGGCGGCTCGTGGCGGCACCATGTGAAAGTCTCACGCTGCTCCGCGCGCTCCAGCATTCCGCCGAAATTCCAGTACGCTGACTACGGATTTCGTGTCGCTTGCGATCTCACATAGACTTTGAACCTTAGTCTTGGCCGCCATCGGGCCTGAATCGGGGTACTCATGTTTAGCAACGATCTTCTCGCCAACAAGCGCATTCTTATTACCGGGGGCGGCACCGGCCTCGGCAAGGCCATGGCCCAGCGCTTCCTCGAACTCGGTGCAACAGTCCACATCTGCGGCCGCCGCGAAGAAGTTCTCGAACAAGCTGCCGCCGAACTCGCCGCCGCAACGAAGGGCGACATCCACGCCATTCCCTGCGATGTTCGCAATCTCGACGCCGTCGAGGCGGTGATCGATGCCATATGGCAAGAGGCACCGCTCGACATTCTCGTCAACAACGCCGCGGGAAATTTCATCGCGCGTACCGAAGAGCTTTCCCCGCGCGCATGGGAGTCGGTAATCGGCATCGTGCTGATGGGCACGCTTCACTGCACCATGGCCTGTGGACGCCGATGGCTCAAAGCTAATCACCAAGGAACGGTCCTCGGCATTTCCGCGACTTATGCGCCGGTTGGCTCGGCGTATGTGGTTCCGTCCGCCGTTTCAAAGGCCGGAGTCGAGGCTCTAATCCGCAGTCTCGCCGTCGAGTGGGGTGATCGCGGCATCCGGTTGAATGCCATCGCTCCCGGACCCATTCCAACGCAGGGCGCGTTCTCGCGTGTTTTGCCGTTCCCTAAGCTGGAACCACTCGCACTCGAACGCAATCCTATGCGTCGCTTCGGCACAACAGAAGAACTTGCCAATCTCGCCGCATTCCTGGTCAGTGATGGCAGCGGCTACATCAACGGCGAAGTAATTCGCATGGATGGCGGGGAGTTCCTGCAAGGCGCAGGTGAGTTCAGTTCGCTGGGCCGAAGTTTGACGAATAAAGATTGGGAGTCAATTAGGCCCCGCAAGCCGAAACCATAGGCCCTCGGGGAAGAAAGATTTTTCGATGCTTACCTCTTCTCGTCTCCCGAAAATACCAGCCACTTCAACACCATGTTCACCAGACTCAGCACAATAGCGCCAACAAAGGCCGCAAAGAACCCGCGCACCTGGAACCCCGGCACAAGCGCCGAAGCGAATTTCAACATCAGCGCATTGATGATCAGCCAGAACAACCCCAATGTCACCAGAGTCAGAGGGAATGTCAAAATCTTCAGCACAATCCCAATCGTCGCATTAATAAATCCAATCGCCAGCGCCGCAATCAGTGCCGCTACCGGGCCGCTCACATAGATCCCCGGCACCACTCGCGACACAATCCACACCGCCAGCGCACTCAATATCCAACTCACCAGCATCCGCATGTGCAGCTCCTAAGAGTTCACGCTCCGCAACACTATACCAATCCGGTGTGGTGTCCCGCGGTCACAGCAAATAAATTCACGTCAAATTCGCCGTGTGGATCGCTACCTTGCGATACACTACCCAATTCAAATTGTCTAAGGAGAATTTCCTCATGTCCGATCCCGCCTTCAGCGGCTCCGAATTCAAACAGCACTTGCGTCAAGGCACGCCCAAGCTTGGCTTGTTTCTTAACTCTCATAGTCCAACTGTTGCCGAGCAGCTAGCGCATAGCGGCTACGACTGGCTGCTGGTCGATACCCAGCACGGCCCCATGGACCACGAGAAACTTTCCTATACGCTGTGCGGCATCGCCAGTGGCGGCGCAAAGTCGATCGTCCGCGTCGGCGCATATGACGACCGCCCCGGCATTCAGCAGGCGCTCGACCTCGGTGCCGACGGCGTCCTTGTTCCTTACATCAACACCGCCGAGGAAGCGCGCCAAGCCATCAGTTGCACAAAGTATCCCACGGTTGGTACGCGCTCCGTCTATTTTCCGCAGCGTTGCATGAACAAAGCCGGACTTCTCGGCTACGCCGGAAACTTTAACAAGGAAGGTATCGTCGCACTGCAGGTCGAAACTGCTTCGTGCATCGAGAATATCGCCGAAATCGCCGCCGTGCCCGGCGTCGACATTCTCTTCCTTGGGCAGAACGATCTCTGCATGTCGATGGGCCTCTTCGAAAAATATAAATTTCCCGATATGTACACTTCGCCAGAACTCGACGCAGCCACAAAGAAGCTGATCGAACACGCCCGCAAAAATAACGTAATCCTCGGCCTCTTTTTATTCGGCACCGCGCGCGTCGGCGAATTTCTGGACAAAGGTTTCACCTTCTTCAGCATCGGCAACGACCTGCACCACCTGGTTACGCAAGTGGCGGCCTACGTGAATGACGTGGAAAAAGTCTCCGCGGAGAAAGGGAAACCCTGGAAGCGCCGCAGCACGGCGCTGTTCTAGCGGGAACAGGTCGGCGTGGAGTGCATGGGTGCCCCATTTCTCGCTTCCGTTGCGAGAAATGGGCTTCTGCGCGGAGTGAGAAGCGCTTGATTCACTGTACAATTTTCCTTTATTCGGTTCAGGTGATCTTTGGAAGTTCTCACCCCCAACGAAGTCCGCGTGCTCGGTGCGCTGATCGAAAAAGACATCACCACGCCGGATTATTACCCGCTGTCACTCAACGCTCTGGTAAACGCCTGCAATCAGAAAAATAACCGCGACCCTGTTATGACGCTCGACGAAAATTCTGTCGCCGATGCCTTGGCCGGATTGCAGGAGAAGCGTCTCGCCGGACCTGCCGGGGGCGCCGACAGCCGCGTCACCAAATACGAACACCGGCTGCAGGAGTCGTTCAACTTCGATCGCCGCGAAATCGCCGTTCTGTGCGTTCTACTGCTTCGCGGGCCGCAGACGCCCGGTGAACTCCGCGGCCGCACCGAGCGCATGTACCATTTCGAAGCCCTCGATGACGTAATCTCTACTCTCGACCGTTTGGCGCTACGCCAGCCGCCGCTCACCGCCGTCTTGCCGCGCCAGCCCGGAACAAAAGAGTCGCGTTACATGCATTTGTTTTCCGCTCAGCCGGAGATGGCGGAAAACGTGGCACAGTCATTCTCAGCATCAGCCGAGCCTTCAGGCAGATCCGTAGCCGATCGGCTGGCGAATCTGGAAGGCGAAGTTGCGGAGTTGAAAAGAGAACTCTCCGAGATGCACGAACAACTAGCCGCATTACGCAAACAGTTCGAATAATGCATCACGTCAGACCCTGTGATCCTCTGTGTCCCCTGTGTTGGACCGGTTTTGTTTCTGTCTGCCAGATAAAATCGAGCCCCGTTCATGCAACTGATGTAGCCTAGTGATAAATCGCAGCCAGCGTCCGGCTTCCAGGAGGTCCCCATGCACCGCCGCGAATTCCTGATCCGCTCCGCCACCACCGCCGGAGCCGCTTTCCTCACGACGAGAGCGTTCTCGAGAAGGCTCTCTGCCAGGTCGATCCTCGATGCGATCGCCACTCAATCGCTGCCGCAAAAGTTCTCCGCCACCGATACCGTTACGCTGGGCGGCACCGGAATCAAAACCAGTCGCCTGGCCATGGGCACCGGCACCGTAGGCTCTGGTCATCACTCCAACCAAACCGCGCTCGGAGTCAAAGGACTGTCCGATCTTCTGCGCAACGGCTACGATCACGGACTACGCTTCTTCGACGCGGCCGACTCCTACGGTTCTCACCCTCACGTGGCCGAAGCACTCAAGCACATCCCGCGCGACAAGGTCACGGTCCTAACGAAAACCTGGGCTCGCGATCCCGCAACGGCCCGCGCCGATCTTGACCGCTTCCGGCGCGAACTGGGCACCGACTACCTCGACATTTGTCTCATGCACTGCCTCACCGAGCCGAACTGGACCACGCAATATCGTGGCGTAATGGATGTTTTTTCCGAAGCGAAAGAGAAGGGAATCATCCGCGCCCACGGCTGCTCCTGTCACAGCATCGAAGCGCTGCGAGCCGCCGCCAAATCACCGTGGGTGGAAGTCGATTTCGCACGCATCAATCCCATCGGTTCGCACATGGACGCCGATCCGCAAGCCGTCGTGGCCGTTCTCCGCGAGATGAAAGCTGCGGGCAAAGCCGTAGTAGGAATGAAAGTCCTGGGCCAGGGCGACCTGGCGACACGCCAGGATGAGGCGATCAAATATGCGCTGTCGCTGGGAATTCTCGACGCCTTCACGATCGGGGCCGAAAGCAAAATGCAACAAGAAGATCTGATCCGTCGGATCGCTGCGGCGTAGGCTTTGGCTATCTAGGTCGCCCGCCGAAGATTTCTATGAACGCGATTACTATGAACACGGAGGCCTCCATGTTCACCTCCCGGCCGATCGGCTTCGTAACCAGTCCCTACAAAACGACCGCCGAAATCCCCAAAGGCCTGGGCGCAAAGCATGAAGTCGATGGAGTGCTGAACATTCTCCCCGAGTTCGCGCCCGGCCTTACTGATGTCGAAGGCTTCTCGCATCTCATCGTCCTCTGGGAGTTCGACCGCTCCCAAGGCTACGAGTTGATGGGCACTCCACCCTCCGATAGTCGCCCGCATGGAGTTTTTGCGACGCGCTCTCCGCGCCGGCCGAATCCGATCGGCATGACCACTGTCGAGTTGCTTCGCCGCGACGGTGGCGATCTTCACGTGCGCGGCCTCGACATGCTGCACGGCACTCCAATCCTCGATATCAAACCGTATCTTTCCAGCATGCCCGCCGAGAAACTTCGCCGCGGCTGGCTGGCCGAAGCGGAAGAACGAAAGAAGTAACGTGCGCTTAGCTTTGACCTTATGTTCACTGATTCAGCGTCAGCTTGATCTTCTGCCGGAACAGCACGCGTTCGTACACATCGTTGGTGTTCAAGCGAACAAAATACACGTAAGGCTCGTTGCCGACGCTCTCGAAATTCAAATCAGTCGCGGTCGGGTCGATCAATGAGAAATACGCGTACAGCCAGCTGCCGGGCGGATCGTTGGCTTCGATCTGCTGCACAGTTACAACGAGCGTCGGCGTGGTCCAGTGAACGAGATCCGTTGACGTGGTGAGATACATTCCCGGCGGGCCCATCGTGTCGTCCCAGTAGTCCCATAGCGTCGCCACGACTATGTTCCCCGGCTGATAAATGTTGATCCCATTCACATATCCCATGTAAGGCACAGGAGTGTAGACGTGGGACTTGGGATCTGAGACCGTCCCCAGGTAAGGATCGACGAACGACACCGAGAAATCGCTGCCGCTCCAGCCAAGCCACGATGAAGGGTCGAAGATGTCGGTGGTGCGAATGGGCGCGCCACCGCCCGGCACAAGACACTGGCGCGGCGCTGCCTGTTGCATCTGTTCAGTACAGTTCGGAGGCCATGTCCAGTCCGTAGCCACCGCGTAGTACCAGCCGCCATAGTTCACCACGTTCGTGTCGACGCTATAACCCATCGGCCCACGATCGATTTCGTACTTGAACGGAATTCCAGCCAGGAAATTCGCCGGCGCCTTCGGCGAATTGAAGTGGTATCCACCGTCGTCGGAGATGTGAAACGTGTCCGAATCGTACTCGCACTCGCTTACGTTCTGCGTATGGCACTCGCCGGGATGCGACCAGCCGTGATACTCCGTGTGCGCAAGCGCAGCGATGGTCTTCCCGTCGAAGGTATAAAAAGAATCGAGCCAGTCTTGATCGTTAAAGTCGGCCGGATTCGGATCGCTCGCGGAAACGTACGCCGCTTCGCAACTGTGCTGCAGAGTTTCCAGCGTCGGGCCGAGGCTCTGGAACATGTCAGAGCTGGCGGAGACGAAATGCACCGTTCCTGCAGAGTCGCGAAACGCGCGCGCCATCGCGTCCGGAATATCGTTGACCACACAAGAATCCTGCGGCGTTTGGAACACGGCCTCGCGGGTTCCTTCCAGTGTGCCCGTGATCGTCGGTGTGGCCGGCGCGGCCTGGCCGTCTGCCAGTGACACGCCCTGGGAGATTAGAACTGCGATCAAGGCTGGTCCAAAAATAGAGAGTCGTCGCATGGGGTTCTTCCTTCTGTTGTCCCTAACCCTACATGCCGTTGCTTCCACTCGGAGCAGTTGTCTTTTAATGCTCATGTAACAATGGCCGCGAGGTTTGGAACGTGCCAGCTACCGCGAGTTCAACGTGTCACGGTATCCACGGCGTGTGCAGCGTTCACATGCAGCATCTGCGTCCATCCCCATAACCCTCGCCGAATCAGCGCCTCTTGCTATGGCCTCCTCCCTGCAATCTGGTTAACCACTGCTCAGCAGCAGGAGGTGACCAACCATGACCCGTATCAACCTATTTCGCACCACCCCGGCCACTGCAAGTTCCGTCGCCTGGGGAAAGACTAACCTCGTAAAAAACGTTCTCGACACCGGCAGTCCGTTCGTCTTCGCCGCGCTTCTGATCGCCTGCTCGTTGGCCGTCGGATGCTCGAGCCAAACACCGCAACCGGCAAGCTCCACCAACCAGCCCATCATGCAACCAACACCGCAGATTCCAACCACGCCGGTGCCCGCTCCCGTAGCACCGGTACAGGAAGCTGGCGTCAAGCCCGTGCACCGCCGAGTCGTGCGCAAGGCCCCTGCCACTGTTACCTACGCGGACAAAGCTACCGGTGTCTCCTTCCAGTATCCGCGAACCTATGCGCTCAAAACCGGCGATGCGGCCACCGAACTCATCTCCGCCGATCCCATCCCAATGGACTTCACTCAGCCGGGCGGGGTCCCGATCGCAGCTGTGCTGTTTCCCGAGTCCGCTTATCCCAAGACGAATCTCGCGTCGGCTTACTTCAATGTCAGCGTGAACAAGACTCTCACGTCAGAGCAATGCGAAGAATTCTCTGTACCGCCGCCAACCCCGGCGACGCCCTCTGATCCGACGGTCCAAGCCACCGCGCAGTTGTCCACGCCGCCAATCTCGAAGCTCCTGATCGGCGACATGGAACTGCAATCGACCGAGACCGACAGCGGAGGTGAAACCGAAAAAGGACCGCGCCAGGAGTCGTCGAAGTACTACCACGTATTTCAAAATGGCGCTTGCTATGAGTTCGCTCTGAAGGTTTCGACGAGTGGGGTCGATTCCACGGAGGCTGCCCACTCGACAGCGAACGTGATTGGCCCTAACGAACTCCAGAACCAAGTCTTCCACCACCTGGAAAAAATCCTGGCCACGGTGAAGATCAATCCAGTGGCACAGGCAGAAGTCAGCGCCGAAGCGAAGGCGAATCCTGCGTCCACCCCAACCGAAACCCCAGCCCAGTAAAGCCGAGTTCAAGAACCTCAGTTCAGGAAACCGGGTATGCCCCACCTTTGCCGCACTGGTTGCGACAGGGTGGGGCTCTTGAACTCACATGGAGCCCCCTTGTCCTTCCGAGTTGAAGCGAAATTCCTCATCCAGCATCCAAAGCACGAATGAAGGAGGTTCCCATGTACGTAATTCTCGGAGCAAGCGGCAACACCGGACACGTCGTAGCTAAGACTCTTCTCTCTCGTGGTAAGAGAGTTCGCGCTGTCGGCAGAAGCGCAGCTCATCTGCAACCTCTCGCGGCCCAGGGCGCAGAAATTTTCATCGCCGACGTTACTGACGAGTCCGCACTTGCCAAAGCTTTTGATCAAGCCGATTCCGCCTACGTTATGATTCCGCCGAACCCCACCAGCAGCGACTTTCGCGCGTATCAGGAGCGGGTCACCGATTCCATCGCCGCCGCCGCAAGAAACGCAGGCTTAAAAAATATCGTCTCCCTGAGTAGCTTTGGGGCTGACAAGTCTTCCGGCACCGGGCCGGTCGTCGGCCTTCATAACCTCGAACAAAAACTGAATCAGCTCGACGCAAACGTTCTCCAATTGCGCGCCGGCTACTTCATGGAAAACACGCTGCCGCAGGTTGGCGCTATTCGCGCCATGCACTCCACCGTGGGTCCTCTTCGTCCCGACCTCAAGCTCCCCATGATTGCTACACAGGACATTGGGGCCGCCGCCGCCGACCTTCTCACCGAACTCAAATTCAACGGCAAGCAAACGCAGGAACTCCACGGGCAGCGCGACCTCGAGTACAACGAAGCCGCCACGATCATAGGGAACGCCATTGGAAGGCCGAAATTGGGCTACGTCCACGCCCCCGACGCTCAGATTCGCGGCTCGATGGTGCAAATGGGAATGTCGGATAATTTTGCCGGGCTAATCATCGAGATGGCTGCGGCACTCAACTCAGGACACATGCGAACCCTTGAACCGCGCAGTCCGCGCAACACCACGCCCACACCATTCGAAACTTTCGTAGCCCAGACGTTCGTGCCTGCCTACCAGCAGCAGGTGGCGGCGTAATCAAAGTCGTTTTTTTTGACGAAGGTATCGCGATGGGTGCCCACCTTTGCCATCTTTGGCAAAGGTGGGGATTTTGCTTCCAGCCGATGGACGCTTCCGGAGGTCGCGCTAGCTGCCGCTGCTCGTGATCCCCAAGTAAGTATTTACCACGCCTACAGAGAGACTAAGCGTCGTCGCAATTTGTGAAACCTGCTGCCCCTGGTTATAAAGCTGATAGACCTGCTGCGCTTCCGAGAGCTGCACCGTGTCCCCGGTGTTACTTGTCTGCTGCGGCTGGGGCTGCGGATTCCGCGCAGCCGGGGCCGCGTTCGAGGTAGAGTTCGCCGCCGCTACTGCCGCCGTCGATAGCGCACTAGATATGGAAATACTCATAACACGCTCCTTTCCCTCCTAATTAGGAAAGGTCGGCGAGTTGCCGAATGCCTTGAGTAATTTTCCCGCTATCGGTTTCGAAAAAACAATCTCGCATTCCGCAACCGGAACAGTTCCGGTTAAAGGACGAAGGCCGAGCCTCGCTGATGACGAACACGCGTCGCCGGACCCTGCTTTCAAGGTGAGCTACCGTCTCTTGCGCAGTTCGTTCACCGATACCGTAGCCTCCGCCGCATTCAGCGTATCGCGAGCCAGTTGCATAATCTCTTCATTCTTGACGGTCTCGCGCAGCGTCAGCACGACCATGGCTTCCGCAAACCTGCCGGGATCCCACTTTCTCAGCTGAATCTCCGAGTTGCCTGCACCCCGCACGACCTGGTCTGCCTTGGCCCCTAACACCAGCAAAAACTTGGGCTCCAGCTGCGGAGGTTTCTCCGGCCGCACCGACCGCGCCACCAATGCGCAAGCCGATGTGTAAATCTTCCCCGCTTCTTCCACGGACCAATTCAGATGTTTTGGATTGGAAACCTCAAAAGGCGGCGCCGCCTGCGCTGCGACTCCCGTACAAAAGACAGTAGCCAATCCGCAAATCGCTAGCCAGACGCAGGCGAGACTCCGCCACTTCATCATCATGCCTAGATGAGCTTTCACATCGGTAACATCCCGAACTTCAGGCTGCTCAACACTTCGGATCTTCATCACAAGCGGATCCTCTACCGCTTTCCGCAGCTTGATCCCAGTGCCATGGTCTGGCCAAGATATCTGAGGTAATAGCCCGGCCTTTACTCTGCCGATGCTGTACGGTTTCGAAAACACGATCCGAACTGGGCGGCTGACGACCAAAGGTTTAGAAAGAGCTTCGGAAAAAGGGCTGGGGGCGATCAAAAACCGGTCCGCGTGAACAATAATCTGCCGGTCCCGACGCCGTCTTTCGTCTCAATCTCTACAATATTTCCGGCTGCCATTCGTCTACAGGAATGGATGGATGAGCCGTGAGCGCAGCGATGATCGCCGAGAGAATCATGGCCGAGCAGGACCGCCAAATTTCCGAAGTGATCGCAGAAGAGCGGCCCCGGCTGCGCAATTTCATCCGCCGTCGCGTGCCCAATGAGGCCGACGTGGAAGATCTTCTGCAGGAGGTCTTCTACGAACTGGTCGAGGCGAATCGCTTGCTGATGCCGATCGAGCATGTGACCGGTTGGCTATTTCGCGTTGCACGCAACCGCATCACGGATCTGTTTCGCAAGAAGAAGCCAGAGTCTTTCGCGGACGCCGCACTCGAAGGCGAAGACGGCGAATTGCTCCAGATTGAAGATTTATTGCCGTCGCCGGACGCCGGGCCGGAAGCGCTCTACGTCCGTAATGCGCTGCTCGATGAATTGGAATTTGCACTCGAGGAACTGCCCGACGAGCAGCGCGAAGTCTTCGTCGCACATGAACTGGAAGGACGCACCTTCAAGGAGTTGTCGGCAGAGAGCGGAGTAAACATTAACACCCTGCTGGGGCGCAAGCGCTACGCGGTCCTTCATCTGCGCGAGCGATTGCAGAGCGTTCACGACGAATTTTTTAAAAAGTGAGGAACACAATGATGAGAAAGAAATGGTTCTTTATCGCTCCACTGGCGATTGTGGCGATGGTAGCCTTCGCCGCTCTGGGCGGCGAAGTGGTGCGGCTTCTGTGGAACTGGCTGCTTCCGGCCCTGTTCGGTTGGCGCCAGATCACGTTTTGGCAGGCCGTCGGTCTGCTGGCGCTTTGCCGGATTCTGTTCGGAGGGGTGAGTGGCCGCGGCTTCCGCGGACCCGGCCGCCGGCGCTGGGAGAAGATGACGCCCGAAGAGCGCGAGAAGTTTCGCGAACGTATGGGATCACGATGCGGTCATTTCGAGCCACCGGCGGCCAGTCCGACTGCGTGAGCGGACGGAGCGTGGGCGAATAATTGACCCTCAGGTGGTTAATGCTGCGGTTCGCAGTGACAGGGATTCTGATCTGTGGCTCGACTCGGAGAGGATCCAGTCACACTGCGATCTCAGTCCGGTTCGCGTAGTAACCCGGAGATTGCGTCTCAAGCTTGCGGCCGTTTTCGCTGAAGCGGGGCAGGTGAATCAGACCGGCCCGCTGCAGCCCGAATTGCAAGGTGGTGGCCAATACTTCCAGGCCATACTTAACGCTGCGTCGAAAGTTGATGGACGAGGCTTCGGCAAAGTATTTGGTCGGGCAGGAAACCTCCCCAATGCGGAAGCCGAAGTGGACGCATTGCGCCAGCATCTGGTTGTCGAAGACGAAGTCGTCGGAATTTTCCAGCAGGGGAAGAGAGGTCAGCACCTTGCGGCTGAATGCTCGATACCCCGTGTGATACTCCGAAAGCTTTACGCGCAGCACAAGATTCTCGACCGCCGTCAGGAGGCGGTTGGAAATGTACTTGTAGATAGGCATGCCACCGAGCAGCGCCGTGCCGCCGATAATGCGCGAGCCCAGCACTACGTCATACACATCATAGGCAACCATGCTGGCCATCGCCGTGGTTAGAAGCGGAGTGTATTGGTAATCGGGATGAACCATGATCACCACATCGGCGCCCGCCGCCAGAGCTTCGCGGTAACAGGTTTGCTGGTTGCGCCCGTAGCCGTAATTGCGGTCGTGCTGGAAAACTAAGAGGCCCAAACGACGCGCCACTTCAACGGTTCGGTCGGAGCTGCGGTCATCCACCAGAATGCGGATATCAACGAGATCCGGCAGCTCGCCGACGGTGACGTCGAGCGTCTTCTCCGCGTTGTACGCGGGCATAACCACCGCGATCTTTTTGCCATTAATCATGCGCGCTTAATCTATGATACCTGAGGCGAGGCCAAATTCTGGCATTGGCGGCACAAGCGGTCAAGTAAAGTTTTGAACAAATTTGAGCGTCGACTCCGCCGCTTGCAGCCCTCGGCGGCTCTATGAAAAACTGAAATCTGCATTCTTGCCCGAACTGCCTATGGTTGTGAAACAAACCCTCTTCGAAAAGATCTGGAACGCGCACGTAGTTGCGCAACCGGACGGTCGTTCGCCGATCATTTACATCGATCTGCATCTCGTGCATGAAGTCACATCGCCGCAGGCTTTCGACGGCTTGCGTGCTTCCGGGCGGAAAGTCCGCCAGCCATTTCGGACCGTGGCGACCGTCGATCACAACATTCCTACGGAGCCGCGTGGAACCCCGATCACTGATCTCATCGCGGCTGCGCAGATTGCGGCTCTGCAAAAAAACTGCAAGGAATTTGGCGTCCCGCTGTTCGACATCGATTCGCCCGAGCAGGGCATTGTGCATGTTATCGGTCCGGAGTTAGGGCTGACCCGGCCGGGAATGACCATCGTATGCGGCGACAGCCACACCAGCACCCATGGAGCTTTCGGCGCTCTGGCTTTTGGCATAGGCACATCGGAAGTGGAGCACGTTCTTGCGACGCAATGCCTGGCGCAGCAAAAACCGAAGACGATGAAAATTGACGTGCGTGGCCGGTTGGCGGAAGGCGTTACGGCGAAGGATCTCGCCCTCGGAATCATCGGCCAGATCGGTACCGACGGCGCCACCGGACACGTGATCGAATATGCCGGCGAAGCAGTGCGGACGCTCTCAATGGAAGGCCGCATGACGCTGTGCAATATGAGCATCGAAGCTGGAGCGCGAGCTGGCATGGTCGCTCCTGACGAAGTCACGTTCGCGTATGTGAAGGGAAAACGATTCGCTCCCCGTGACGGCGAATGGGAGCAAGCGTTGGAATATTGGCCGAGCCTGCCGACCGACGCCGAGGCAGCTTTCGACAAAGTTATCGAGATGGATGCGGCGCAACTCTGTCCATTTGTGACTTGGGGAACGAATCCCGGCATGGTCGCTCCCGTGACGGGCCGCGTACCGGAGACGAACGCGCTGGATGACTCCGATAAGCGCGCGACCGAACTGGCTTTGCAGTACATGGGATTGGAGCCGGGGAAGCGGATTGAAGACATCGGCATCGACCGTGTGTTCATCGGTTCGTGCACGAACTCGCGTATTGAAGATTTACGCGCAGCAGCGCGCGTAGCGCGGGGACACCATGTGAGTTCGAAGGTGCGGGCGATGGTGGTGCCGGGATCTCAGGCGGTGAAGCGCGCAGCTGAAAAGGAAGGCTTACATCAGATTTTTCTGGACGCGGGTTTTGAATGGCGCGAGTCCGGCTGCTCGATGTGCTTAGGAATGAATCCCGACATTCTGCAGCCGGGGGAGCGTTGCGCCTCCACCAGCAATCGAAATTTTGAAGGACGGCAGGGGCGCGGGGGGCGGACGCATCTGGTGAGTCCGATGATGGCGGCGGCGGCGGCGATTGCGGGGCACTTCACGGATATTCGCAACTGGAGCTTCCAATGAGCACCGCTATCACGAGGATCATGCGATGAAGCCGTTCCGAACACATCGAGGATTGGTCGCGCCTCTCGATCGAGTGAATGTCGACACCGACCAAATTATCCCCAAGCAGTTCTTGAAGCGGATCGAGAAAACCGGCTTCGGCCAGTTCCTGTTCTATGACTGGCGCTTCTCTTCCGATGGAAAAAAGAATGCGGAATTCGTCCTCGACCTACGGCGCTACACCGCCGCCAGCATTCTTGTCGCCGGAAAGAATTTCGGCTGCGGCTCCTCGCGAGAACATGCGGTATGGGCGCTGGGTGATTTCGGCTTCCGCGCCGTTATCTCTTCCTCCTTCGCGGACATCTTCGCCAACAACAGCACCAAGAACGGCTTCCTGACCGTTC
>Ga0116105_1000154_pt1 | contig 21201 bp, 12 predicted proteins | sample June2015DPH_6_20_FD_89716 | JGI IMG/M metagenome (GOLD analysis project Ga0116105, IMG submission 89716) | Peatland microbial communities from SPRUCE experiment site at the Marcell Experimental Forest, Minnesota, USA - June2015DPH_6_10 | ecosystem: Environmental > Terrestrial > Soil > Wetlands >... | reverse complement strand
GTTTTCTTTGATTTGTCCAATCTCGATTACTGCAGGGGAGCGGGGACGAGAATATTTCAAAGCGTTGCCGATCAGATTCTGAAAAACCTGGCGGATCAACGTGGGATCGCAGGCCGCGGCGGGCAGACTGCCGATCTTCAATTCAATCCGCCGGCCCGCGCACTCGTGCGCCAGCTCCGCGATCACTTCGTCAACCAGCGGTCGAAGTCGCGACGTGCTTATGTGCATACCACGCCGGCCCACTCGCGCCAGGTTGAGCAGGTCATCGACCAGCTGCCCCATGCGCAATGTCCCGCCCTGAATGCGCTGCAAGTGATGCTGCGCCTCTGGCGGAAGATTGGGGCCATATTCCTCGCTCAGGATTTTGGAAAATCCACTGATGTGGCGAAGCGGCGCCCGCAAATCGTGCGACACCGAGTAAGTAAAAGCCTCCAGCTCTTGATTGGCGGCTTGCAGCTGGGCGGTGCGCTCGACAACGCGTGCTTCCAGTTCCTCGTTCAGTTTGCGGATTTCCCGCTCGTCCTTTTTCCTTTGCGTAATGTCGCGGAACGCGATCACACCGCCTCGGGCTATGCCGTCCTTGCCACGCAGCGGGTTGGCGCTGGCCTCGATCCACACCCCGGACTCGAGTTGCTTGTTGCGCACGTACATTTCCGCGGTGCAGGCCTGGCCGTGAATGGCGCGCAAGAGAGGATTCTGCTCGGGCGGGAAAACAGTCTTCGTGTCGGCCAGGTACACTCCGTAGTGATCGCTCCAGCGCTCGGGTGGAATGTTGTCCGCGCCCAGGCCAACGATCCTGGTAGCGGCGGGATTCCAGAGTATGAATTTCCCTGTCTCGTCGGCAGCCACCAGGCCCTCGGAGATGCTGTCCAGCACGGACTGCAGCATGATTGACTGCGTCTCCAGCGCCTGCTGCGAACGCAGCAATTCCTCCGTCTGCCGGGACAATTCCTCCGCTTGCCCGGCGAGTCGCTCCTCGGCGTGCTTGCGCTCGGTGATTTCCTCAGCGAAGATCACAATGCCGGCGATTGCGTCGGTCCGGTCGTACCACGGCCGTGCCTCCCAGCGAATCCACTGCACGCTGCCGTCAATCCGGTCGAGTCGGTCGTCTTCTCCCCGCAACACCTCGCCCGCCAGGGCGTGCCGGTGAATTTCCCTCCAACGTTCGGGAATCTCGGGAAAAAGTTCGTAGTGCGACAAGCCGCGCAGGTCGCGGCCCTCGAGACCGTAGTCCCTCTGCCAGCGGCGGCTCCAGCGCAAGTAACGCATTTCACGGTCAAACATGGCCAGCGCCGCCGGAGCGTGTTCGACGAACAGCCGGAAGCGGTCTTCGCTCTCCTTGAGTTCTGTTTCCTGTTTCTTTCGCTCGCTGATGTCGTTGAAAATGATCGCCACTTTCCGGCCGTGGGCCTCTCCCACGCGGAAGGCGTGTACCTCGTACCAGCCGCGCAATTGCGCAGCCTGGTTTTCAATGCGCACGGGCTCCCCGGTCAAGGCGACCCTGCCGTAGAGCTGGAACCAGTACTCTTCGTGCCGGGGGGCAATCTCGCGCATGCTTTTGCCCCGCGCGTTCTGGATTCCCGTCTGCCGTTCGAACGCCGGATTGATTTCCAGAAAGCGGTAGTCCACGGGATTGTTGTCCGGGTCGAAGAGCACTTCGATGGTGCAGAAACCTTCGTCCATGGATTCGAACAGCGTCCGGTAATTCTCTTCGGACAGGTTCAACCGCTCCTGTGCATCCCGGCGTTCGGTCACATCCATGGCCACGCCTTCCATGCGGACGGCCTTTCCGGCCGCGTCGTAATAGCCCTGGCCTCTGGCCGCGATCCAATGAAGCGTGCCGTCGGGCCACAGCGCCCGGTACTCGACGCCATATCCACTGTGCTCATCCAGGCTGCGGCGCACCGCTTGATCGGCGGGGGCGCGGTCGTCGGGATGAAGCGCACCGAGAAAGATCTCGTAGGTCATCTTTGTGTCCAGCGGCAGGCCGAACAATGCCAGACAACCCGGCGACCACACCAGTTCTCTGCTTTCCAGGTTCCAGTGCCAGGTGCCGAGCTGGGCGCCGTCGACGGCCAGACGCAGCTGCTCTTCACTGCTGCGCAGGGCCTCGGCGATGTTCTTGCGCCCCGTGATGTCCTCGACCGTGCCAAACATCCGCGTCGAATTGCCCGCCGAATCCCGGTAGAGGTCGCCGCAGGCCCGAATCCAGCGAACTTCTCCGTCGGGGAGAATGATTCGGCATTCCGTGTCCAGCTTGGTCCCCTGGCTTACGGCCAGTTCAAGATTCGTTCGCGCGCGCACCCGGTCGTCGGGGTGGACGTGCTGGAAAAAGATCTCCGGACTCCATTCCATCTGCGAAGCGTAGCCAAAGATCTGGTCGTGCCGCCGCGAGCGCCGGCTCTTCTGCGTGCTCAAGTCGATTTCCCACTCGCCCAGATTCGCGGCTTCCAGCGCGACGACCCGGCCCGCGTCGCTCCGGCGCAGCGCCTCCTCCGCCAGCTTGCGTTCGGTAACGTCACGAGCCAGCCCGAGGTGGAGCTTCTTTCCACCCATGTAGTAGGTGCTCAGCCGAACCTCTACCGGAAGCGCTGTTCCATCCTTGCGCCTCTGGCGTCCTTGTAGGGTATAAGCCTTTCCAGGCTCAGCCTGTTCCCACGCCTGTCGTGCCGTGCGTAGGTCAAGATCCTGCTCGACGTCGGAAACACACATGCCGAGCAATTCTTCCCTGGTGTAGCCGAGACTCTCGCAAGCCTGACGGTTCACTTCGAGGAAGCGGCCCTCGCTGTCGTGCAGATAGAACGCGTCCGACGCCTGCTCAATCAGCGTGCGGAAGCGCTCTTCACTCTCTTGTAAGGCCTCTTCGGCCAGCTTCCGTTGGGTGATATCACGGGCGATTTTGGAAGCGCCGACGACGATGCCATCGCGACCTCGGATGGGCGAAATGGTCACCGAAACGTCAATGCTTTCGCCGTCTTTCCGCACCCGCACAGTTTCAAAATGCTCCACGCTCTCGCCCCGCCGGATGCGGGCGAGAATGTCGGACTCCTCTTTCACGCGGTCCGGCGGAAACAGCATGAGCATCGGCCTGCCCATAACCTCTGCTGCCGAGTAACCGAATACGATCTCGGCGCCGCGATTCCACGCGTTGATGATCCCGTTCAGATCCTTGCTGATAATCGCGTCGTCCGACGAGTCGACCACGGCAGCCAGGTGTTCGCGAATTTCCTCCGCCTTTACGCGTTCGGTGATGTCCCGTAAGATCACGGTAAACAGCGTCTTTCCCCCGGCTTCGATATGAGAAATGGAGGCCTCAATCTGGAACTCCGCGCCATCCGCGCGGACCGCCCAGAGCTTGCCCAACGCGCCCATGGCCCGGGCGGTGGCTCCGTTCTCGCCGAACTTCTTGATGTACCCGCCGTGTTCCGCGTGGTAGCGCTGAGGAATGAAGCGAGTAACCGGCTGGCCCAGGGCTTCCGCCGCCGGGCAGCGGAACATTCTTTCTGCAGCGCCGTTGAACATCACCAGGTTCTGCTGTTCATCCACGGTAAGGATCGCGTCCATGGCCGTCTGAATCATGCCCGCCAGGCGGCCCTCGCTTTCGCCCAGCGCCGCTGTGCGTTCGGCCACGCGCCGCTCCAGATCAGCATTGAGAGCGCCGACCTGCGCCCGCGCCCGGGTGCTGATGCTAATCTCCCGGCTCACAATGATTCCGGCGACGGACAGGAAAATCACACCCAAAACCGACCCCAGCGCGATGACAGCAGCGGTGAGGCGCTCCGTCGCGCGGGCGCGCTGGATACGCTGCTCCAGAAGGGTCTTCTCCCGCGCCTCCATCTGCGCCAAAGTAAGGCGTGCCGCATCCATGATCTGCTTGCCGCGTTGCAGCTCTGGATCGCCAGGGCCCTTCCTGGAGTTCCGTCTCATCGCTGTCACCTCTTCTGTGGCCTTGATCTTGGCGGCCGCCTGCCCCGCAAGCACGTCCAACAGGGGTTTTTGATCTTGATCCAAAATCAGAATGCGCAATGCCTGCAGGTCTTCACCGACTTCAACCTTCCCGGTCTCGTAGGGTTCAAGGAATTTCTCTTCTCCAGTGAGGGCGTAACCGCGCCCTCCAGATTCCACGTCGAGCAGATGGCGCAGAGTGAGTTCCAGCGCGGTTGACACCCGGTGGGTGTGGGCGACCCAATCGGCATCCGCGGCGGCCCGTTGTGCGTTACGCCAGGAAAGAAGGCCGAGTGCGCCCATCAGGAGCAGGGCCACAGCGAAAGCCCAATTTACCTTGCGCAGCAGCCGCGTCTCCGACTCTGGCGCTTCGATCCGGTCCATGAACCGGTCCAACTGCTCTGGGCCGATGTTTAATGCCGCCTCCGCTCTTTGGCGCTGTAGATCGCTGCGCTCGACGACGAAGGCCATCCAGGCGATGAAGCCCACCAGCGTAAGGCTGGAAAATAACGCCAGCACGCTCATTTCAACCCAGGTAAAGTGCGAATCCCTAAGGAGAGGCTTCGATAGGAACCAGCCAATCAGGCTCAGAACCAGCAGCGCGGCGGGCGTTGCCGTTCGCAGCAGCCGCGCGCCCGGGCTCTGGCTGGTCAGAAGCCGCCCCAGAGCCCAGTTGGCCCGCGAGCAGATCAGCCCCGACGACAATGCAAAGAAGGTCACCGCCGTCGGCCAAGCCATGCCCGTGGGGGGCGCGCTGGGCGACAGAACCAAGGCGAGGAGGCCAAACGAGGCGGGGATGGCTGCCCCGAGACAAAGGAACTGGGCAGGCCAATCGCCTCGCCGCGTCTTCCAATCGAGCAGCAGCAGGGCGATCCCCAGAATGAGAAAATCCGCCGCCGTGAGCGCGGACATCAATCCTGGCCTGGCACCGGCAGGGTAGTCGGTCAAAGAGACATGGACCAGCAGTTGATCGATGTGGAAGTCGCTTCCGAAAAGGTGTTCTATGAGGCTGAGCAAACCCACCAGCCCGGCGACGGTCGCGGCGGAGTTTGCGGCAAACCTTCCGGCCCACCCGCCGGACCGGCCCTCGCTATTTCTCTGTAGCCACAAGGCGGTGCCGAGCAGAACGAAGCAGACCGCCGTGTTCGTCACCATCTTTATGGGCGCGATCCCCCAGGTGGTCAAAAAGGAGACGTGAAATGTCCACCCCGCCAACGCCGACACCCCTACGGCAAGGGAAAACAGGCTTGCCGCCGAGGCAAAGGCGTTCAGCCTTTTGACCAAGCCGAGATCGGCGGGCGTTTTCATGCGGGAAAGGACGAACGGGACTCGGCGGCACCGCATTGCGATGCCGCCTCGTCCATTAGGTAATCGGCGGATGCGACCCTGGCATTACTCTTGACTGTTACTTTTGTGCGGAACGGTCCCATTCCGCCGGTTTCAGGCATGGCCAGTGGCGCCCGCGATTTGCTGCCGTTCTTCCGCAGTCAGCCCGACGAACTCGAATCCGGAGCGCACGTCGGTGGTGTAACGGACAATCGCCACCGCGGTAAGTGGACACCCCGCGATGCAGACGTCAATCTCGACCAACTCTCCCGCCCGCAGGCCGCCACGCACCATGGCGCCGAGACCACCCTCACTGATATCGAGACTGATTCCACCCGATGAACGAATTCCTCCTGTATCCAGGTGGCGAAGCGTCACCGGGACGCTGAACAAGGCCCGCGGGTAGCGCTGTTGCGGGCGTTGCTCAGAGTTGGCGGTGCGCGAAGAATGCAGATCGGCTGACATAAAGGTTGCCCTCCCGGTCTCCGGCGTTCATCGTCCGTGGTCCATCGTCCAGCGTCCTTCGTCCATCGTCCAGCGTCCGCAGTGCGGTTGCGCAGTTGTCAGGACGGCAGATTCGCCGTCGTAGTCTCGTGCGGCAGCGTCGCCCGAATCACCTCCAGCAATTCGGCGTTGTCGGCCGGCTTCTGAAAAAATGCGGCTGCCCCGGCCTGCAGGGCGCGCTGCTCGCTGCTCTGCGGGTCGCGGGCGGTCAACACAATCACCGGAATGCTCGAGAGCTTGTCGTCGTGCTGCAATCGGTCGAGGACCACATAGCCGTCGCCGGCTGGCAGTCCAAGATCGAGAATGATCAAGTTAGGTTGTTCTTTGTGGGCTTGGGCGATGGCCGAGTAGCCATCGCCGGCATGCACGGTGTCATAGTGATTGGCTCGCAGGCGCAGTTTCAAGGCCTGTCTCAGGTCAGGGTCGTCGTCCACGATCAGGATTTTTGAGGTTGCCATTGTGTTTCTCCATTTCCGAAGTCCACGCTTAAGCGATCGGCGTGAATCTGGTTAGAACGATTTAGAATTCGGTGTTCCCGCCGGGGCAGAGCGCACCATCTCGCTTACGCGATCGGCGACATCCTGCACCTGCTTCTTCAAGCTGTCTTCGTTTCCGGCATGCTCGCTTCCGGCAGCCATGCTTCCAGGGTCCGGAAGAGTCACAGCTGCAGCCGAGACTTCCAGTGAGCCGTGACTATTCAAATCCGCGACTTTCTCCAGTTGCTCGCGAATGCGGGTCATCATGATCTGGACTCGATCCATATCCGTCGAGGCCACCACCAGGAAGGTTTCCTCCAAACCGGCCGCCGCCATCGGAGGCAGAACCAGGTCCTTGTCGAGGTAGACGCAACGCTGCAAGGTTTCCAGACAGCGCTGGGAGATGTCCTTCCACCTTCCCCGGAAGGAGTTGGAGAGGGGCCGCAGCACAACCTTGACCAGCACCACGGCATCGCGCAAGCGGCCCTGATGAGTGATCACCGGGAAAAGCAGCTTGGCCAGCGAATACAATGGCAACGTAAATGAGAAGGTTGAGCCTTCTCCCGGTTCGCTCGCCAACCAGATGCGTCCTCCGTGCAGTCCCACCATTTCCTTCGCGATGAACAGCCCCAGTCCCAGGCCTTTGCGGCTGCTGCTCACCGCGTTCAGGTCCTGATACATCCGCTCAAAGATCAGTGGTCTGGCTTCCGCCGCGATGCCACAACCTGTGTCCGTCACCGAGATGTAGGCGAAGTCCGGATCGGATGGTACGGCGCAGGCCTTTACCGTGACCGCTCCGCCGGACGGGGTAAACTTCACCGCGTTGTCGATCAGGTTGATCAGTATCCCGAGAATGCGGTCGGGATCGGCGTGAACGAAGGGAAGAGTCGTGTCTACGCCCACCTCCAGTCCCACGCCCTTCTGGCCGGCTGTGGCCTGCATCATGGCGACCGCGGAATGAATCAGATCACCGATCGCAACACAGCGGGGCGCCAGCCGGATTTTCCCGGACTCCGCCCGGGTCGCTTCCAGCAGGTCGCGAACCATCGCTCCCAGCTGGTTGACGCTGCGCAGAATGGTTTTGAGGTGGTCGCGCTGTTCCGGCTGAACGTCTCCGGCCAGGCCGTCGAGCAAAATGGTCACATACTGATGAATGCAGGTCAGGGGGGTGCGCAGTTCGTGCGAGACATGGGAGAGAAACTGGTTTTTGAACTCCAGCTGCTGCTTCCGGCTCATCTCCAGGGAGCGCAGCAGCGCCTGGCGCTCAACGGCGTAACGCATGGCCCGGCCCAGTCCGCTGCTCGAGATGGCGCCTTTCACCAGATAGTCCTGCACGCCATGGTGCAAGGCCTTCATGGCCAGCACTTCGTCGTCCTGTCCGGAGAGGATCACGACTGGCACATTCGGCGCATTCTCCAGCACTTTGCGATAGGTATCCGCTCCGTGGCTATCCGGGAGGTTGAGGTCCAGCAAAATTACCGCCGGCGACATTTCCTTGAGAGCGGCGAGTCCATCGGATAGACGATTGACGCAGTTCACGTCAACCGGCGACTCACCTTCCACCAAGCGCAACCGCACCAGATCCGCATCCCCGGGATTGTCTTCGATGAGTAAAACTTGGGTTGACTGATCCTTCATCGTTTTTCCCTCTGGGGCAGGGTGGCAAAGCTAAGCCAAAACTGCGCCATCGATTGCACCGCCGCCACGAATTCCGCCAGATTCCCCGGCTTTCGCAAATAACAGTTCGCCCCTCCTTCATAGCTGCGGGCAATATCGCTGCTAGCCTGTGAGGTCGTGAAAATGACCACGGGAATCCGCGCCAGAGCAGGATCAGTTTTGATATTCGACAGCACTTCGCATCCATCTTTGCGCGGCAGATTCAGATCGAGAACCACCAGATCCGGCACCGGCGCCTTGGCATATTTCCCTTCGCGCCGCAGAAAGGAAATAGCCTCCTCGCCGTCATTCACCGCATTCAGGTGATAGTGTCCTCCGCTCTGCGCCAGCACTTCGCTGGTCAGATCGATGTCCGCCGGGTTGTCATCCGCCATCAGTATTTCGGGTGTAGTTTTCATGTCTTGTTCGCCTCTTTCACGTCGCTAGTTGGTGTTTACTTTGATTGGGAGAGTGAACCGGAAGCTGGAACCGTGGCCCGGTTCAGATTCGAACCAGATCCGGCCGCCATGTTGTTCGATGATCTTCTTGCAGATCGAGAGCCCGATTCCGTTCCCCGGATATTCGGCGCGGGTATGCAGACGCCGGAAGATGATGAACACGTTCTCTGCCTGCTCGGGGGCGATGCCAATCCCATTGTCCGCCACCGAGAAAACCCATTCCTTGGCCTGCGCTTCGGCATTTACTCGAACCAGGGGTGATTCCGCGCCATGAAATTTAACAGCGTTTCCGATCAGGTTTTGGAATACCTGCGCGAGCTGGGAACTATCGGCCATCACCACCGGAAGTTGACCGTGCTCGACAACCGCATGGCCTTCCCGAATCGCTGCTTCCAGATTCAGCAAAGCCGTCTGCAGCACGATGTTGCAGTCGGTGCTCTGAAGCGCAACGTGTTGCCGTCCCACCCGTGAAAAAGTCAGCAGGTCCTGCACCAGCTTCTGCATGCGTAGAGCGCCATCCACCGCGTAGTGAATGTATTTGTCCGCGTCCGCATCGAGTTTGCCCCGGTAGCGTTCCGCCAGGAGTTGCGTATAGGTGGCAACCATACGCAGCGGTTCCTGCAAATCGTGCGAAGCAACGTAGGCAAACTGTTCGAGATCCCGATTGGAGCGGGCCAGATCCTCTTGCGCTTGCCGGTTCTCCTCCCGCAATTCTTTCTCGCGCACGGCTCGGCGCACCGAACCCGGCAGCCGCGCCAGTTGGTCCTTTAGGACATAATCGGCGGCGCCCTGCTTGATGCACTCCACCGCCGTCAGTTCGCCCAGTGCGCCCGATACCAGGATCACCGGAATGTCCAGGCTTTCCCGACGAAGAAGCTCGATCGATTCCATTCCATTCCAGTTGGGCAGTTTGTAGTCGGCCAGAATTATGTCGTAAGAATTCCTGCGCACCAAGGCGATGAATTCCTCCGCCGTTTGCACGAGGTCTTCGGTGGCTTCAAAGCCGCTCTGGCGCAAGGCGCGTAAAACCAGTTCCGCATCCGCCAGTTCATCCTCGACCAACAAAACTCGCAACTTGCCGCCGGGGAGTTGCGCCGCAGCTTTGTCATCGGCAATGAGGGTTGTCGTAACGGAACCTCCCATTCGATTAGGCCGTTCTCATTCGCGCGGAGGTTCCAGCTGCCGACACAAGCATGCTCCCGCGTTATGTGATCGCTTACACATGCGCCATCGGCTCCCCTGATTGCGACTTGAGTCGAAAGCAGCGTATCGACATCCGGAGGGTCAAGGCACTCGCTGGCCGATCGCGGTGCGAGCGTCGAGTTTGGGCCGTGTCCTTCCGTGTGAATGACCGCAAGCCACTGAAGGAACAGTCACTTGCTCCCGCTTCACCACGCACTTTCCTGGGACGAAACTAAGTGCAGCCCGGAGTGATACTCTGGACCGAACGGGCTTCGACGACCGAGGTCTTAGTAGAATCCAACCGCCGCTGATGGAGGTCTTTGTCTAATGTCCAACGACGGACCGCGCGTTAATACCGGGTAAGGGAAGTAAACCCACTGGAAGAAGATAGAGAAGTGCAGAAAGAAAAATAGAATGAGAAGGAGCTGCGAATGACCCAGCCACTGACCGAAACTGCCTCGTGGCGTGCTCTACAGGCGCACTACGAGAAGATCAAGGACGTTCAACTGCGTCAGCTGTTCGCCGGCGATCCTGGCCGGGGCGGCCGATTGGTCGCCGAAAGTGCTGGTCTCTACCTTGACTATTCGAAGAACCGGATTACCGACGAAACCATCCGCCTGCTGATCCAACTGGCCAGGGAACGGGGCGTCGCCGAGCGGCGCGACGCCATGTTCCGCGGCGAGAAGATCAACATCACAGAAAATCGCGCGGTTCTGCACATTGCGCTGCGCGCCCCGCGAGGCACGCAAATTAAAGTCGACGGCCAGGACGTCGTTCCCGAAGTGCACGCCGTGCTCGATAAGATGGCCGCGTTCTGCAACCGCGTGCGCAGCGGAGAATGGAAAGGTTACACCGGCAAAGCTCTGAAGAATGTGATCAACGTCGGCATCGGCGGCTCCTACCTGGGCCCGGAGATGGCCTACGACGCGCTGCGCGCGTTTACCGATCGCACCATGAAGTTCCGTTTTGTGGCGAACGTTGACGGCGCTGCATTCGCCGAAGCCACCCACGACCTCGATCCCGCCGAAACTCTATTTATTCTGTCTTCAAAAACTTTCACCACGCTCGAGACCATGACCAACGCCGCCACGGCTCGCCGGTGGATTGTGAATGCACTCAAAAGCGATGCGGCCGTAGCCAAGCACTTCGTTGCAGTTTCGACCAATGCAGAAGGCGTCTCGAAGTTCGGAATCGATACCGCCAACATGTTCGAATTTTGGGATTGGGTCGGTGGGCGCTATTCCATGGATTCCGCGATCGGACTTTCTACCATGATCGCGATCGGCCCAGAAGGTTTCGCAGAGCTACTCGCCGGATTCCGTGACATGGACGAGCACTTCCGCACCACGCCGCTTGAGAAGAATCTTCCCGTCCTGCTCGGTCTGCTAACGGTCTGGTACAACAATTTCTTCGGCGCGCAAACCATCGGGATCATGCCGTACGCGGATAATCTCAAGCGCTTTCCGGCTTACCTGCAACAACTACAGATGGAAAGCAACGGTAAACACGTCGACCTCGATCGCCAGATCGTGAGCTACCAGACCGGGCCAATCTTGTGGGGAGAGCCGGGAACCGACGGACAGCACTCGTTTTACCAGCTCATTCACCAGGGCACCAAACTCATCCCGTGCGACCTGATCGGATTCTGCCAGCCACTCAGCGAGTTCACCGGCCATCACGATCTACTGATGGCGAATCTTTTTGCGCAAGCAGAGGCTCTGGCTTTCGGTAAAACTGCAGAGGAGTTGAAGGCCGAAGGCTCGCCCGATTTTCAAACACCCTTCCGCGTGTGCGAAGGCAACCGGCCGACCAATCTGATCCTCGCGGAAAAGCTGACTCCGCGAGTTGTCGGCTCGCTGGTCGCGCTCTACGAACACAGCGTCTTCACGCAGGGCGCGGTCTGGAACATCGACTCCTTCGACCAGTGGGGTGTGGAACTCGGTAAAGTGCTGGCCCAGCGCATTATTCCTGAGCTGCACAGTTCCACCGATCCCCAGCTCAAGCACGACAGCTCCACGAACGAGTTGATCGGGCGCTATCGCCGATTGCGCAGCAGTCGCTAGGCTACGGCTGAATAGCATCGCCCGGCTACCGTGAAGTTACATTGCATACACCCGAGCCGTTTTTATAGCTCTGGCTGAGCAATGCCTTTGGCAATCGCTTCATCAAGCAGTTGCTTCATTTGCCGCGAGGCTTCTCGGGCCAGTTCGCCTTGCTGTTCGCCGAGCCTGCCTTGCTCGTCGCCGAGTTTCCCCTGTTCGTCGCCGAGCGCGCTCATTTGCTCACCCACCTTGCTTTGTTGTTCGCCGGCCCGAGACTGGATCTCGCCAATCTTGCTCTGCAGCTCGCCGATCTCCGATTGAATCTCGCCAACTTGTTCCGTGGTAGCTCCGCCGCTAAGTTTCTTCAACTCCGCTTTGAGTTTGTCGAGCTCTGCGGTCATGTCTGGAACGTTCACGTGAACCTGTTCCATTTTGTCTCCAAGCTCTTCCTGTTGTTTTCCCAGGGCTTCCTGCTGCTTGCCGAGTTCTTCCTGTTTCTTGCCCAGCTCTTCCTGCGGAGCCCAGAACTTGCGGGCGCGGTCGATCGTCGCTTGATCGCGAATAATGTACGATTTTTCGTCGCGCTGGAACCAGATGAAATCGCCCGCGATCGACTTCCTGAGTTTCTCGACGTGCCGGGCATCGTCGACTGAGCCTGACATGGTGAGCGAATTGGTGCCGCCCTTGACGATGACGAAGCGCTGTTCGTCGTCATAACCGTACGAATAGGAATAGCCGTGCCCGTTCGACGGGGCGTATGACGCTCCCGCGCCGCTGGATTGTGTTCGCCACGCGGACGGCGGTATCGCGACAAAAGGTGCAACCGGTGCGAGCGGCGCAATGCCCGCCACGGGAGCGACGCCACGAATCGGAGCGACGGGAACGCCCCCGCCGACCCCTCCGCTGATCGCCGGAGGTGCAGCAACAGTTTCAGGAGAACCTGGTGCTGGTGACGGAGTCTGGTCTTGTCCAATCGCAACGCCGGGCGCGTCGGCCGTCTTGCTGGCTGCATGAACGGAAGCTGCGAGATAGACAACCGGAACCGCGAGTGCGAGCACCACAATAGCAATCGATTTTTTCACACGCATGGCAACAGATCCTTTCCAGGAGAGAATTCTTTCTAATCTTTGTTCGGCTTGGCGTTCAGCTTGACCAGCCTTGGCCATCGCAACCCCTTGCCACCAAACTCGTCCGGGCGTGGCCTGCAATGCTTCGAAGAATCCCAGCAACGTCCTGGCATAATCCTCGCGGTCCGCGCCGCAGATTAATGCGGCCTCGTCGCTAGCTTGCTCTGCGAGGTCGGCGAGATGCCGGTCGAGCCACCAGGCCAACGGGTTGAACCAGAAAATCGCGCGATGCAGCAGCGAGATCCGTTGGGTGAGCGCATCGCGCCGCGCCACGTGCGACACTTCGTGGGCCAGCACCGCGTCGAGCTTGGCGTCATCCCACTCGTGCCAGCCCGCAGGCAGCAGAATCGTGGCGCGCAGCACTCCCATGGTCAGCGGCACAGAAATCAGTTCGGATTCGGCAGCCCGTGGAATAGACGTCAGCCCGGAGGCGTATGCGCGCGACGCAATCCTCAGCGTTACGCGTGGATCATCAATGCATTGCGAGGCTTGCCGCAGACGCCGGCCGAAGGCCAGCCCCACGCCGAAGCGCACGATCAGCAGCAAAGCGACTGCGAAATAAATTCCAGCGGCGATTGCTCTCCAGAGATTCGAACTAAGATGATCCGAATTCAGATGAACCGAACTCAGAAGGGAAGTCACCGGCGAAGTCGCAAGCATGGGGGAATCCGCCCGACTCGTTCGGAGGCGAACCGTTTCGCTCGAGCGTAGATTGCGACCCGCCTCAGAGGCTGTCGCCGGCGCTGCTCCCCGCGGGCGTGTGCGAGCAATCCCGCCCGTCGCTGCGGCATGCAGAGTCTCGGCACGGGGCTGCATCGAAGCAGACTGATAAACCGTGGGCGTAGGAACCGATAGAGGTGGAATCATCCACTGCAGCAAAGGCATGGCGAGCGCAGCATAGAGAAACGCGGTCCAGACGAAGAGGCGAACCGCGGTCGACTTCACGCGCAGCGCAGCCAGCCCAAGACCCACTACGCCGCTCAGCGCAAGAGCGCGCACGGCGGAATTCGCCAGCAGGACGAGAAGGCTTGTGGACCCCGAAAAGGCGGCGATTAACGTCATGGGTGACCTTCCTTTTTGTCAGCGGCCGTTTTTCCGGCAGTTGTGCTCTCGGCAACCGTCCGTTCGGAGATCTTGCGGGCCAATCGCTCCAGTTGCTTGCGATTGAGCACGGCGTTGTCCACCATGCCAAGCACCAACTGCTCGGCGGATCCGCCGCAGAAGCGGTCGATAATGGCCTTCACAGCGCGGACGGCAACGTTCTGGCGAGCGTCCGAAGCTTCGTAGATGAATGTCCGGCCTTGCGTCTCGTGGGTGAGAAAGCCTTTTTCCTCCAGCCGGCGCAGCACGGTGCGAATGGTCGAGTCCTTCATCGGACGGGATGCGGCCAGCCCTTCGCGGCAGGTTTCCGACGATGACGGACCATGCGTCCAGATGTAATCCATCACGAGCTGCTCGACTTCGCCCATGTTCTTTAGACGTGCATTCAGTGTGTTAGTCATTGTAGCGTTACAATATGTAACATATGAATTGAAGGCTGTCAAGAAAACAGATTGGCCGCAAGCGGGCAGTGGTGCATTTTGATAATTGAAAAAGAAAACCTTCAACCACAAAGGGCACGAAGGATCACGAAGGCCTAGGCGTTCGATGGCTTTCCTTCGTGTGACTTCGTGTCCTTTGTGGTTAAGGTCCCTCAAACTGCACACGGCCGTAAACCCCAGTCACTTGCTAATCATGCCTGCCGCGCATACTCTCAGAGTAGGGTCTAGGGTCCTCGGCTGAGAAAGGGAGCACATCTGACAAACGACGAGATTAAGGCGTCTTACGTTGTCATCCGCCACAACGTCCGTACCTACGAATCGGCGGGAGTAGTCGAAGTTGTCAAGGGACGAACCAACGCGGAATCCACGTTGAAGAAGTTCGAAAACAATCAAAGCTCGGCCGACCGGCACGAAGGCTGGCGTTACTTCCTCGAGAAAACAAACCTGAAGGCGGGCACGGACCCGGCGGAAGCCACTGTCCTTCGCCAGGCGGAACTGGAAACGCGAGAGTCCAAAGCCGCGCAGGAAGCCAGTGGGCCCAACGGCGGCCTGACGTCGAGGTGAGTCCCAGACCCGAACCCATAGCCGCGAGCCCGGAAGTCCGTCTGCAGCAATTTGCTTGCTAACCGGGGCCCTGCGGCGTAGCATCGCTGCTGTGCGTTAGACCGAGTCGGTCGTGAGCAGTTCTCGCCTAATCAGCCAGTACCTGCCGAGCAGTACCTCCGAATCTCTCCAGCGTAAATTGCAAACTGATTGAAAGGAACACCAGATCTATATGGCAGAACAAGGAACAGTAAAGTGGTTCAATGACGCCAAGGGCTATGGCTTTATCAGCCGCCAAAATGGCGAGGATGTTTTCGTGCACTTCTCAGCGATCCAGGCGGGCGGCTTCAAGAGCCTGCAGGAGGGCCAGACAGTGCAATTCGACGTGACCAAGGGCCCCAAGGGCTGGCAGGCTGAGAACGTCCAGCCGCTGTAACCCTCATCCCTGAAAAAAGATGATGCAAAAGGCGATCTCCCCTGGAGATCGCCTTTTCCGTTTTGGCAGGCAGGGCCGGCCCTTGGCCTATGAGTCGGCCCGGCTGGCTGGCAACTTCCGGTTGACCAACAATCCGTGCGGAATCGGTACGCACCCCTTTGCAATTCCGCCCGGTCTATAATTGCGCGCATCGATGGCGCTTACCTCGGGTACCAAACTCGGGCCGTACGAGATCGTATCGCCAATAGGCGCGGGCGGCATGGGCGAGGTGTACCGCGCACGCGATACGCGGCTCGGGCGTGATGTCGCGATCAAAGTGCTGACCGAGGCCCTGGCTCACGATGCCGACCGGCTGCGACGTTTCGAACAGGAAGCTCGCACGATTGCGGCGCTGAACCATCCCAACATCCTGGGAATCCATGACATTGGCACGCACGACGGCGCACCATTTCTGGTCAGCGAATTTCTTGAAGGAGTAACACTGCGGGACAAGCTTGTATCCGGGCCGCTGCCGGAGCGGCGCGCGATTGAATATGCGCTCGGCATCGCACAGGGAATCGCGGCTGCACACGAAAAAGGAATCGTGCACCGGGATCTGAAACCGGAGAATGTGTTTGTCACTCGCGACGGACGGATTAAGGTGCTGGATTTCGGGCTGGCCAAGCTGGTTCGGCCGGAGGAAAGCCGCGAAGCTGCAGTGACGCTAACGAGTCCGCCGACGCTGCCGGGAATGGTGCTTGGCACGGTAGGCTACATGTCGCCGGAGCAGGTGCGGGGCGAACCGTGCGATGCCCGATCGGACATTTTCAGTTTCGGTGCGGTGTTGTACGAGATGCTCACTGGCAAACGCGCTTTCAAACGCGAGACCTCCGCAGAAACCATGACCGCAATTTTGCGCGAAGAGCCACAGCCGCTGAACGATGCCGGCTGGCAAGGTCCGCCGGAACTGCAACGGATTCTTGCGCGATGCCTGGAAAAGAATGTCGAGCGGCGATTCCAGTCGGCCAGTGATCTGGCGTTTGCCATTGAATCGCTGAGTGGAACCTCGCTCGGAACCTCGGCCGGAACGGCGACCGCGAGGAGTGTGCCGCTGCCGAAGTCAAGGCAACCGTGGCTCCCATGGGTCATAGCCGCCGCGCTGCTGATGGGAACTGCCGTGTGGGAAACGTTTCGGCCGGCAGCCGCACCGGCCAACCCGCTCGAAAAAGCGCATTTCACGCGCGTGACCGACTTCAAGAGCGTGGAAGCGGCGATCTCGCCAGACGGCAGGTTCGTGGCTTTTGTCTCCGATCATGACGGCCCCTTCGATGTGTGGCTCACCCAGGTAGGTACCGGACGCCTGATTAATCTGACACAAGGGAAGGCGGGCCCTTTACCTGGGCCTTTACGAAGTGTTGGGTTTTCGGGCGACGGCTCGGAAATTTGGATCGGCGGCGGTGATGTGGGTATGCGGCTGCGGCTGATGCTGCTGACGGGAGGTACGCAACGTAATTTCCTCAGCGAGCAGACCGTCAACCTGGCTTGGTCACCGGATGGCGAGCGCATTGTCTATCATACCTTCGTTAATGGCGACCCCATGTTCGTGGCCGACCGCTCGGGCGCTAACGCCCGGCAGATATTCGGGAACCAGCCGGGACTTCACAACCATTTTCCAGCTTGGTCGCCTGACGGCCGTTGGATCTATTTCTCGCATGGGACGCCGGCGACGGGGGAGATGGATTTATGGCGCATCGACCCGGAGGGCCGGAACCCAGAGCGCCTCACGCAAATTAATACAGACGTCGCTTATCCCACCCCGGTCGGCGACCGCACAGTCTTCTACGTGGCGCGGGACGAGGATGGTTCTGGACCGTGGCTGTGGGCGTTTGATCTGAAACGCCGGGATTCGCGGCGAGTAACCGTCGGTCTCGAGCAATATACGTCCGTGGAAGCTAGCGCGGACGGCCATAAGCTGGTGGCCACCATCAGCAATCCCGTCGCGGGACTTTGGACGGTTCGGATTCTTGATCGTGTCGCCGACGAACACGATGTAAAACCGTTTACCGTGCCGACCGAGCGTGCGCTCGCGCCCCGTTTTGGTGGCTCGTCGCTGTTTTATTTATCTTCCCTGGGGACGGGCGACGGATTGTGGCGCCTTCGGGACGGACAGGCCACTGAGATCTGGAAGGGTGCCGATGGCGCTCTTCGGGAAACACCCGCGGTTTCGCCGGATGGAGGTCGCGTGGCCATTGTGCTGCGGCGGAACGGGAAACGCCAACTGGATGTCCTCTCTTCAGACGGCGCCGAACTCCAGCCTATCGCGGAGGGAATGGTTCCTCAGGGTTCGAGCTGCTGGTCGCCAGACGGCAAATGGATCGTCACTGGTGGCAGCGACGCCACCGGCCCCGGGCTTTTCAAGATCCCGTTAGACGGCGGATCGCCAGTCCGTTTGGTCGCCGGGCAAGCACTCAATCCAGTCTGGTCGCCCGACGGAAGCCTGATCGTATATGCGGGTACGAATGTGCGCACCTTCGCTCCGCTTCTGGCCGTACGCCCGGACGGAACCAGCGTCAAATTGCCTGAGATTATCTTGCGGCGCTTGGGGGAACGCGTGCGCTTCTTGCCTGATGGCAAGAGTCTGATCTACATGGGGGGACTGCTCGCATCCCAGGACTTCTGGCTGCTCGATCTCGCCTCCATGAAGTCGCGCCTTCTCACCCGACTGCAAAACCTCGCCGCCATGCGGACCTTCGACGTCACACCCGACGGGAAGCAAATAGTCTTCGACCGCCTACGCGAAAACTCGCAGGTTGTCATGATCGATCTTCCCAAGGAATAACCCTAATCTTCGTCCATCCCAGCTGCTCCGTCGAGAAATCGTGCGATCTCTCGATGGCCTGCCTTTTGCGCGATCTCGCTCAGCGTCTTGCCTTCGGGCGACCGCAACGTCGCGACCGCGCCGCGCTCGATCAACAGTCGCACGAGCTCTTCACGGCCGCGCGCAACGGCGTAGGCCAGCGGAGTGTGCCACGCTTCAGCGTCCGAGGGAAACAGCCCGTAGTCGTGGAAAGCCCGGTTCAACGCTGCGGGGTCCTCTTCCAGGACGGCTTTGACGCGTTGTGGCATGTCGTATTGGATCGCTTCGATGATGTCGATCGGCCCGCGCAGAATCAGGTCGCGGGCTTCTTTGTGACCGGAGTAGTCAGCCCATCCGGCCGGCGTGCCGTGGTACTTCTCTTCGCGCGCGCGAACATCAGCGCCGTGCTTCATCAACACCTCAATCGCGCTCACGTTCCCGTACCACGCCGCTGCATGCAGCGGGGTGTATCCGCTCGTCGCGTCGATCGCGGTCTTCGGATTGTCGCGCACATTCACTGACGCTCCGTTGCGGAGCAGCGTCTCGATCACGTCGCCCGGCGCGCTTTCGCTGGCGCGCACGATCAAGTTGCCCCATCGTCCGCCGGGCTTCAGCGTGCCGGGATCTCTACGCAGCAGGGTTTCGACGTCCGCGGTTCGATGCAGAGCCAGCGCAGCCGGCAGCCGCACCTTCGCCCCGCGCTCCAGCAGAACTTGTGCCAAGTCGTGCCGGCCGTCATTCTTGCCGACGAGCGCCGCCAGATCGAGCGCAGAAAAGCCGGCTTCGTCAAGCGACTCCGTGTGAGCACCCAGGTCGAGCAGCGTCTTCACCGACACAGGTTGATTCTTCATGACGGCAAGATGCAGCGGCATGGGCCGCATCCTCATTCCGTTCATCCGCCGCTCGAGATCGTTCGGCGTGCGCGCCACCAACTCACGAATCACCGCAGCGTCACCCATCGCGACCGCGGAAAAAATATTGTGTCTCGCGCCGTGCGCCAGCAGGTACGCAACGATTTCAGGATTCGGCTGGATGTAATCCCAGGCCGTCGCCCACCCGATCACGCCCAGCTCGTGGTAGTCGCCTTCGCCGACGGTATCGGCCCCACGTTCCACCAGGAGACGAATGATGGGAAACCGATGCTTCTCCACGGCAAAATGAAGCGGATACGCGTTGTCCCCTTCGCAGCGGATGTTGGGATTGGCGCCGCACTCGAGCAGCAGCTTGACTGCAGCCTCGCTGTTGCCGAAAACGGCGTGGTGCAGCGGCGTTCTCACGCCTTCCCCGCCGCGCTCATCAATAAGCTCCGGATGCGCATCCAGCAGCCCATTGAGTCGCGCGAGGTCGCCTTTTCCGGCGGCATCGCGCAGAGACGCGACCACCTCTGCCGTCGAACTGGCTGCTTCGAGCGTCTTGACATGAGACTGCAGCTTGGACCAGGACGCGAATCCATATTCGCTGGCTATCACCAGCTGCGCATCCGCCAGCGCGAACCGCGCCGCAGCGACTTGTTTTTCTGACAGGTTTCTCCAGCGCCGATGATTCTCGCGAATGCGAGTTAAAGCCTCGGAGTCCGCGGCCTGCTGAAGCTTCAACAGGGACTTGGCTTGTTTCTTGAGTTGTTCGAGACTGGGATTCGGCGGGAGTTGCTTTGACATGGAAATCTCCTTTCCGTTGGTCGCCTGTGTCCGCACCGCAGGCAGAAAGAAGATTTGTCAGATTGTGGCCGTGCAATTGCTGCAGGGTGGGCTTGGCCCTTTCCGCGGACTGGATGCGCCCCGTGCGCCGAGAACCAAAGATAATTCCTGACTTATGGCTAAGTCAACAGCAGCCCGCATCACTTGCTGTGCCCAGGCATCGTGAAGTCCGCCGTTCCAATCTTAACGATCGTTCCCCGAGGCTGTGGTTTCGAATCCTTTGCCTCCTTCGTCTCCTTACCTGCCTCAGGTTTGTCTTTCGCTTCCGGCGCGGGTATAGGTTTCTCCGTCCACATGCCGTAAACCCTCCCTCCATAAGCCGCAATCCCGCTGTAGTCGCCGAAGAAGACTCCGCCGGCTTCGAATGGTTCGTCAGTCCAGGCGTAGTTGATGAAGCTGTGCCCGCCGTCGGTCGAACGCGCGAGAACCACGATCTGTTTTCGGTTTTCGGGATCGCGCCGCCGGTCATAAAAAATAACATCGACCGAGCCGTCGGTCGGATCCACGGCGAGCCACTGAAAAAACTGTTCCACTCCGTTATGTACGGGATCGTCATTCACCCGCACCGGCGTCGACCAATGCTTGCCGCCGTCATCGGAAGTCGCCAGGAAAACATCGAGGTCGCCGTTGCGGTAATCGCTCCAGGTCACATATAGGCGTTTACTCTTCGGATCAATGGCAATCTGCGGAAATCCGTTTGCCCTTTCCAGCGTCTGTATGGCGAACATGATGGGCGCCGTATGAATCACGCTGCGCGCCCGCGAAAATTTCTCGCCGCCATCGCGGGACATCGTGAACATGATGTCGTCATCCTGGCTCCAGATGGCGTAGAGCGTGCCATCCGGACCCACCACGCCGTCGAATCCCTCAGCGGCGCCGTTGTCATCGCGCGGCAAACCGGGGTGCGCATCGATCTCAATCGGCTGCGACCATGTCTTCCCGTCGTCCGTGGAACGGGACAGCACCATCTGCGAATCGGTCAGCCGCCAACGCGTCCATCCGACGTAAAGATTGCCCGCATAACGCCCCTTGGTGTTGTCGGCGACAATCACCGGCTTGTCCTCGAACGGAATTCCCGGCGAACTCGTCTGTTCGGCGACAGGGAAGTGCTCCGCCTCCCAGGTTTTCCCTCCGTCGAGCGAGCGCCGCACAAAAATGCCGTTGCGCGTCGCACCATGCGCCCAATAATTGAAAGCGCCCAGCTTGTCGAACGCGATGTAACACACGAAGGCGTGGCCCTGGTTATCGAACGCGACCGACACGTCGCCCGAGACTTTATAGTTCTTGGGGTCCACGTTCTCGGCTAGTTGCCAAGTGTGGCCGGCATCCTGCGAATAAGCAGCCTTCACGTTGTCCTGAAACACTCCCACCACCTGCTGCGGATTTGCCGGATTCACCGCGATCGCCGGCTCCGTGAAAAATCCAGGGGCGG
>Ga0116105_1000147_pt1 | contig 21579 bp, 14 predicted proteins | sample June2015DPH_6_20_FD_89716 | JGI IMG/M metagenome (GOLD analysis project Ga0116105, IMG submission 89716) | Peatland microbial communities from SPRUCE experiment site at the Marcell Experimental Forest, Minnesota, USA - June2015DPH_6_10 | ecosystem: Environmental > Terrestrial > Soil > Wetlands >... | reverse complement strand
GACGGTGGACGCGGCCGGCAATCCTCATCCGATCAACCCCGACGTCTACGGCATCGCAAACTACAATTTGGACGCGGGCTTCGCGAAAGAAATCCAGGTGCCCAATATCCGCTGGGGCGGCGACGGAACGACGCGTTACAACTGGCAAGTGGATTCCAGCAACTCCGGATTTGACTGGTATTTCATGGGCGGTAACGGCGAAATGACTGCGACGCCCAGCGCCTCCGCCGATCTGATGATCAACACTTACAAGTCGGCTTCGAATGCGCACACCCTGTTGACGATCCCCATCATCCCTTATGTGAACAAATCATCCGCGTGGAGCTGCAGTTTCCCCGTTTCTGTTTACGGGGCGCAGCAATCCACAAATCCCTACGTGTTTCCCAACGGCGAAACCTGCGGCAACAGCATCACTACCGGCGGCGTGCAGCTGATTGACAACAACATTTACGCCAATCACATAGACAACACCGTCGCGCTGCAGCAAGGCTGGATTCAGCACCTCATATCGACTTTCGGCACGGCCGCGAACGGCGGCGTTCCTTACTATCAGCTCGACAATGAACCGGGCGGCTGGAGCAATACGCATCGCGACGTCGAGCCCAGCCAACCCGGTTACAACACGATCATCAGCCTGGGCCAGCAGTATGCCGCGATGATCAAGCAAACCGATCCCTCCGCGAAAGTTTTTGGCCCTGTGGATTTCACGCTGGGTGGATGGATCGGGACTCCTAGCGAGCAGGACAATCTATACGCCGGGGAATACTATCTGCAGCAGATGGCGGCCTACGATCAAGCCAATCATCAACGCATCCTGGATTATTTCGACGAGCATTATTATGGCGGCGGTACGACAGATGCGGCCGAGCTGGCCTCGACGCGCGCCTTATGGGATCCCACGTTCAATTCAGGCAGCTGGGTCGAGCAATACTATTTCGACGGGCCGATGATGCTGCTTCCGCGTTTTCAGAATTGGATTCAAACCTATTATCCTGGCACGAAGCTTTCGATTTCGGAATACAGCTTCAGCAGCGGCACGAATCCGCTGGTGGACGCGCTTACCGAAGCTGACGTGCTGGGAATTTACGGTCGCCAGAGCCTGGATTTTGCGAATTTGTGGACCGTGCCGCAGCCGACCGACCCAGTGGCATACAGTTTTCGCTTGTACCGCAACTATGATGGCGCTGGCGGACAATTCGGCGATACCTCGGTGAATTCAACGAGCACAGACCAGGGGCAACTGTCGGTGTACGGCGCGGTTCGGTCCAGCGATGGAGCGCTCACGGTAGTTGCGATCAACAAGACCACAAGCGCGATTCAGACCAGCCTGACGCTTGCGAATTTTTCTTCGAACGCAACGGCCGCGGTGTACACCTACAGCAACGCAAACTTGGCGCAGATCGTCGCGGGCACGCCGGTAGCGGTCCTGTCGGACGCGTTGAATTACAATTTTCCCGCCTATTCGGCGACGGTTTTTGTTTTCACGCCGGAGACCTCCTCGCCCGTCGCGACAACCACATCTCTTTTGGCGTCATCCACTCAAGCGACGCCGGGGCAGGCGATCACGTTCACTGCAGCGGTCGCGCCGAAATCGGGATCCGGCGTTCCTACCGGCGCGGTCGCGTTCAGCGACGGCGCCACTCAAATCGGTAGCGCATCGCTGAATTCGTCCGGGTCGGCAGCATTCGACACATCGACCTTGTCGGTCGGCTCACATTCGATCGCAGCCACATATTCCGGCGACGCGAACTTCGCCACTTCCACAGCAGCGCCAGTATCAGTCACAATTTCGGCGCCAGCCAAAATCGCCACCACCATTTCCGTTCTCGCTTCCGCCACGCAGCTAAGCGCCGGTCAAGACGTAACATTCTCCGTGGGCGTAGCGCCGCAGTCCGGCGGCGGCGTTCCCACTGGCTCGATCACATTCCTTGACGGCCAAACGCAATTGGGAATCGTCGCGCTCCATGGCGGCTCGGCTTCGTTCAGCAGCGCGAACCTGGCCGGGGGGACTCACGCGATCACAGCGGCGTATTCCGGCGACTCGAACTACTCAGCTTCAACATCCGCCGTGTTGACCGTAACCGTGGCAGCCGCGCCGGCGGCTGACTACTCGCTTACATTGAGCAGCTCGGCACTGACGGTCGCGCAGGGCTCTTCAGGGAATTTGACGATCACGGTGATTCCCAAGAACGGATTCAAGCAAGCTGTAGGCTTCACTTGCTCAGGTTTGCCCGATGGTGCAAGCTGCACATTCAGTCCTCAGACAGTTACGCCAGTCGCAGGCGCAGTATCCACGACGGTAACTGTCGAGCTGCCCGCTTCCGCAAGAACCGCGCCGCCAAGCGGCGTGCTGCCGCGACCGCGGCCGGCAGCTTTGTACATTCTTGTTCTAGCGATCTTGGGAATTTTTGGAGCGGCAGGAATCAAGCGCTCCGTTCCACGCGACATGAAACGCGTGCGCGCTGTTCTGGCATCTACTCTGTTCGCTGCGCTGTTGGCAACAGCCAACTGCGCTGGATACGTTGGTCAAAAGACAGTGCAGCCGGCGTCAACCTACCTCATCACAGTCACCGCGTCGGCAGCGAACGCGCCAACTCACACCCAGCAGTTCACATTAACAGCGACGCCCTAAGAATACTGAGGTGGGCGCCGCTGCAGTCCCTTCGGCGTAGGACGGAACGAAACCCAGAATTGCGGCAGTTTTACACACAAATTGGTAGGTCGACTTACCCATATCCGTGTGTAGAATTGGGCGCAGGAGGCATAGAGATGCCTACCAACCTTGCGATCGACGACCGCTTGATCCGCCAAGCGCAAAAATTAGGAAATCATCGAACCAGGAAGGACACTCTTACGTCCGGGCTCGAGGAGTGCATCCGCCGCCGAAAACAGGCAAATATTGTCGCCTCGTTTGGAACAATTGATTACGATCCCAGCTATGACTATAGGCGCGAGCGCAACAGCAAGCGCAAATGAACACTATCCGCATCAATACGGACGGCCGGGAAGCGTTTGGCGTGCACTTCTTTGACGAGTTTCGCAGGCAGCTGAAGTACGCGGCACGATTATTGCGGAAGTCTCCGGCATTTACAGCTACTGCTCTGCTGACGCTCGCCGTGTGCTTCGGCGCGAATTTGACGATTTTTGCTGTGATCGATTCGGTGCTGCTCCGTCCCCTGCCTTTTCCGAATCCCGACCGTCTGATGATGGTATTCAATACTTATCCAAAGGCTGGGGTCGAGCGCGACGGGTCCTCGCTAGCGAACTATTACGAACGCCGCGGTCGTATTCCTGCCTTCTCGTCGCTTTCGATCTACCGCTATGCGACCGAGGTCGTCGGTGAGCCTGGCTCGACGGATCGCGAGCCTACCATGCGCGTTTCTCCGGAATTTTTTTCTACGCTTGGGCTCGGGCCCGCGATCGGTCGCACTTTCACGGACGAGGAAACCACTTCCGACACCGACCACGTTGCTATTCTTTCCAACGCGTATTGGCGACAACGATTCAACGCAGATCCTAACGTGCTGGGGAAGCAGCTTCGCGTAAACAGCGTTTCCAGAACCGTGATCGGCGTGTTGGCTCCCAGCTTCCACTTTCTCTCTTCGGATGCGCGGGTGTTCCTGCCTCTGGCATCGAGCCCGGAAGATCGCGCGCCATCGCGACGGCATTCCGGCGGAAATGTGATCCAAATGATTGCGCGTCTGCGACCAGAAGCCACGCTCGCGCAAGCTCAGTCTGAGCTCGACGCGCAGAACGCGGCGCTGGAAGTTGACGATCCGCAGGCAACGATGATAGCCGACGCGGGCTTTCGTTCGCTCGTCGTGCCATTGCGCGCGGACCATGTGGCAGCCGTGCGTCCTATGCTCCTGCTGTTGGAAGCTGGGGCACTCGTTCTTCTCTTGATTGGCGGCGTAAACCTGGTGAACCTGCTGCTGATCCGCGCCAGCGCCCGAGGGAAGGAACTGGCCGTTCGCCAGGCGCTTGGCGCAGGTTGGAAATACCTTGTGAGCGAAGTCGTTGTCGAGACCACCTTGCTCACGTTCGCTGGAGGAATGCTCGGACTCGCCGTCGGTGCCGGCGGAATCCAGTTGCTGCGCGCGTTGGGCGCTGATCGGCTGCCCTTGGGAAACCGCATTGTTTTCGACGCGCGAATAGCACTGGTCGGTCTGGTCGCAGCCGTTATCATGGGCATCGCGGTTGCTGTGCCCGTCGCGTGGTTCAATCTTCGGCGGCAGCTGGGAAATGCGCTGCAATCGGTGAGCCGTGGCGGCACAACGGGGCACGGCGCGCAAATTCTGCGCCACAGTTTTGTCGTCGCTCAGATTGCCCTGGCGTTTGTTTTGCTGGCCGGAGCGGGTCTGCTCGGCCTCAGTCTGGAGCGAGTGATGGCCGTTTCTCCGGGCTTTCAATCGGACCACGTTCTGACCGGGCAAATCTTGCTAACGTGGGCAGACTACTCGGCCGAAGCTCGCCTGCCATTTTTTGAACGCTTGCTGGACAAACTCGAGCAGGTGCCGGGAGTGGAGTCCGCAGGCATAGTCAACAATGTGCCGTTCAGCGGCAACATCGGTAAAAGCGCCGCCACAGTAGCAGGCCACGTTCGCGGGCCTGGCGAATCCGCGCGCGGGCACTACGCTTACGGGGTCGCGGGCGACTATTTTCGCGCGATGGGTTTCTCTCTGCGGGAGGGACGATTCCTAACCGCTGACGATTCACGCCGCTCCGAGCGAGTCTGCGTTGTGGATGAAGACTTCGCGCGATACTACTGGCCGCACTCCAGCGCGATTGGCCGCCGACTGTGGGACGGCTCGGAAGTGGGAAAGGATGCGGAGGCATTTACCGTCGTCGGCGTCGTGGGCGGAGTGAAGCAAGCGGGGCTCACCGAAGACGAAGCCCAGGGTGCTATTTATTATCCTTACGCCTTCCGAGTCGGTGACAACGTCTTCGTCGGCGTCCGCACCAGCCTGCCGCCGGAATCGTTCGCGTTGACGTTGCAGAAGCTGGTTCGGCAGATCGATGCCAACGTGCCGGTCAGTGATATCCGTTCAATGGACACTCGCATTGCCGACAGCCTGGTCGCGCGTCGCTCTCCTGCGCTGCTGGCAGGCCTGTTCTCCGGGATAGCACTGCTGCTCACCTCGATCGGCACTTATGGAGTGCTGAGTTATGCCGTGGCACAGCGCCGCCGCGAGATCGGAGTGCGGATGGCCCTCGGGGCGCAACCCGGGCGGATTCGCATCCAGTTTCTTTTACTCTCGCTACGCCTGCTGACAGCCGGGACGGTGTTGGGCTTGATTGGAGCATGGCAGGCGGGCCGCGCGATGCGGTCGCTGCTCTTCCAAGTACCGCCGCTCAACGTCGCGGTCCTTGGCGCCGCCGCGTGCGTGACGGCAGTGGTGTGTCTGGCCGCTTGCCTGCTGCCAGCGCAACGCGCCTCGCAGATTTCGCCGATGGAGGCTCTTGCGGAAGAGTAGAGAGTTCGCTCCACCCTGCGGGCCAACTTACAGCGTTATCATTTGCAGCGTGAGAATCAGTCCGAGTGACGGGCTGCGCCGAAGTAATCGACACGCCTGAGTAACTCATTTGCCGGAACCTGATACGCAAGCGACGAGTTGCGTTGTTCCGGTGTGTGCTAAAATCGCGAGCCGATGGGGAGACTTTGTTGTTCGCGGTATGAGCGGGAGGCGCGGCAGTGCGGTTGGCTGCGCGTCGCCGGGATTGATGAAGCGGGGCGCGGGTCGCTGTTTGGTCCGGTGGTGGCTGCGGCCGTCATTCTGAATCCGCGACGACGCATTGTTGGTCTGGACGATTCCAAGAAATTGACAGCGGAGCGGCGCTGGGAACTTGCGCCGCGCATTCGCAAACACGCGCTGGCTTGGGCTGTGGCGGAAATTGATGCGAGCCGGATTGATGCGTGGAATATTTATCAGGCGAGCCGCCAGGCGATGATGGCCGCAGTGTCGCAGCTGAATCCCCTTCCGGATTACATGCTGCTGGACGCGATGGAGATTGATCTGCCGATCGAACAGAAAGCGTTGATTCATGGGGACGCGCGGTCGGTTTCGATTGCGGCGGCTTCCATTCTGGCGAAGACCGAGCGCGACCGGCGCATGGAAGAATTCGACCGCGTGTATCCTCAGTATGGACTGGCGCAACATAAGGGTTACGGGACGCCGGAGCATTTGGAGGCTTTGCGGCGGCACGGGCCGTCGCCCTTGCACCGGTTTTCCTATGCCCCGGTGCGTCAGTCGGCGTGTTGGGCTTCGGGTGCGACGCAGGATCCGTTGCCGCTGAGCGCTGTTAGCGACTTTCTTGCCGACTAGAATTTATCCCGCTCTGTTAATGGCGTAGGGGTTTTGGGACCGGCAAAATCTCCGCGAGCGAGTGTGCAACAGCTGACACTGCTGTGTCGCACCTCCCTTCCACCCTGCCGCAGGCCGGGTCTCAGGACAAGACGGCGCTCCCGATTTTCTTCGCGATTTTTCCCAGGCCTTCCGGCCTGGGCTAACTTATGCCGCGCCTACGGCGCTGGTGCGCGTTTCGGCGGAGTTAATACAGCGCAGATCGGACACACAAACAGAGAGGCGAAGACGCGCGCCTAAAAAGCAAAAGCAGGCGCCCGCTGCAAAATCAACCACGAGCAGTCGGCAGAGCTGACATTGTGGCAGGCTGGGGCGCAGCCCTTCGATCCCGCGCCGCGGGATCTCAGGATGAATCGCGCTGCAGCGCGATTCACAAGCAGCGCCCCTACCGAGTGATGGTGTCTTTGGCGATATTTTGCGCGGAAGCGAGACTTTAACCCGCTGCTTTCGAGGACAGGCCAAAGGACTTAATGGCGGTGGCCTCATCCTCTTGGACATCAAACACCGAGGACAGCATGGTCATTTGCAAAAGCTCGCGGACTTTCTTATGCGGGTTGACGAGCTTCATGTGACCGCCCTGTTTGCGCGCGCTGGTATGCGACCGTACCAGTTCCCCGATGCCGGCGCTATCCACGTGAATAACGTCGGTCATATTCAGCAGAATGTGTTTGTTCCCTTTCTCCAGCAAGTCCACCATGATTTCGCGGAGCATCACGTTGCCTTCGCCGAGGGTAATTCTTCCGCTGATGTCCACAATGGAGATATCACCAACCTGGCGGGTGGCAGCTTGCATCTTGGCGGCCGCGCGGGCTTGCATGCTCATGCCCAAGCGGTCCAGCGTGGCGCAGGCGGTAGCTGCCGCTGCGGGAGAATCGGTGCGGACTACAACGAGCGAACGGCCTTGCTTCAACGGTTCCAGGAATAGGGCCGCGTCTTCGGAAGAGTTCTCGGCGGCGGTCGGCTGAGGAGTTTCATCATTGTCGGAGATCGCCTTGCCTACCGCAGCGCCGGTCTGAGAACCGAGAAATCCCAGCAGCGCGGTGGCGCCGACACCGAGCGCGAACACTTGCCCGATTCCCGGGATCAAGAACAGAGTTGCGGCTGCGACTCCAGCGGAAAGCCCGGCCGCTCCGCCGATAAAACCGCCGGCGTAAGTGCCGAGTTCAGTGGCCAGCGCAGCGGCTTCATTCTCGGAGCGGGTCAAAAACACGATCGAATCTTTGGGTACATGCTTATCGAGCAATTCCTTTACAGCTTCTTCCGCGCGTTCGCGGGAACCAAAAACGCCAATAGCAGTTTCCAAGTGAGCCTCCTCGATTCCTTCTCGGTGTGATTTGATGGCGACCCGAACGGGGATTTATCGGTTCGACGCGGCTGAGCCAGGGGGAACCTTACGAACAGCAACCCCGCTCTTGGCCGGTTTCTTGAGGGGAAATTTGCTCCCGGGCCGAAATTTTGTCAAGGGAAAACGCTTTGGGAATCGGCGATTCAGCAGAACGGTGGGCGCCTAGTACGGCTGATAGTTGGGTATCCAACGAGCAGCGAACCGAGTGTGTCGCGATTACGGAAGCCGCACGGGATGCGAATCGTCGGCGGGCATCGAATGCCGTGGCGCTCGCTACGCGCACCCTCCGCCATGCGCGGACTCGACGCAGGCGAATGCCAGCTACCACTTGAGGCGGGCGGTTCGCGAACCGCCCCTATCAGAACCGGAGTGCCCCATCAGAGCGCCGGGCCCCTGCCGGGGGTCTGCTGGGCACCCAAGGGGCACTGTTGTCGCCTTTGGCACCTCCCCTGTTGTGGCGCGTTGCTCCTTGTTTTTGGCGCGTGCTAACCTTCATGTCTAAGCCGTCCATACGGCTGAAAAGCATTGCCGGAGTGCGCGGGGACCGGCAGGCAAAAATCATCCATGGCCTTCAACAAAAGCAAAGCGCTGGAAAATGCGCTGAAGTACCTCAACCAGGGCAAGGTCGCCCAGGCCATCGGCGAATACCAGCTGATTCTGCGCGCAGACCCGAAGGATCAAGCCACATTAATGACGGTGGGCGATTTGTTCGCTCGCCAGGGAGACATGACGCAAGCCATCGAATATTTCGAGAGGCTGGCGCAGGTCTACCTGAATGACGGATTCAACAGCAAAGCGATCGCGATCTACAAGAAGATCGCCAAGCTGGCGCCGAATGAGCTGGCGCCGCTGGAGCGACTGGCGGATTTGTACGTGCAGCAGGGAGTGCTGAGCGAAGCGCGTCCTCTGTTCCTGCAGATTGCCGAAGCTCACCTGAAGTCCAATCATTCACAGAAAGCCGTGGAGGTACTGCACCGTTTGCTGGAAGTGGAGCCGGAAAACCAGCGCGTGCAAATGCGGCTGGCCGAACTCTACGGCATGATGGGACAGAAAAAGGAAGCCGCGCTGACTTATCAGGCATACGCGCACCGGCTCTTTGACCGCGGTGAAACGGAAGAAGCGGAAAAGCTGGTGGAGCGCGCACTGGAAGTAGACCCTGGAAACGCGGCGGCGATTCTGCTGAAAGCGAAAACGCTGAACGCCAGCGACAAGACCGATCAAGCGATCGCGATTCTGGCTACGCATCCAGAAGCGGAAACGGACGGCGAGGTAACCAAGCTGCTGGTGGAGTACGAACTGCGTGCGGGACACGCGGACAAGGCCGCGGAACGCGCGCGGCGGCAGCTGGCGCGCGGACATGCGCATTACGGACTGCTTTACAAGGTTGCCGAGGGGATTATCGAAGGCGCGCAGCCGGACCGCGCGCTGCCCATTTTCACGGAATTGCGCGGGGCGATGATAGAAGCCGGCGCGCAGGATCAATTTCTAAAATTATTGACGCACGCCTGCGAAAGGCTGCCGGGGCGCACCGAGCCGCTGGAAGCGCTGGCCGACTTCTGCAGGACCACGAGCGATCCTTTCCGGTTGAATGCGGCGCTGGGCCAGCTTTCCGATGCTTATGCAGCGCAGGAGAATTTTCCGCGCGCGGAAGAGTTGCTGGTGGAGCTGGTGGAGCGCAACAAGAATGACGAACGGCTGGTGGACCGGCTGAATCAGTTGCGCGCACGGACGGGCGGAGCGCCGATCGCCGGTGGCACCAGCTCGGACGGGACGGCAGCAAGTTCGACGTCCAACACAGGTTTGCGGGAAAGCGCGGCTCAGGAGCAAAACAAGCTGGTGCCTCCGGCGCCGCTCCCTATCTCCGAGGAAGCGCTCGACGAAGAAACGCAGCGGTACATTGCGCAGGCGTTGACAGATGTGGACCTGTTTTCCAGTTACGGACTGACGCAAAAGGCCACGCATCTGCTGGAAAACGTGCTGCAACGCGCGCCACGGCACACGCCGACGCTGGAGCGCTTGCTGGATCTGCATTTGGGCGCGGGGAACGATCGGCGCACGGCGGAATTGGCAGCGCAGCTGGAACAGATTCATCGTGAACGGAACGACACGGTCAATGCGGATCGCTTCGCCGAGCTGCGGCAGAGATATTCGAAGGTTGCGGGGCTGACGGAACAGGATATGCCTGTGGCGCCGACGGCGGCCGCTCCGGCGCCTGCTGCGGCGGGCACAGCGGCAACCTCACCCGCGCAGGCATCGGTGGCTGCTCCGGCGGAGCCTCCAGCTTTTGAAATTGCGCCGGAACCGGCGCCTGTGGCCACGACTGCCGCACCGCACGCGGCGCCCCTCGAGTTTGAAATCCCCTTGTCTGGTATCGAACCAGAGGAGCCGCTACCGCAAGCGCCGATCGCCATTGCTCCTGAGGACGTCGCCGCCGCACCCGCAGCACAGGAAGCGACGCCACAGATCGCCGGGCTTGGCGAAGAGCTGGATCTTTCGGACGAATGGGAAGCGATTGCGGCGGAAACTACGGAAGCTGCCGATGCTCCTGCGGCAGAAGAAGTGGCGGCGGCCAGCTTCGAGCTTGATCCGATCGTGGAGCCGGAGCCGGAGCCGGTTGCGGCCGAGGCGGCGGAAGCGACCGATACGAATGCAGCGCTCGAAGCGGTGTTCGAGGTGAGCGCGCTGCCGGATGAAGAGCCGGACCACGACGTACGGCCTGAGCCGTTCCTCATCGAAGCGAACACTCCGCAGTCCGATATGGCGGCGCCTGAGCCGGAGGTTGAGGTCGAGGCTGAGGCTCAAGCTGAAGCGTCCGTGGAAGCTGCGGCGGCGGAGCCTGAATTCGAACTTCTCGATGTGGAGGCGGAAGAAGAGCCAACAGCGGAAGCGATTCCTGACGCTGTGTTGGAAATTGTGGACGAACCTGCCGAGGTAGAGGCGACTCCTTTGGGCGGGGCCGAGTTCGAACTGGAACTGACGCCTGAGACGACTTCTCCGCGCGATCATGCCGGGGCGGCAACGACCGAAGATTTCATTAGCGAATTGGTGGCGGAGCTGGACGACCTGGAAGCTCCGGTCGCGCCGGATGTGCGGGAGCCTGCGACCGCGGCTTCATCTGCGTCCGCGCCGAAAGATATACACGCAAATCTGGAGCAAGTGTTCGCGGAAGCGAATGCTACGCCGATGGCTGCAATCACGCCGCCACCGACGAATGGCTCTACCCACAAAAACGTTGCGGCTGCGCCGGCTGCGACGCCCGGAACGCTGGAAAATCTGAACCAGCTTTCGGAAGTCTTCCAGGAGTTCCGCGCCGAACTCGGAGAGATGGGCGAAGAGGATGAGGACCTGGAGACGCACTACAATCTGGGCATCGCCTACCGCGAAATGGGATTGCTGGATGAAGCCATCGGAGAATTCCAGAAAGTGGCTAAGGCCGTGCAGAAGGGCAAGCCCTTCCGTTATGAAATGAATTGTTCCGTAATGCTGGGGCTTTCGTTCATGGATAAGGGCGAGCCGAAAGTGGCTTCGCTGTGGTACAAGCGCGCATTACAGGTGCCGGACCTCGAAGAGGAATCGGCTTTGGCGCTGCGTTACGATCTAGGGCTGGCGCTGGAATCCGCGGGGGAAGCGGACGCGGCGCTGGATAGTTTCCGGCAGGTTTACGCGGCTAACATTGATTATCGCGATGTGGCCGACCGCATTGCCACGCTGCAAAAGCATTGACCCTCACCGGCGACAAATGCAATTCATGTTGCAAATATATGGGCGGTGAGCGAGTTTGCGGATAGCGGGTTAACTGGGCACAACGGCTCGACTCTGTAGGTTCCTCACCGGGAGCGTAGAATTCCTCTCGCCATGTGAGAATCAGGAACTCCCATATCACATTGGCGATAGAATCGACCGCAATCCATTGTGACGGCTCGACCGCAAAATCGAAGCGCCTGGATATTCCTTGGAGTTGCTATCGCGGTATCGATCGTCTTCGCGATTCCGATGGAGCAACTGGCTCAGGAAACGCCTCCGGGTACTAATTGGTTCCTCCACTCCTGCGACCGCGCCGTACCCATGCTCTATTTGGGCAACACTGTGCAAGCGATTCTGACACCGCTCTTTGTGTTCCTCCTGCCATGGCCGAGCTCGATTCTTCCGAGAAAATTTCTCTCAACATCCTCGCTCCGCGCCTCGCACGCGAGGATGCCGTCTGGTGTGCGAACCGAAACTCAGCCGGCATTGTTTATCGGCACGGGCTGGCTGTTTGCGCTGACGGTCTCGGTGGCATGGTGGTATGGGGTTCGAAAGTACGCCGGACTCCATGGGGCCTGTGGAGAGCTTTTCGAGTCGAGCCGTGCAGCCGACCCATTTCGCGTTGATTATGTAGCAGATTGTTCTCGTTACTTCATCTACCTGAGTGGATTTACCGCACTATGGACGGGCATCGCGGCCGGCGGGCTCCGTTTGCAATCAGCTCGCGCGGCGGAAAGCGATACTGCCGGCAACACCTCGTACCAATTCCAAGCGTTCTACTGGGCATGTTTCCTCGGTTGGGCCGTGCAATACCGCATAAACCAATGGTCCGCAATCCACGCAGCCAGCCCAAACCAGGAGTGGGCGAAGTTTGCGGTACTAAATTTCTGCTTCGCTACCGTGAGTTCCCTCTGGGTGTTGGCCTTCACGCGCTCCTTGTGGAACAAGAAACCGCGAACCTGGTTACTTGCATGCCTGCATGCACTTTGGATTAGCTTCCTCGTTTACCTGCTTACCGTACTTGCCTTCTTCTGGTTGGTTATTTACGCGGTACTGCCCGTCGTTCCCGCTATCACCACGTGGTATGTATTCGGCTTGGCTTGGGCTTTATTCGTTGGCACTTGGCGCCGGCGCATCCCGCGGAAACAATAGCTCGAAGTGTCTGGCCAACCGGTCTCCACCGCTGGCGGCGGCTTTGCGAAAATACAATCGTAGACACGATTCCGTTGCCAATTAATTTCGGGGCTTCAGTGCGGTCCTGCCCTGGCGCAGTCGTTTGACGCCTGGCGAAAACTCGAGGCTACTTCGTGCTTGGCTTAGCTTTTTCGGAGCCGCAGGATTTCAGGGCGACCCATTGCTGCGGGTTTACTGGGACGCCGTTCACATCGACCACCCAATGAAGATGCGGGCCGTTGGCGCGGCCTGTCGCGCCTACGTAGCCGATCACTTCGCCTTTTTTTACTTGGGCGCCGGGAGCGACTAGCAATTTGGACATGTGCAGATACATTGTTTCCAGGCCTTGGCCGTGGTCAATCGCAACCGTGCCGCCGAGTACGGCGAATGGTTGCGCGATTTTCACTGTGCCGGCTGCTACTGCGTGAACGGGGCGTCCGGCGGGGGAGCGCTGGTCAATGCCTGAGTGAATTTCGCCGGTGGGCTTTCCGTTGTGGAGGCGTTTCACGCCGAAGGGGGAGAGGACGCAGCCGGGAACTGGCGCGGTGAGCGGATCTTCCCAATATTTTACGTCGGAGACCGTGTTGCGGAATTCCGTCAGCGTTTGGATGTCTTCGGGCGTCGAGTGGAGCGCTTCTATTTGGGGCGTGAGGACTACGTTTTGCGTGGGGAACGTGGTCGGGCGAATTGTGAGCTTTGCGGACGCGACCGTGGAGCCATCGTCGGCCAGAAATTTCATTTCGTAGGCGCCGGGAACGTCTGCGACGGCTATCGGCATCAGTCCCTGCCAGCCTCCGGTCGATTGTGGGAAGAGTCGGACTGAGCGGTCGTTCAGTTTTGCGGTGCTTGCCGGGATTTGGCAGGAGAGGCGAACGGTTTGGCCCAGGGAGATTGCCGCTGGCTTTACGGTGCAGGTTTGCGCGGCGGCTGACGAGGCGATCAGCGCGTAGAGCAGGGCGGCTAGTAGCGTGACATATATTCGCGGCGATCTATGATTGCGTCGCTCGTTCGCCGGGTTGGCGGATTTTCTTTCGCACAGGTAATATTTCATTTCGCGATAATTTTATCGGGTTTCGACGCGGGTAGCGGACTGCGGTTGAGCGTTTGTGCGGAGCTCGGCGCGAAAACGACAACAAGAAACCAAAGCTGCCCGCTCTGTCCCGAAAAGCGCGGGACAGAGCGGCCGCTACACAATTCAAAGGCAACGTCAACTGCGCTTGGTGGACGGCTTTGCGACCCTTCGATTCGGCGCTGCCGAAACCCGGGGTGAATCGCGCTGTGGCGCGATTCAGTTGCGAGTCTGGCGATAATCTCCCATAATCTTAGGCCAATCATGTTGATACGGATTCTGCGCGTGGTGCTGCTGCTATTGTGGCTGGAACTGGGACTGCTGTTGATCCTGATGCCGTGGTCCGAGGTTTGGGACGTGAACTATTTTTTGTATCAGTATCCGGCGCTGGCGATTTTTGTGAAGAATCCCTATTTGCGGGGGATGATCTCAGGGCTGGGAGTGATGAACGTGCTGTTTGCGCTTGAAGCGTTTCGCCGCCGGACTGCCACCGTTGTCACCCGCACTTAAAAGACCGATTGTTTGCTACGTGACGGACCGGAAATCGCTCGGGGTGGGCGAGGGCGGCGCGGGTGTGCTCGGGAAAATTCGCGCGGCTGCCGCGGCGGGCGTGGATTGGATGCAAATACGCGAGAAGGATTTGTGCGGGCGGGATTTGCTGGCGCTGGCGCGGGAGGCTGTCGCTGGGTGCGGCAGCGCGCGAGTGATTGTGAACGACCGGCTGGACGTGGCGCTCGCGGCGGGCGCGGCGGGCGTGCATCTCGGGCGGGCATCGCTGAGCGCGCGCGACGTGGTTGGCTGGTGTAGAGGCGGGAACGTTGCGGAGGAATTTCTGGTGGGCGTTTCGTGCCACAGCTTGGAGGATGCGCGCGAAGCGGCGAGCGCTGGGGCGAACTATATTTTTTTTGGGCCCGTGTTCGATACGCCGTCGAAGAGAAGGATGGGAGAGCCGCAGGGCGTCGCGCGACTGGGAGAGATTTGCCGCGGCGTGACGATTCCGGTGTTGGCGATCGGCGGAGTGAGCGACCGGAACGCCGGGGATTGTATTTGCGCGGGGGCGGCGGGGATTGCGGCTATTCGGATGTTTCAGGAGGCGCGGGACGGCACGGTGATGAGGGCTGTGGTCGAACGGTTACGCGCGGCAGGTTAGCGGCGAGACCAATTTCCAAGGCAACGGCGGAACTTCAGCGGCTGAAGCCGCCGTACCCGGCGCTGCTTATGTCGTGGCTAAAGCCACGACCCACAAAGCAGAGTCAACTTAGCCGCTGAGCCAGCGGCCGATGGGTTGCAGTTCTTCGATGTGGTCGCAGATTACTTTGATCACGGCGGTGACGGGAATGGCTAGCAGCAGGCCCATCGCGCCCCAGAGGAAGCCGAAGAAGAGCAAGGATACAGTTAATGCGAGCGCGTTTAGACGCACGCGCCAGCCTACCAGTGCGGGAACCAGCAAGTTGTTGGCGATGAAATGAAACAGCGTGAGTATCGTAAAAATGCCAATAAACGGGCCGGGAGTGTGGAACTGTTTGATGCCGATGAGAACCGGCGGAATCCAAGAAAGCACCACGCCGAGATACGGAATCAGATTCAGCAGGCCGGAAAGCAAACCGAGCAGGAACGGAAAGTCCAGACCCATGCCCCAGAAGAAAAGCCAACTAAAGACGACGAGAATCAGGCCGACCAGCGCGGTGCCGACCACATAACTACGCAGCACCATGGTGACGTCCGCGAGGGTTTCCTTCACTTCGGTGCGCCGGGTGGCGGGAAATAACTGCATGGTGGCGTGCCAAACCTGGCGTTTGGCGGCGAGCATGAAGAAAAGAAGGAAGGGCACGAAGGTGGCGGCGACGACGACTTCGTACAAGGAACTTAGGCGCGCGAGCAGAGCGGTGCGAACCGGATGCGACTCGCCGACAGAGACGATGTGTTCGCCCGGAGTGGTGCCGGGTTCGATTTCGGAAACGTGCTCTTCGAAGTTCGCCATCTTTTGCTCGATGACGCTGGCGACTTGATGCAAGGGCTTGCGGTAGAGCGGCCAGTCGCGGCCAAATTGGTCCACGCGCTCGATCATGCTCCATGCGACAAACAGCACTGCCGCGATGGTGAACAGAACCACGAGGAGCGAGCCGAGAGCGCGCGGCACGTGCCAATCTTCCAGAAAGTTGACGACCGGATCGAGAAAATACGCAAGCAGCACCGCGACCAGCAGCGTGACCAGAATGGAAGAAGCCCAGTAACAAAAGGCAATCACGATTCCGGCAGCGATGATTTTTCCGCTGGCGGAACTCGCCGAGACGATCTTCTCTTCCTCAAGAGGCATGGCGGTACGATAACACAGCCAGCGTCGCGCAAATAACGGTGTGCTTGTGCGTACACTGGCCCGGAGGCCTGGCGAAACGGTGCTGTTGCTTTCGCGGGCTGGCGCGGTTGCGGCAGGACTCGGTTGGCGGCGCAATGATAGAATCGCGTGCCTGATTTTTTCGGCGCGCAATTTCAATTCCATGACCAATTCATGAGCAAACAACTTTTCGGCACGGACGGCATACGCGGAGTGCCCGGCGAAGTTCCGCTGGACGATGCCACGCTGGATCGCGTAGGGCTGGCGCTGGGTGAATATGTGAGCTCGCACGGACGTTCGCCGGATGCGCGGGCGCGTGTGCTGATCGGGCGGGATACGCGCGAATCGGGGCCGCATATTGCGGATCGCATCGCGCGGGGTTTGGCCGCATCAGGCGTCGAGGCGGTTTCGGCGGGAGTGTTGACGACGCCGGGCGTGGCCTGGCTGGTGCATCACGAGGGATTTGCGGCGGGCGTGGTGATTTCGGCTTCGCACAATCCGTATCATGACAACGGCGTGAAGCTGATTTCTTCGACGGGAATGAAATTTCCGGATGCGGTGGAGGCGGAACTGGAGCGATTTATTCTGGCGTCGAGCGAATCGCCGGAATCGCGCGGCGAGATGCAGCTGCACGACAACGAGAAAATTGACGACGATTATCTGGACGGGCTTCGCGCCGCGGCGCTGCCGGATGCGAAATTCGCGGGGATGAAAATCGTGATGGACTGCGCGAACGGCGCGGCCAGCAAACTGGGTCCGCGATTATTCCGTTCGCTGGGCGCGGACGTGATTGCGATCAACGACAGCCCCAACGGGCGGAATATTAATGCGGACTGCGGCTCGCTGCATCCGGAGGCGATGCAGACGCGCGTGGTGAAAGCGGGCGCGGCGCTGGGCGTGGCGTTTGATGGCGACGCGGATCGTGCGATTTTCGCGAGCGGATCCGGGCGACTGGTGGATGGCGACGGCGTGCTGCTGGTTGCGGGGCGCTACATGAAATCCGCGGGGACGTTGAAGGGCGATGTGATCGTCGGGACGACGATGGCGAATTTGGGATTGGAGCGCGCGCTGGAAAAATCCGGATTGAATTTGAAGCGTACGGACGTGGGCGATCGTTACGTGCTGGAAGCAATGCTGCACATGGGCGCGAACCTGGGCGGCGAGCAGTCGGGGCATATTCTGTTCTTGGACGACGCTACGACCGGGGATGGGATGCTGACGGCGCTGAAATTGGCTTCGATCATTGCGCTGAGCGGGCCACTGGATGAATTGATCGCCGACCTGAAAATTTTTCCGCAGAAGATTGTGAATGTGCGGGTGCGGTCGAAACCGCCTCTGGAGTCTCTGCCGGCAGTGGCGCGCGGCTTGGCGGAGGCGGAGAAGGCACTGGGGAAATCGGGGCGCGTGGTGCTGCGTTATTCGGGGACCGAGCCGCTGGCGCGGGTGATGGTGGAGGCGGAACAGCAGGAGGATGTGACGCGCTGGACGGAGACGCTGGCGGAGGCGCTGCGCGAGGCGATTGGAGCGTAGTATCTACTCAGACCGTGCCGCTGGGTCTGGCAGTCCGATCGCCCACAGTGGGAATCCCTCGAAACTGTATTCGCACTGGTCGGTACAACAATAGCGCCACTGCTACGATCGCTAATGGGTCGAGCAAGAACTCGTCACGCTTCATGAGTTGCAGGGCTATCGTGACCGCCGCGGCCAACCCGTTCAGGACCAGTGCAAGCCACCACGCCCACGAATCGCTCCGCCAAAGGCCAAGTGCGGCGAGCAACCAGAGAGCGGCGACGACCGCCATTAGTGCCGAAGCCCCGAGTAAGTGCAAAGCTGCTGTCTCAGCGTTCGACAAGGCTCGAACGTAGTCGCTAAATAAGGCTTGTATGAGCTTGACAGCTGTTGACGTCGCCCGAGCCACTCCGACGAGCTGAAGGACGCACAGCAGCGTGATGAGTGGTCGGCCACATATGACCTCGTAAAAAATGCCCCACGGGTTTCGGGTTCCAGTGCCTGCTGAGGCCTGCGCGAGTACTCGAGGGCGAACCACCAACAGCATCAAATTCATGAGTGCGAAGGTAAAAACTGCGATTCGGACCCGAAGGTCGACCGAAAGTTTGACGTCCGGTGACGCAAACCCGATGTAGGCACCAATTGCCGTTATGACATTCGTAATGACGGCACGTTGCCAGATGGGCCACCGATCGACTTGATTCATCATTATTCGGCACATCCTCCGACAAGGCATTCTGCCCTAAGAGTGGGGTCTCAGGAAGCCCTGGGCACTCGTTGACTATTTTGGGTAATCGTGAATCCCTTGGGAACTATTTCTACGCTGGCGACATTCTAAGTAGTGAGAGACGCATGCGGGACGAAGGAATTAGCGAGATTCGACGGCAGGATATGGCGGCGGATCGGAAGCGGCGATTTTTTATGAATAGCGACGACCAGCTCATATTGGAGTTTCAGCGCGGGGAGCGGGAGGCGTTCGTGGAGTTGTTCGAGCGCTATCGCGAGCCTATCTATGGGTTTTTCCGGCGGCGGCTGGAGCATCCGGCGCGGGCGGAGGAATTGGCGCAGGAATGTTTTCTGGCGGTTTTGCAGAACGTGCAGCGGTATGAGCCGCGGGCGAGTTTTCGGAGCTATTTGTATGGGATTGCGATTCATTTGGTGGCGGCGGAACGGCGTAAGGCTGGGCGCGAGGTTGCGGAGAACGAGAAGCTGGACGGGCGGGCAGCGCAAGGAAACGCGGCGGAAAATCGCGACGCGGGGATTTGGGTGCGCAAGGCGCTGGGGCACCTGGAAGAGAGCGAGCGGGAGATTTTGATGCTGCGCGAGTACGAACAGCTTAGTTACGGGGAAATTGCGGCGGTGTTGCGCATGCCGGTGAATACGGTGCGCTCGCGTTTATTCCGGGCGCGGGCGGCGCTGAAAAATCAGTTGCTGCCGGTGAAGTGAAGGATTGAGGCCGAGGAATTTTATGGAACGAAATGCACAACACGCGTTTGACGCCGAAGAAGTGATGGCTTATCTCGATGGCGAGCTGGAAGCGCGACGAGCGGCGGAGTTGGCCGCGCATCTGGTGAGTTGCAGCGAGTGCCAGGAAGTTGCGCAGGGGTTTCGCGCGCTTTCGGAGCGGATGCTGAGTTTTGAAGTGGAGCATCCTTCGGCAGGGATGAACGAAAAGGTGGTGACTGCGCTGGAATCCGACAAGTCTGCGAACGAGGCAGGTACCAGCCGTGCGCTGAATCATCGCGTTTGGAATTGGCGGCACGTGTTTGCGCGTCCGCGTAATTGGGCCATTGCGTGCGCTGCGGCGGCGGTGGTGGCGATCCTAGCGATCGGGATACCGAATCGCCGGCAGCCGGGATCTCTGCCACTCAACGGCCGAAATTTTACGGACATCGTCAAACTAGAGCGTCAGCAGAACGCGACGTCCAGCACTTACAAATCATCGTTGAGCAAAGACGACAATGGATCAGCCGAGCCGGAGCCGGCACCACCTCCAGCTGACGAGGAACTGAAGCCTCCAGAATCCGTCGGGCCGATGATCGTGCAGACCGCTTCGCTGACAATTTTGGCCACGAACTACGACGAGGCCAGCGCGGCGATTGAAAAGTTGGCTGCGGCGCATGGCGGCTACGTGGAAAAATTGGACGCCAAGGCGCAGACGGGGAATGCGCGGGAACTTACAGCGTCGCTGCGGATTCCGACGAAGCAGCTGGATGGCTTCTTGGCCGATGTGCGCAAGCTGGGGCACGTCGAGGAGGAAACGCGTTCCAACGAGGAAGTGAGCGATCAGTACGTGGACCTACAGGCCCGGCTGAGGAGCGCGCGGGCCACCGAGCAGCGGCTGATCGAGCTGCTGGGGACGCGCACGGGTAAGCTGCAAGATGTGCTCGAGGCCGAACGGGAGTTGGCGCGGGTCCGTGGAGAGATCGAGAGCATGCAGGGGCAGAGCACACTGCTGGTGCACCGAGTGAACTACGCAACGGTGCAGGTGGACCTGAACGAAGAGTACCGGCAGGTTCTTGGATCAGGGGTGATTTCTACTGGAACCAAGATCCGCAACGCGGCGGTGGAGGGGTTTAGGAACCTTCAGGACGGCGCGGTCGGGCTGCTGGTTTTCCTGTTCGCGGTGGGGCCGTCGCTGTTGTTCTGGCTGGCGATTTTGCTGATTCCCGGGTGGTTCGCCTGGAAACGTTTCCGGGCTCGCGCCCGAGTCTAGGCTGAGTTTTCTTCCAAAGAACATAGAAAAATGGCGGCGCGATTTCAGAAAGTGGAGGTTCAAACCGCAATACCATAGGCGATTTCCATTCTGCTGGAGCTAAATCCTGCGGGTACAGCACATTGTGTCACTGGGGGAATAGACAATGAGCTGGCATCTGGCGTGCAACTTGTTCGGCGGCTGTCTCTTATCCCGGGGTGGGCCGGTTTCGCCGCGCTGGAACCGGAACTAGGGGTAGAGCATAAAGGGGGCCCGACGGGGCCCCCTAATTTTTTGTGTTGGCACCTTGGACGCCGGCTTCCGGCAAGTAGATTGCCCCTCCATATCAGCTGTGATGTAATGCCCTCAGTTTTCGCGCACCCTCTCAGATATGCAGTCGACCGCCGCGCTATTCGGCATGCTTGCCTTGCTTCTCGTGATTGGTGTGCCCGTGCTCGCTATCATGGCATACGTGCGCGTTGGCGCGGTGAAGCGCGGCGCGGAGGCGGAAGCTGCGCAGTTGATTCGGCGGATTTATGCCCTGGAGCAGCGGCTGACGCAGATCGAGAAGGGGTTTTCCACGCTGACTGCGCCGGCGGCTGTTACACATTCCCCTGCTCGGGCGACTCCTCCTCCTTCCCTACCTCTACCCTCGCAACCTGAACGGCCATCGGTAGTTTCCGCGCCCGCGTCGCCACCTACATCGCCTGCGCGCACAGCCGCGCCAACCCGTGAACACGCGCCGGCGCTTTCGTCGCCGATTTCGAGCGCCGCAGCGGCCAAGCGCGATGACAACGGGAATTTTGAGGCGGTGGTGGCGGGGCGTTGGCTGAATTACGTGGGAATCCTGGCGCTGCTTTTCGCGGTGACGTTCTTCTTGAAATACGCGTTCGACAATAATTGGGTGGGGCCGCGCGGGCGGGTGGGGATTGGGCTGCTTGCCGGCAGCGCGCTGTTTCCGTGGAGCCAGCATCTGCTGGCGCGGGGCTACAAATATTTTTCGGAGGGGATCGCGGGGTTGGGCGCGGCGGTGCTGTATTTGTCGCTGTGGGCGGGCTGGCATTACTACCACATTTTTCCGCAAGACATTGCGTTCGTGGCGATGATCGTTGTGACTGCGGTGACGTTGCTGGTGGCTGTGGGACGTAACTCCGAGCGGATCGCGTTCCTAGCGCTGGTGGGCGGGCTGATTACGCCGATCCTCGTGAGCACCGGCGAGAATCACGAACTGGCACTGTTCACGTATTTGACGATTCTCGGCGCAGGTGTACTGGCGATTGCCTGGGTGCGTGATTGGAAGTCACTGCCGCCGGCGCAATTTCTGGCGACGCTGGTTTATTTCTGGGG
>Ga0116105_1000144_pt1 | contig 21721 bp, 18 predicted proteins | sample June2015DPH_6_20_FD_89716 | JGI IMG/M metagenome (GOLD analysis project Ga0116105, IMG submission 89716) | Peatland microbial communities from SPRUCE experiment site at the Marcell Experimental Forest, Minnesota, USA - June2015DPH_6_10 | ecosystem: Environmental > Terrestrial > Soil > Wetlands >... | reverse complement strand
TTGCACGCGAATCAATTCGTCATCGCTCCAGAACGTGCCATCGAAGAGCAGGACGTCGCAGCTTTCGAGTTGCTCCAGCAAATCTTCGGTCAAGTCGGGAACTGCGGGCATGTAAGCCAGCCGCCGGCTCGACGAATCGTGGGCTCCATCCGATTCAATGATGAATCCCAGAGAGGCCTCGCCGCGAGCGAGTTGCGAGCGCCGTTGAGTATTCACGTAGGCGGGATAATGCTCACCCAACGACCACGCGCAGCAACTGATTCCCGAGGGTTGGCCTTCCGCCTCAACCAACTGAAAGGGTTTAGCCGGCTCGAAGTCGGTCCACTGCACTTGTTTCTGAACTCGCTGCAGCATGCCGAACATCGAGTTGTCCTCCTGGAGGATGCGCCGGACGGAAGGCGTGGCATGGACGCGCAGAGGTTGAAGTTCACGCATCAGCAGAAGTCCCAGTACGTGGTCGATATCGGCATTGCCCAACACCACGCCCGCAATCGGAGATTGGCGGACTCCTTCTCTCGGATGCAACTCCGACGTGGCCTCGATCTGAACCCTCAAGTCCGGAGACGCGCCGAGAAGAAACCAGGAGCGGCCATCCTGAGTAATAGCAAGCTGTGCCTGCGAACGTGGTTTTCCCTGGAATGTGCCCGCTCTCACTGCTCGACAATTCACGCAACCGCAATTCCACTGGGGAAAAGCGCCACCCGCCGCTGAACCAAGAATCTTGATTTGCATCTCTCTGGGAGTTTACAACCATGAGCCATGACCGGAGTTCTGGAGCGCAAGGCGAAGTCGGTCTTCGGCGAAACAAAAACCATCTTCGGCCCGGCAGGATGACAGAAGTTGCAGTTTCCTTCCGCTTTCACAGGGGCAAATATGAAACTTCCTGCACAAGCCGATTAGAAATGAGATTCATACGCGGCTTTCTGCTTGTGTTAAAAGCAAATTGGCTCCATACTGTTCGAACTGCCCGCGCAACGCGGGGTTTGAGCCTTCCCCCGCCCTCCCCTATTTTTATGCTATTCCGGAAGCGAGCTAACTTTGCCCCGCGGCGGCAGCGCAGCGAAGTGGATCGACATCCCAAAGTGTGGCTTCGGCAGAAAGGTTTTCGATTCCCACCTCGCCGGCCATTTCGGTTCCCGGTTTGCCACACCAGACAATGCGGAACTGAGCTTTCGTTCCTTCATACAGCACATCCACTACATCGCCTGGTTTCAATCGAGCGTCGACACACTGTAGCGTCGCGCCGCGGCCGCTGATCGTGCGCAAGCTGGCGGGCTGAATATATGGACGAGACTGAGAGTCCATGCCCCAAATCTGTACGGGAAGGTCAACGAAGACGCGCGACTGCCGGCGACGATCCATCCGGTTCTCCTTGGATTCGAAACGAACCAAGAGAATCGTAGGAGGGTAAGGAGCGCAAACCAAGGTAACGACGGTCACCTGGAACGCCGTATCGAAAGTTTGGTAACGTGTGGGGGAGCTCCGATTAGTCGAGATCTCTTAAAGAGCAGGCCCCCGGTCCGCGTGGATCGCCGCAGGAACCACAAGGGCCAGCGCTCGGGGCGGCGCTGCCGGAGCTCTTGGCCGAAACCGCAAAAACGCTAAGCTGCGGACTCAACTTCTTGCTCTCGCACTTGGGGCACTTCGCTTTGTCGCGGCCAAACACGAGCGCTTCGAACTCATGCTGGCATTCCTGGCAGATGTATTCAAAAATCGGCATGACGCTACTCCCTGTGGTGAACTGCTCCCATTAGAATCAATTTCAACGCATTTCGCAAACTGGAGCCGCTACGCTGGGGAATTCAAGTTCCAATACTGAGGCTCGTTCTGCCAAGCCGCGGGCTGCATTCTCGCCCTCGGTCTTCCGGCCCCACCATCGGCTGCGTGGCGGGCATGTGCAAACTCTGGCCGCATTTTTCCTTTCTCGCCGTATCGAATTGCCAACTCCAGAGGAACGTCTTATCGAAGTGGAACCCGGCGTTCCGGTGCTCTGCCGTTGTCACTGGCAAAAGGAGCGTGAGCGTGCGCTTACTCTTATCGTGGTGCATGGGCTGGAAGGATCAAGCGAATCGCAGTACATGTTGGGAATCACGGGCAATGGTTTGGCGGCTGGAATGAACGTGATTCGCATGAACCAGCGCAACTGCGGCGGCATGGATCATTGCGCCCCGACGCTTTACAACTCCGGCCGGTCGGATGACGTTGCGACAGTGGCCCGCGCGCTAATCGACAGCGAGAAAATTTCGGGATTTGTTCTCGTGGGTTTCTCGATGGGCGGCAACCTGGTTTTGAAGCTGGCGGGAGAATGGGGAAGCGCGGGTCCTCACGAGTTTCGCGGAGTGGCGGCGGTGTGCCCGGCGATCAACCTGGCGGTAGGAGCCGATGCCCTGCACGAGCCGGCAAACCGAATTTACGAATATTATTTTCTTCTGCAACTGTTCCGCCGGTTTCGCCGCAAAGCCCAGCTATTTCCGGCGACATTTGACGCCTCTCGCCTCCGCGGCGTGAAAACCCTGCGTGAGTTCGATGACCGCGTTACTGCTTATTATTGTGGTTTTGCTGGAGCTGACGACTACTACGACCGTGCCGCTGCTTCACACGTTATCGACCGGATCGCGGTCCCGACGTTAATAATCCACGCGGCTAACGATCCATTCGTTCGCATTTTGCCGGAAACTCGCGAACTTATCCTCGCGAACCGGAACATTACCTACATCGAAGCGGAAGATGGCGGGCATTGCGCATTTATTGGCGAGCGCAGGGGCGACTTGACCTACGATGGGCGCTGGGCAGAAAAGGAAATTGTCGAGTTTGCCCGGCAGTTTCAGTAAATCGTCCCTATTGTCCTGATCTGATCCTCACGAATCTACTGCGCAGTTGCCGGACGCCGAAACCTGGCCACAAGCTCGACGCCTCTCCCCTTCAGTCGTGTCCGTAGAAAAGCCAAAATGAGCATCGCAAGGGAGATCAAAAGCAACCCAAACGACGCAGTTCGAATGCTCACGCTGTGTTTCTGCAGGATTGAGGCACGCCCGTATACAAATTCGAGGTGCACCCAGTAAACGAGTAGCGAAGCCTGACCCAGTTGGATTAGGGGACTGAACCCTAGCGTCGCTGCGCCCCATCGGCACCAGCTATAGCTCGCCGTAAGAATTACGAAAAGCATTCCGGCACGAAGCAGAAAGAAGTTCGGGCTGGTGTGCCAGTAGTCGTAAACGGAATAAAGCTGGTGCGATGAATGATCGAACCAGCGCGAGGCCGCAACCAACACCAGGCCCGCGATTCCCGCGAGCACGAACGTCAAGGCTTCTCGCTTCCGTGCCCCTTCGCTTTGCAAGACGAATCCGGCAGCCAGTCCAGCAAAAGCGAATGCACTCCAGGGAAAAATAGGAAACAGCCCCGCTTGAGGTGTGCCGAAATTATGAACGCCGTTGAGATAAGACTCCAGGGGCCAGGGCAGCCAATCAGGGCGCCAGGCGGTCCATAGCGGCGGCGTCAGTAGGGAAATGATAAGGGCTGTAACGGTTGAAGCGAGAATGAGAGCAGATCTGCCTTGGGTTTCCCGTTTAGCAGATAGCACACCCCAGCACACCACGCCCATCAGCATCATCGAAACGCCAATCGTATTTAATATGTCGACCCGCAGCAGATCGCTCGCTGGCGCCCAGCCCCAGGCGATTAAATACTCCTGCCAGCGAAAAAGCAGTCCAAAGCCGAGGATTTCGGCTCCGCGAAGAATCGTGGTTCGTGCGATTTGAGCCGGCGGCAGATTCTTCCGGCGCAATTTGTCGGTCACAAGGGCGAACGAAATCCCAGCCAGAAACAAAAACAGTGGAGCGGGGAATGTTCCACCCAATTGCGAGTACATGAAGAATTTGCTCTGTCGCGCGCTTGGACTCAGCCACGAGTCATAACAATGCGTTTGAAACATCAGGACGCAGGCCAGTCCCCGCATCCAGTCGATGTAAGCGAGCCGGGATGAATTCGAAGATGCCATGCGCGCTGCCTCGCAGGGCAACGTGGCAGTATACGGCAGTTGCCGGAAGGAATCGATCAACAGAAGTGGCCTGGCTCAACTCAATCTCCTCCGGATTCAATCTGTACCAAAGTTGGCTGAGAGGGAGCAGATCCGGCTCGACGCTTCCAGCGGTTGGGAGTCTGCTCACGGCTGCGCAACCGGTTCATTGCTGAGCCGATCCCCAGAGAAGCCTTCACCATATGGCCGACCCGGAAGGGGCCGACAATTGTTTCATTCTGAATCCAATGCAGCGCACTGCTGATGCTGCATCCGCATTGGCTGCAATCCGGGTTTCCGCCAAACACGCAGGGTTCCACCCGGCTTTTCAGATCGGCAGAATAATTCGTCGACATTTTCGAAAACAAGCACTTATCCGGGCTCGAAGGTGGCTTTACAAACGCCCGAGCCATACCCTCGGGAATGAGGAGCTTCTTATATTTCCTTCCCAGTTGTGGCAGTTCCTTCGCGATATATTCTCTGTTTTCGGCAGTCAACCGTTCTGCACTCTCCTCGCCAATCTGCGGGCTGTAGAGGCTCACCCAAATATGATCGACTTCCTCGCGCGCATTCCAGAACCTCACATACTCCTCAAGATAACCCGGCCGTGCGAGCATTGGCCGCGTGATTACCCAGTGAACATTGACCTTCCTTCCTTCGATGTTTTTCAGAATTCGATCATAGGTGGCAGGCTGGCGCCGAATGTCGTGATGCTCGGGCAATCCATCAACCGAAACTGCCGCGCGGACTCGGGGAATTTCCATCCAGTGACTGGGAATCGGAATCACGCCACTGGTGACGACCATGGCGAAAATTCCCATATCACTTAATGCCGGAAGGATGCGATCCAGTTCGCGATGCCGAATCATAGGCTCGCCACCAACAAGAGAAACATGCAAGGGACGATGACGGCGCACCAAATTGAGTACTCCTTCAACGAGTTCGTCTCCTCGAAAATCGCGAAGTTCCCGCAAGGTAACGTCTCCGCCGAGATGAGAGTCGCCGTAGGCGTAGCATCCCGGACAACTCAACGGACACTCGCGAGTGATTTCGATGGAGAGCATGGGCACGTGCCCGCTGAGAACTCTCCACCAGGCCTTTGCAAGATCTTTGGGAGTAATGCTGGGACGAGATACGGCAGACTGCATTTTCTATTAGAGTCGCGCATGCGCCTTCGGGTTATCCGATTTTTCGATTGAGATGATTGCCCGCTTGGAAAGCCAGTGTCATCTACTTCGATGATTCGGTCCTTAATCGCTGAAGGTTACCAGGGCGGCGGTCGCCGCGGGCATTTCAAGGGTCACGATGCCATCCTGCGCGGGTAGCTTCTCCTCCCTCATGGTGGACCAGTTTCCGCTACCGCCGACAGACGCTCCGCCAAACGTAACATCGGTTGTATCATCCGCGCGCGGCGCATGCAGCCGAAGCACTCTTGCGCTCCGCGCGGCGGTTCCCGAATCGATTTTCAGCTGAACCTTGCAATCGAGATTCTTGTTGAGGATGACTGCTTTGACGCTTCCACCGCTGCTCCGGAGGCCATAAGCGTTAAGCAACGGCGCTAGTTCAAGGCCCTCGATCCGGCTCTCGGTTAACTGGCCGGCGCCGGCCTCGGCGAAAAGCAGCATCCCATAATAAAGAGGCCGCGCTGTGAAACCGTTCTCTTTTGTGCCTGCGATCGGGGTATACCATCCGTAACCGCCGCCGTGAAAATTAATTCCCGCCCCGCCTTCCGAGGCCAACTGGTACATCAAACCAGTTCCCCAAAGAGCTGACGCGAACGTGTCGCTTACACCCAGCTTACCCGCCGAATAGCAGGAATTCGTCTCCGCTAGACGAAAGGGTAAGCCGGTTTCCTGCACCGTTTTTTTCATGCCGTCAAACTGTTCCTGCAGCTTTGGGTCCGGCCGCAAGAGGCGTTCGAGCGTCATTGAGGGGTCCGTTGGGGGACCCTCCGCATAGTAATGTTGGGTGATAAATCGCACTTCGTTCTTGAACTTCTGCGCGAAGGGAGCTAGCCAAGAGTTGTTGAATACCGTGTCCGGCCCGGCGAAAGGCGCATTCGGAACACGCGCTCGAATCGCGCCATAATAACGTTGCCACTCCTCGGCAAACTGAGCAAAATCGTAATCTGATTTGCGGATTGCGTTTCTGTAAAACAGATCGGGCTCGTTGCAGAGTTGAAGCGCAAGCAACTTCGGCCCGGTCACGTCCATCACATATGCGGCTTCAGCGGCTGCGTCTTCCACGGAGCCTGTGCCCATGTTCAGACCATAGATCAGCTTCCAGCCGGTGGCGTCGATAAAATCCCGCAAATTGCGAATTGCCTGAGGCGTAATATTCACGGACGGCGGGACGGTGCGGCCTGTATCGGGAGGCACGACCCGGTCGCTGGCAACCCATGTTTCCTTGCCCGGATTGGGAGCCCAGTAGCAATATTCGCTGGTATTGCCTCCAATGCGCAGGACTCCTGAGTCTCCGAGCCTTCGGACAAACCCGATCAGGCCGGCATTGTCGCCGGAAAAGAAATTGGGATTTCCCAGTTGAGCCGATTCGTAGCTGAGGCCAGTGAAGTCATTTTCGATTCTGTTTCCCAGCCGGTCGGGCCGCAGGGTCACGCGAAGCGAAGCTGGGCGTTCGTCGGCAGAGGCCTTTGGCAGATGGAGTGTGGCAAGAGTAGCTGCGGAGAGATGAATGAAGGTTCGACGATCCATGCCACAAGATTTCATCACGAGTTGCGCGGTATGGCAATCACACCTTTTCGCAGTTTTAGGGACTAATCAGCGATAATAGAATTGTCGCTTTTGCGGGCGCGTAGCTCAATTGGATAGAGCACGGGATTTCTAATCCCGGGGTTGCAGGTTCGATCCCTGCCGCGCCTACCAGTTATCCGGCGGGTGCCGCGTGGGCAGGCGTTCACGTTGAATTGGAAGCCTCTGTTCGCAGTTCGCATTGCTAATGGCGGGATGACCACGATAAGATAATCCGTACACGTCTACTCCGCCTTTTTCCCATAAGTCCTAAGAGTATTTGCCGCGGGGCAAGGGTGTGCGAGCCCCGGGCGGCGTAGCTGTGCGCCGCGAACTTCCCTGATGGAGTCACAATTTTGAAAAAAGGCAGAACCGCGGTGATCGTTGGCGCGCAGTGGGGCGACGAGGGTAAGGGCAAGATTGTAGATGTTCTGTCTGAAAACTTCTCGGTCGTCGCTCGCTATGCCGGTGGGCACAATGCTGGTCACACCGTCATTATCAATGGCAAGAAGTTCGTGCTCCAACTGGTTCCCTGTGGCGTATTGCGGACCGTATGCCGAAGCGTGATCGGCAACGGCGTGGTCTTGGACCCGATCGCATTTCTGAAGGAAGTAGCAGCCTTGCGCGATGCGGGAGTAAGGGTTGATGGCAATTTGTTTGTATCGAATCGTGCCCAGGTCATTCTCCCCTACCACCGGATGATCGAGTTGGCTGCGGAAAGCGCTCCGGGGCGAGTGAAGATTGGCACAACGTCGCGCGGAATCGGTCCCGCTTACGAAGACAAAATGGGGCGCCGGGGTTTACGCGTGGCGGATTTGCTTGATCTGCGACTGCTGAAAAAGCACATTGAAAACGCCGTGCGCGAGAAGAATATGATCGCCCACGCGCTATTCAATTCCGAACCGCTCGACGCCGACAAAATGTACACGGAATACGCTCAGGCGGCCGAAAAGATTGCTCCGTTCGTATGTGATACGGCGGTGTTGCTCAATCGAGCTTTGTCGAATGGCGAATCGATTTTGTTCGAGGGCGCGCAGGGAACCATGCTCGATATCGATCACGGCACTTATCCTTTTGTGACTTCTTCCAGCGCCACCTCGGGAGGCGCCGCGACGGGTACCGGCGTCGCTCCAAACGCGATTCAGTCAGTCATCGGACTTACGAAGGCTTATTGCACACGAGTGGGAGAAGGTCCTTTTCCCAGCGAAGAAAAAGGCGATCTAGGCGACCAGCTTCGCAAGCGGGGCAACGAGTTTGGAGCGGTGACCGGCCGTCCCCGGCGCACGGGATGGCTCGACTTGCCGCTGTTGCGCTACGCCGGCATGATTAACGGCATCTGCTGGTACGTGGTGACCAAGCTTGATGTGCTGGACGAACTGGCGGAGATTCCGGTCTGCGTCGGTTACATCGTCGACGGAAAGAAAACCATGGAGGTTCCTGCGCAGGCCAGCGGTTACGAGAAACTGGAGTGCATTTACCACAAGATGCCGGGATGGCGCAGTTCCACGCAAGGCATCACGCACTTCCACGAGCTTCCCAAGGCTGCGCGCGAGTACTTGGCTTTTCTGGAGAAGGAAGCCGGGGCAAGAATCGGCATGATCTCCACTGGTCCCGACCGCGATCACACCATCTTTGTCGATGACTTCGTGAACCAACTCAAGACAATCGAAGCCCCGACGGTCTAAAATAATCTCCATTTATCAGGCACTAAGACTACGTAAGGAGCGCACGATGGTAGTTTTGGCCGTAACCTGGATGGCGAAAGCTGGGCGTGAAGGCGAAGTCACTTCAATCTTTGCGAAGCTGACCGAAGAATCCCGCAAGGAGCCGGGGTGTGCCGTGTATCAGGTTCATCGGCACAAAACGGAGTCCCGCCGCTTTTTCATTTACGAGCAATACAAGGACGACGCCGCGCTCGAAGCCCATCGCAGCGCTCCGCACTTCCTGCAGTATGCCCGCAAGGACTTGCCTAAAATAGCGGACCGCGTGGAAGGCCACTTGTACGAGCCGCTAGGATAGACTGCCGGCTGCCGGCGGCGGCCCTACTTTGCCAGTTCGTATCCCGCGAAAAAGAAGCTCAATTCAAACCGCGCCGTGTCTTCCGCATCCGAGCCGTGAATCGCATTGTGCTCGATGCTCGACGCCCACTTCTTGCGGATCGTGCCTTCTTCGGCATTGGCTGGGTTAGTGGCGCCCATCAATTTGCGTAGATCGGCAATGGCGTTTTCTCTTTCCAGAGCCAGAGCTACGATCGGCCCGCTCGACATAAAGTCGGTAAGCGATCCATAGAATGGCCGGCTTGCATGCACCGCGTAGAACTGCTCCGCCTGATGCTTGGAGATTTCCAGCATCTTCATGGCAAGAATGCGGAAGCCATTCTTCTCGAATTGTTCAATGATGTCGCCGACAGCGTTTTTGGCGACGGCGTCAGGTTTTACGATAGTAAGAGTACGTTGCAGAGTCTTCATGGATCCTTATTCTTCGTCCTCGGCCTTTTGGATTGTTAGCTGCCTATCACGTATTTAGACTTTTACTCCCAGAGCTGCCGCCAGTGTCTCTCCAATGGCCGCGGGAGACTTTGCCACCTTGATTCCAGCCGTCTCCAGCGCCTTGATTTTCTCGGCAGCCGTTCCTTTGCCCCCGGAAATAATAGCGCCCGCGTGTCCCATCCGGCGGCCCGGAGGCGCCGTCTGCCCCGCGATGAACCCAACTACCGGCTTCTTCATGTTCGCCTTCACGAACTGGGCCGCGGTCTCCTCGGCGTCGCCGCCGATTTCGCCAATCATGATCACGGCTTCAGTTTCAGGGTCGCGATTGAAGAGATCGAGCGCATCTACGAAGTTCGTCCCAATAATCGGATCGCCGCCAATGCCGATAGCTGTCGACTGTCCAATGCCTCGCTGTGTAAGCTGGTGCACGGCTTCGTAAGTCAGCGTGCCCGAACGCGATACGATGCCGATGGAGCCTTCCTTGTGAATCGATCCCGGCATAATTCCAATCTTGCATTTGCCCGGCGAAATAATCCCGGGGCAGTTGGGACCGATCAGCCGCGAACGGTGATTCTGCAGAAACTCCCACGCTCTAACCATGTCGAGGGTAGGAATTCCCTCGGTGATGCAGACGATCAGATCGAGTCCCGCATCTGCGGCTTCCATGATGGCATCGGCAGCAAATGGCGGAGGCACAAAAATAACGGTCGCATCGGCGCCGGTCCTTTCCACTGCTTCTTGAACCGTGTTGAAAATCGGCCAGCCTTCGTGCGTGGTGCCGCCTTTTCCCGGAGTCACTCCGCCCACAACCTGCGTTCCATACGCCGCGCAGGCTTTTGCGTGGAAAGTTCCTTCGCGTCCGGTAAGGCCCTGCACGATTAACCGCGTCTTCTTATTAACCAGGATTGCCATAAATACAATTCCTCACTGCTATCTCGCTGCCGCAACCACTCTGTCAGCTGCGTCCTTCATTGTGTCGCACACCACAAAATTGAATCCCGATTCCATCAGGATTTTCTTGCCTTCATTCACATTCGTGCCTTCCAGCCGCAGCACGATGGGGAGTTGGATATTTGTTTTCTTCGCAGCCTCCACCACGCCGGTCGCCAACGTATCCACGCGCAGGATGCCGCCGAATATGTTGATCAGCACAGCTTTTACACTCTTATCGCTGAGCAGGATTTCGAACGCATGCGCCACCTGTTCTGCGTTTGCGCCTCCGCCCACGTCAAGAAAATTCGCGGGCATGCCGCCGGCGTACTTGATAATGTCCATGGTCGCCATCGCCAACCCTGCTCCGTTCACCATGCAACCCACGCTGCCATCGAGCTTGATGTAGTTCAGGCTGTACTTTGAAGCTTCGACTTCGAGCGGATCTTCTTCCGTGATATCGCGCAACTCCCGAATGTCAGGATGGCGAAAGAGCGCGTTGTCGTCGAAGGTCATCTTGGCATCGAGCGCGAAGAGACGACCGTCTGTAGTGGTGATGAACGGATTGATCTCGACCAGCGATGCGTCCGTGTCAAGAAAAGCCTTAAAGAGACTAGAAAGGAACTGCACTGCAGGGTTGATTTGCCGTGCATTGAGCCCAAGCGCGAACGCCATTTTCCGCGCCTGAAAAGCTTCGAGGCCCATGCCGGGGTCGATATGCTGTTTAAGAATCGCGTCCGGATTTTCCGCCGCCACCTGCTCGATATCCATTCCGCCCGCGGCCGAGGCCATAAAAACCGGCTTGCCGGCCGCACGGTCAACTAGGATGCCCAAATACAGCTCTTTTTCAATGGGCAGCGTTTCTTCAATCAGCAAGCGCCGCACTATGCGGCCTTCCGGACCTGTCTGATGCGTCACCAATTTCATCCCCAACATCTTGCCGGCAAGCTCTCCGGCTTCGTTAACGGACTTGGCAATCTTTACGCCTCCGCCTTTGCCGCGTCCGCCCGCATGAATCTGGGCCTTCACTACGACCCCTGAGGCGCCAGAGCTGAACAGTTCTTTGGCGGCGGCTTCGGCCTCTTCGGGTGAAGTCGCCATCGCGCCGCGGGGAACCGTCACCCCATATTTCTTAAGGATTGCTTTGCCCTGGTATTCATGGATTTTCATAGAGATTTCTTTCCAACTGTAATGATCGGCAGGAACGCGCTTGCGGCTTAGGACTGCTGCAGCAAACTTTTAATTCTATCGAGGGTCGAAGATTAGAGCAAACGACTGGCAGCGAAATGCCACTTCAATTCGTTATCCCGAAAAACTGCTCGACCACTCGCATGTCAGTAGTCTTTTTGTAATTCGGCAAGCTCTCGATGAACACGCGACCGTACTGCTTCTTAAGGATCCGGTTATCGAGCAGAACAAGCAGGCCGCGGTCGTGCAGGGAACGAATGAGCCGTCCGAAGCCCTGTTTCAACGTGATCACCGCCGCTGGCACTTGGTATTGAAAAAAAGCATTGCCGCCCTCGCCGTCAATCGCCTTCACGCGCGCGGCGACAATAGGGTCGCTGGGCACGGCAAACGGCAGGCGATCAATAATTACGCAACTCAACTGTTCCCCCTGCACATCCACTCCTTGCCAGAAGGAAGATGTAGCGAAGAGCACCGCATTCGGCGTCAAGCGAAATTCCTCCAGCAACGCTGATTTGGGCGAGTCTCCCTGCCGCAACATGGGAAAGTCCAACGTGCCCAGGAGGCGTTCGTAGATGTCATTCATCTGCGAGTAGCTGGTGAACAAAACGAATGCGCGGCCGCGAGTGACTTCAAGCACCTTGCGAACGGTCTCGGCTGCCTTAGGGGCAAATTGCGGCGCACGCGTGTCCGGCAGATCGGGCGGGACGTAAAACAGCGCCTGGCTCTGGTAGTCGAAATGCGAAGGCAGAACCGATTCGCGCGCATGCTCCAATCCCAGCCGCTGGCGGATGTATTCGAAGCCTCCGCCGACAGCCAGGGTAGCGGAGGTGAGGACGGCGCATTCCAATTTCGACCACAAGTATTCGCGCAGGATCGGACCCACATCGATGGGAGTGGCTTGCAGGAAAACGTTTTGTCTGCCGCGCGTATTTCCCTCGGTTGCCGGCCCCCCGCTCGCACGGCGCTGGTTCCCACTCCCCCGACCGCCGCGACGCTCGATCCAGAACACGGTATTGCGATCGTCGGACTCCATGGCATAACCAAGTTGGGCCTGAACCTCCTGCGCCCGCCGCACAAAGTTAAAAATTTCCTCGGGCTTCTGCGGCAAACCTTCCAGTTCTCCCGCCAGCCGCGCCAGTGCGTTATTGAACGCAAGAAATTCGTCTCCGTTCTCGTCCAGAAATTCGCGGCGGGTTTCGAAGGCAAAGCGGCCTTCTCCGGGCGGCAGCAACGAGAAGAAAAACTGAGATTTTTCCCGCAGGCTTGCTAACGCTCCAGAAAGCGAAGCGGACATGATGCGGTTGTGCTGCAGAGACGCTTCCACGTCTCGAGCCAGATCCTCAACCCGCAGATTGCTGACCGAGATCCCAAAATAATTTCCCGCCACGTCTTCCAATTCGTGGGCTTCGTCGAAAATTACCGCGGCCGCATTAGGGAGAATGCCCGCATCCGGCGCGCCGTCGGCTTGCAACTTGATGGCGAGATCGGCGAAGAACAGATGATGATTGACGATGATGATGTCGCTCTCCATCCCGCGCCGGCGCATCTCGGTGATGAAGCAGCGCTCCCACTCGCTGCATTTTTGTCCCAAACATGCATCCACACGAGCGTCAAGCTTGTGCCACAGGGCGCTAGCTTCCGGCAGTTCTGCCAGTTCAGCACGATCGCCGGTCGAGGTTGTCTTTTCCCATGCGGCCATGGCTCGATATTGCTCAATCTCTTCCAAACCGCTGAGCACCGGCTGGCTGGAAAGGTCGTACAGTTTTTTGCGGCAGAGATAGTTGTTGCGCCCTTTCATGTAACAAACCGAAAGGCGCGAGCCGGAAGCCGTGTCGCTGAACAGAGCCCGCTCAAGAAACGGAACGTCCTTATAGAAGAGCTGCTCCTGCAGGTTCTTAGTTCCGGTGGAAATAATCACGCGCTTGCCGGATCGGATGACGGGCAGAAGATAGGCCAGCGTTTTGCCGGTCCCTGTGCCGGCTTCCACGATCAGGTGCCGTTTTTCCTCGAGCGCTTGCTCGACCGCTTCTGCCATTTGCAACTGGCCGCGGCGGAATTCGTACGCCGGATGCAACCGCGAGAGAACTCCGCCAGGCGCAAAGAATTGATAGAGCGAGCCGGCCTCGCCCCGTGAGGGCGAGTGTGAAGGCGCTGCGGGAGACGCGGGCTGGGAACTTAAGGCCACCGGAGTCTCTATAATAAACAGTTCCCACTTTTCAGTAACGATTGCCTCACTTTGACCCAGCCCACATACAATTCGACCAGCACTCTCGCCACCACCGCAGCCGGCGTCCCGACGCTAGCCATCGTGGGCCGACCCAACGTAGGCAAGTCAACTCTTTTCAATCGTATCGTGGGTTCCAGGCGCGCGATCGTGGGAGACGAGCCTGGCATCACGCGCGACCGTCTTTACGGTGATGCGGAATGGCGAGGCCGAAAGCTGCGCATCATCGACACCGGCGGCATTCTTCCGGAAGAGAAAGATTTCATTCCATCGGAGATTTTTCGCCAGGCACGAGTTGCGTTCGATGAAGCTTCCGCCATCGTTATGGTAGTGGACGGGCGCAGCGAGTTGGCCGGGCCCGATATGGAGTTGGTTCGTCTGCTGCGCAAGACCGGACGGCCTTTGTTTCTCGCCGTGAACAAAGCTGACAGCGAAAAGCAAGCGTCGATCGCTGACGAGTTTCATCGTTTGGGAATCAAGCAAATGTTTGCCGTCTCGGCCGAGCACGGGCGCGGGATTGATGATTTGCTGGACGCGATATTAGAAGTCTTACCGCCAGTTAAAGATCTCAGTCCAGAGGACACAGACACAGACGCCCTGGAAAGATCACCCCAAACAGGCGATGAATCTGCCGTTGAACCCGAAGTCATTTACGAAACCAAGGTTGCCATAATCGGCCATCCCAACGTCGGCAAATCGACTTTGCTGAATTGCCTCACCGCTTCCGATCGCGCCATCGTGTCGCCGATTCCTGGGACTACGCGCGACGCCGTGGACGAAATCGTCGAACGCAATGGTCGCCGCTTCCGTTTTATCGATACCGCTGGCATTCGCCGCAAAGGCAAAACGCATTTGATGGCCGAGAAACTTTCCGTGGTGATGGCGCGCAAGCATCTGGAGGGTGCCGACATTGCGCTGCTGGTCATCGATGCAACCGAAGGCGTGAGCCAGCTTGACGCAGCCATCGCAGGTTATGCCCACGAGAGCGGGCGGTCGATGATTATCATCGTCAACAAATGGGATCTTGTCGCTAGTGGAGAACTGAAGCCGGGCAGGCCTTCGAAAGCGATGCGAATGCGCGAGAGCAAACGCCCGGACGACCGCGAGGCTTACGAAGAACGGCTGCGCTACGATCTGAAATTCTTGAGTTACGCGCCTGTGCTTTTCATTTCTGCGCAGACGGGCAAGGGCGTGGAGAAGATTTTTCCGATGCTCGAAAAAGTTGCCACGGAGCGGCGCAAGCGCATCTCCACGTCGGAGATGAATCGGTTCATCGAGAAGGTGGATTTTGAGCGCGCCTCGGTCCCCATGCGCTCGCGCGTGAAAATTCTCTATATGACGCAGGCGTCGGTTGCGCCGCCGACATTTGTGCTGTTTACCAATCGCGCGGTGAAGCTGCATTTCGCGTATCAGCGGTTCCTGGAGAATCAGATTCGGGCCGCGTTCGGGTTCCTAGGCACGCCGATTTGGATCAAAAACCGGGCGAGAAATTAGACGCGGTTCTACTCTCCCGCGACTTGACGATCCATAGTCAGCAGCCCCACCCGCTGCACGCCTGCGTGATGCGCCAAATCGATCACGTCCGCAACGTACTGAAAATCGACCTCGGTGTCGCCGCGTACGAAAGCCACTTTCTCCGCGCGTTGCAAATAAATTTTCGCGAGACGCTCTTCAAGATGTTCCCATCGCACATTTTCCTGATTGATCTTCACCGTCGGCGGCAGATCGTCTTTCGCCCATACCACCTGAATAACGACGGTGCGGAGTTGTGCGCTACTTGGGGTTTGCTTTTGCTCCGGCTGCGGTATTTGTGCATCTTCGCCCTCCCGTTTATCCATGGAAACGACGACCATGAAAACGATGATCAGCGTCAACAGCACGTCGATCAGCGGCGTGACGTTAATCTCGGGACCGCGCGCACCTCCACCTGCCATTGAGAAAGACATGGAAAGCTCCTCGGTTTCTCTTTAGCACGCGCGTGTCTGCAAGCATCAGACACCTGGGAACGCGCAAGAGTTCCCTCGATGGGTGGATGAATATGGACTTCAGAAGATAAACTTGACCATGGCGCTGATCTCCCGGACCACAGTCTTCCCGCCTTCCGCGGCATGTGCTCTCGCTTTTGCTCTGACTGCGAGTTTCTCTCTTTACGCCACGGCCCAGGACAACTACGAGATCCAGGTATACGGTTCCGACACAGTTCCTCCTCGATCGACGATGGTCGAGATTCATTCCAACTTCACTGTCGAGGGCAGCAAGACCGTGCAGGATGGGGTTCTGCCGACGAACCATGCCGAGCACGAGACGCTGGAGATCACGCAAGGGATCAACGATTGGGCGGAAGTTGGGTTTTACGTTTTTAGCAGCATTCAGCCGGACGGCGGATGGCAGTGGGTCGGTGACCACATAAGGCCGCGGGTGCGAGTTCCGGAGAGCTGGCGCTGGCCGGTCGGAGTGAGCCTATCAACGGAGATTGGTTACCAGCGCGCCGCATTTTCCACAGATACCTGGACCTGGGAAATCAGGCCCATCGTCGATAAAAAACTCGGTCCATGGTATTTTGCAGTCAATCCTGCGCTCGAGCGCTCCTGGCACGGCCAGACCGTGAATCAGGGGGTGGCATTTTCGCCGAACGCTAAATTCAGTTATGACTTCACGAGGAAGATTGCAGGCGGTTTGGAATACTACGCTTCGTATGGCTCGCTCGATGGTTTCCTGCCGCTGAGAGATCAGCAGCAGCAATTCTTTCCGGCCATCGACGTCGATTTTGGTCCGCAGTGGGAGTTCAATTTCGGCGTGGGCTTGGGCGCAACGCGATCCACCGATCATTTAATCGTGAAGTGCATTATTGGGCGTCGCTTCTCCTGGCCGCATGGAAGCGGAGCGAAGCTCAACAACTCGCAGCAGTAGCGAACGCAGTTCCGCAAAAGGCAACTCTTTAATTTATCCCGTCTTATTTATCCAGTCGGTTCGGGATAAGGCGGCAGCGGGGGTGGCTCGAAAGTCGCAGGAACGACTGGGGACGATGGGGGGAGGGGGTAAAGCACAGCGCTAAGCGGCCGATAACGCGCTGCAAAAAAGTAAATCGAATAAGCCGGAAAGAACACGATTATCGGCACGGAGATCAGCGAGATTAAATATAGAAATGCGGTAAGTAAAACGCTGCCGACAATTATCGCCACCGTGATCGTGTAAGCGTTCCAAGTGAGGCCCGCTGACTTTCCGGTGACAACGGCGAGAATGCTGAGCCCCACGGTTGGTATAGCAATAATCAGTCCGAGTATGAGGGTCGCAATTCCGACTATGATTCCCGCCGCGATGGCCAGCGCGATTTTCAGGCCGATATAAGCGGCGTAACTGCCCATTTCAGCTTTGATCATCGGCCACAATCTCTGCCAGCCCTCGATCGCGCCAATGTCTTCAAGCGCCATTTGCGGTATGACGAAATCCTTCGTAAAAACAAAAATTACGGCCAAGGCCACTACGAAAATTATTACCGCAAGGAAAAGAAGAACTCCGCCTAACACCAGCGGCAGGATGTTTTCCTTCGGATGCTGGAGCCAGCCCATGGAAAAGGCAAAGGCCAGCGGGATCCCAATCAGCACGACCAGACATCCCAGCATGGCGAACAGGTAAAGCAGCTTCCACAAAAAGTATCGCCATCCCGGCCCCTGCCTGCGGTTCCAGCCATCGCGAATGCGGCACTCCTTTGCGATGATGCTATCGAACAGAACAAAGCGCATGACACTGCTGATGTACATGAAGATCAACCCGAGCGCGATCCCGGTGATGACCAGAGTTGCCACAACGGCGCCTATCAGAGCCGGATCAATTCCCCCGAAGCTGGGAAACGAAGAATGCGCGGTTCCGGTGTGTTGAGGAAGATTAAAGTTGGAGCGGTTGCAGCCGCCGCTGGATCCGAGTTCGCCAGCCAGCAATCCGACGATCGCCAGCTTAGCCCATTGCGAAAAACGGAACGGCCTGAACAATTGCTGCTTGGTGTGTTCGACGGCGAGGCTGATCGTATCCACCGCGGAAATGGGCAAGGCGCACCTCGTTCCTTCGAAATCGACTCAGCAGCAAGGTACTAAGAATTGGGCCGCCAATCAAACGAATTCGCGAATGACCTCCATCCGCTTTTATTCATAGCGCAGGGCTTCCACCGGGTCCAGCTTCGATGCTCGGAGAGCCGGGACCAATCCGCTGACAACACCAACAAGCAGCAGCACCGCGCTTGAAAGCATCACCGTCATCATGGAAATCTTCAGATGGATATCGCCCTGCCCGGAATCGTCCTCGAACAGGGGTCCCATCATAGGCAGCGTACCTACCGCCCACGCTATGAGATACGAAAGAAGCACACCGATAGTTCCGCCCAGAATCATAATCAGTAGTGTTTCCGCAAGAAATTGCAACTTGATATGACGCTTCCGCGCGCCCAGCGCCCGCCGCAGGCCGATCTCGCGGATGCGCTCATCTACCGAGACGAGCATGATGTTCATCACACCAACGCCGCCAATTCCCAAAGTCAAAGCTCCAACAAACGTGAGCAAGACCTGAAGCCCGATCGTTAATGCGTCGATCACGGGACGAAATTCGTCGCGTCCGAACATCTGGAAAGCTTTGGGATCGGTGGGAGAAAAGTTTTGCCGGGTCGCTACTGCGGCCAGAACCTGCGCCATAGCTTTCTTTTCAAACTGCGGCGCGATCGGCTCGAAGACGAGCACGGCGGCGTAGCGAGTATTCCAGATCTCGCTGGCGGCCGAGTAGGGAATCCACGCCGAGTCATCGTCGCTGCTGAAGTAGTTGCTGAGCTGAATCTTGCGTGCCATTACCCCGATCACGCTGAAACGCACCCCGCCGACTTCCACCGTCTCACCAACTGCGGGGCGGCCACTGAACAGTTGCTCCTTGACTCGTCCTCCGAGGAAAATCACGCGCCTGTGCTCGAGTTCATCGGCGGCATCGATCCACCGTCCCTCCGACGGCACTTCGTTCCGCATCTCGCCATACTCGGGGCACACGCCGCGAACAGCTGCCGTTCCCACCATGCGGTCGCCGTAAGAAATTCCCGGCCGATTCACAGTTTCGCGGCAAATGTGTTTCACCATGGGAGCTGTCGCTTTTACCATGTCGACATCGGCCTGCTCGATGACAACTTTTTTGCCCGCGCGCTGGCCGCCGGGCTGTTCGCTGGTTTGTTGCGGCCAGCAGATCACAACGCTCTTGCCGAAGGCGTCAAATCCATGCACAAGAATGCTGCGGAAACTGTTGCCATATGCGATGAGCAGCGTAACTGTCGCAATGCCCCAGACGATACCCAGCATGGTAAGAAAGCTGCGCGTTAGGTTGCGCCTAAGCGCGATCCATGCTTCGAGGATGATTTCGAGCAGCATAAATATCGGAGGACAGAGGTTTCAGAGATCAGGGTTTCAAAGACTTCGAGGTCGAAGGTGGGCCGTAAAACCCTGAAACCCTGAACCGTTGAAACTCTGAAACCTGTATTTGCTTACCCTCCCGCCTCATATCGCAGCGCTTCAATGGGATCGATAGACGCCGCTCTCCGCGCGGGATACAGCGCCGCTCCCACTGCAATCGCGCCCAACAATCCTGCTGCTACCAGCCCGGAGGTCCAATCCGGAATCAAGCCCGCGAAGTAGTCCGGCATGGGTAGCAAATCAACCAGAGCGCAAACTCCGAATGCGACGCCTAACCCGATTCCGCCACTGAGGAAGGCAATAATGAGAGCTTCTACGAAGAATTGCCGCAGGATAGTCCCGGAGGGCGCACCAATTGCCTTGCGCACGCCGATCTCGCGCGTGCGTTCGCGCACCGCGACCAGCATCACGTTCATGACGCCGAGGCCACCGAGGATCAACGTCACCACTCCCACCGCGCCGAGAAAATATTTCATCCCGTCGGTCATCTGCCGGAAGGCTTTGGCTTCTTGCACTGTGTCCCAGATAGGGCAAGCTTCTTTATCGTTCGGATCGTAGCGGTGCATGCGCGCCAGCGCGACCCGCACCTCATGCTTGCAGGCTTCATGTTGCTCAACCGACTTTGGCGTTACCAGCAGTTGATCGAACGTGGTGGGCGTGCCCGGCGCCTTGTCAGGAAAGTCGCGCCGCATCGCAGAGAACGGAACGAAAACCTTGTTGACGTCCCATCCGTCGTAACTGGAGTCTTGCTTCTTCTTTGCCATCACACCGATCACCACGAAAGGGAAATCGTTCAGATAAACGTTTTCTCCGACAGGATTGCGGCCCGGAAACAATTGCTTCGCAGCGTCCGATCCCAGGAATGCCACGCGGCGCGCCTCGCGCATGTCGTTCCAGTCGTAGAACCGTCCCTCGCCCACGGTCAGGCTGCGAATGTCGGAAAACTGCGGATAGGAGCCGGTCACGGTGAATGAAGCATTGTTGAAATTGCTGTGAGTGAGCACCGTATTCTGCTCAAGTTCGGGAATCGCATATTCGCAATCCAGGGCCTCGGCTTGTACCACGGGCACGTCCTGGTCCTCCCAATGAACCAGGCGGCCTGCATGCATACCTCCAGCCTGCAAGCTAGTACGGCCATGGAAGACAATCATCACATCCTTGCCGAGCGTCTTCGCTTGCTGCTCTTGACCTTCGCGCAGGCCCTCACCCGCCGCAACCATGAGAACGATCGATACGATTCCCCACGCAATCCCGAACATGGTCAAAAAGGCGCGCAATTTGTGGGCCCATAATGTTCGCAGCACATCTGTGATGAGATCTTTTAGCGTCATTGCGCCCTGACTCATTGGACGCGAGTTGGCCTGGAAAGTAAGCCCGTTCCGCGCCTTGTCTCTTCAAATGGGTACGCATTTCGGCAGGGTTTGGTTGCAGGAATATTTCGCGCCGCCCGGTCGACTACTGCTACAGATCAGGCTTTCGTTGTAAGCCCCACTGCGTCCATCCACAAGTCGAATTCGCGGAGTGCGAGTTCGCATTGCAAACGGTGTCTTTCCTTGCGGTCGCGGATTTTCTTCTCGAGAGCGGGCAGCAGATCGAAGGTGATGTTCGCAGGCTGGAAAGTTTTCTGGGCAGCATGAGTGACGTAATGGGTTAGAGAGCCGAACGCGGAAGCTCGCGGTGGGGCCACCGGCTTCTCGCCGCGTGCGCGCGCGGCCGCATGTACCCCGGCCATCAGCCCGGTAGCGATCGATTCGACGTAACCTTCCACGCCGCAGATCTGCCCGGCGAACAAAACTTGCGAGTGCGCTTTCATTTGCAGTGTCGCCTCCAACAAGGCGGGAGCGTTGATGTAGGTATTTCGATGAATCTGCCCGAACCGCAGAAAGCGAGCATTCTCCAGGCCGGGAATCATTCGCAGAACGCGGGCCTGCTCGCCGAATTTCAAATGATTTTGAAATCCCACCAGATTGTAGGAATCGGCTCGCAGGTTTTCCTGGCGCAATTGCACCACCGCGTAGGGCATGCGGCCATTACGAGGATCTTTTAGTCCCACCGGTTTCATGGGACCGAAGCGAAGCGTGTCGCGCCCGCGCCGCGCGATTTCTTCAATGGGCAAACAACTCTCGAAGTAATTTAACTTCTCCCACTCGCGTTCTTCCACCGACTGCGCTGCCAAAAGCGCATCGTAGAAAGCGTCATATTCATCGCGTGTCAGCGGACAGTTGATGTAATCGGCTGAGCCTTTGTCGTAGCGTGCCGCCATGTATACGCGAGACATATCGATGGAATCAGCTTCCACGATCGGACTGATGGAATCGTAGAAAAACAAGTGCGGGCTTGGAGTCGGGTCATCTCGTGACTGGCTCACCGAGCTCAGTCGCGAAATCTCGGCCGCGAGCGCTTCTGACGTTAAGGGACCACTCGCAATCACCGTGACGCATTCGCCATTCTCCTCGATGCGCGTGACTTCTTCGCGCCTTACGCTGATACGCGGCTCGCGCGAAATCACCTCCGTCACTTTTTTTGCGAATGTCACTCGATCGACTGCCAGCGCATGGCCAGCCGGAACCGCGTAGTCGCGGGCAATTTCCAGCAGCAGCGATCCCGCACGCCGCATTTCTTCCTTCAATAACCACGGAGCGGTGTTCTCAGAATCTGATTTCAGAGAATTCGAACAAACCAGTTCGGCA
>Ga0116105_1000142_pt1 | contig 21825 bp, 17 predicted proteins | sample June2015DPH_6_20_FD_89716 | JGI IMG/M metagenome (GOLD analysis project Ga0116105, IMG submission 89716) | Peatland microbial communities from SPRUCE experiment site at the Marcell Experimental Forest, Minnesota, USA - June2015DPH_6_10 | ecosystem: Environmental > Terrestrial > Soil > Wetlands >... | reverse complement strand
CGGGGAGTGATTTCAAAATATAGCGGAATCGAGACCTACTACGAAGAAGTGGGGAAACGGCTGACGCAGATGGGACATGAAGTCACCGTCTACTGCCGAAACTACTTCACCCCGGCGCTGGCGGAACACAACAGCATGCGGCTGGTGCGGCTGCCCACGATCCGATCGAAACACTTGGAAACCGTAGTTCATACGCTGCTGAGCACCGCGCACGCCCTCACGCAGAATTATGACGTGGTGCACTATCACGCGCTGGGCCCGGCGCTGTTTTCGTTTCTGCCACGGCTGCTGGGAAGAAAGACGATGGTGACGGTCCAAGGGCTGGACTGGCAGCGAAAGAAATGGGGACGTGTGGCTTCGGCGGTGCTGCGGATGGGAGAACGAGCGTCGGTGCACCTGCCCAGTGGGACCATGGTAGTGTCGCAGACTCTACAACGACGATACCGCGAGACTCACGGGGTTGAAGTGTTCTACGTGCCGAACGGCGGAGTGCTGCGCGATCGGAGTGAGCCGAGGAGAATCCTGGAGTGGGGCCTCGATCCGGGGAAGTACGTGCTGTTCCTGGGAAGGTTTTCGCCGGAGAAGGGCTGTCACCTGCTGGTTGAGGCGTTTGAGCAGATCGAGACCGAGGTGAAGCTGGTGATGGCTGGGGCATCCAGCTACTGCGACGATTACAGCCGCGAGTTGCGGACGCATGCCAGCGATCGCATCCGCATGCTCGACTGGGTTTCGGGCGAAACGCTGGACGAACTGCTGACCAATGCGATGCTATTTGTGTTGCCGTCGGATCTGGAAGGGCTGTCTCTGGCGCTGTTGGATGCCATGGGAGCGGGGTTATGCGTGCTGACGAGCGATGTTGCGGAGAACTGCGAGGTGGTAGACGGAGCCGGGTTCACCTTTAAGCGCGGCAATGCGGAGGATCTGGCCGATCGCTTGCGCTTCCTGATCGCGAATCCTGCGGTGCGGGCGGCTGCAGGGAGAACGGCGAAGAAGCGAATCGAGGAGCAATATCAGTGGCAAGGGGTCGCCGAAGAAATTGAGAACGTCTACTTCAGGGTCATGGGACGGAAAGCGACGGACGCGCGAGCCAAGAAGCCCAACGCGAGAGTCGTGGCGGTTGGTGAGAGCGAAGGTGAGGAACGGCGAGCGGGATAGTCGACGTCGCTCGCCACAGCGGCGAGAGCACTCGAAAATCGGAAAGACAGCGATGCGGGAGGACGGGGGCGCCCCCGTCCTTTTTTTAATTTACAATCAAACGCTGGCTTCCAGGGGGCGCGGCGGTGCTCAACCCCTCCAGAACAGCCATACTTTGCATGCAAAATAAAATATTGGTTACTGGGGGCGCCGGGTTCATCGGGTCCAACTTTGTTTTACAGGCGATGCAGGAAGAGTCGGCATCGATCGTCAACCTGGACAAACTGACGTACGCCGGGAACGTGCGCAATTTGGAGAGCCTCGCTGGCGATCGGCGTCATCAGTTCGTTCACGGTGACATTGGCGACCGTGGTCTGGTCCGGCAGTTGCTGGAAAAACATAAGCCCGACGCCATTGTGCATTTCGCAGCGGAAAGCCATGTGGACCGCTCAATTCGCGGCCCGGAAGACTTCATTCGCACGAATGTCGACGGAACATTTGCACTGCTCGAAGAGACCCGTGCGTACTGGAGCGCGTTGCCGGACGAAGAGCGAAAGAACTTCCGCTTTCTGCACGTTTCCACGGACGAAGTGTATGGCTCGCTGGGACCGAACGATCCGCCGTTTAGCGAGAGTACGCCGTACGCTCCGAACAGTCCGTATGCCGCGTCGAAAGCCGCGTCCGATCACCTGGTGCGGGCCTATCATCACACCTACGGGCTGCCGACGCTGACCACGAATTGCTCGAACAATTACGGGCCATTTCAATTTCCGGAGAAGCTGATTCCGCTGATGATTCTCAACGCGTGGGAGGGCAAACCTCTGCCGGTGTACGGCGATGGCAAGAACGTCCGCGACTGGCTTTATGTGGAGGACCATTGCGAAGCTATCGCAAGCGTGCTGCGAGGCGGCCGGCCGGGAGAAACCTATAACATCGGAGGCTGGAACGAGAAGCCGAACCTGGAGATCGTGCACGCAATCTGCGATCTGCTCGACGAGATGTCGCCGCGCACCGGCGGCTCTCGCCGGGAGCTGATCACGTTTGTGAAAGACCGGCCAGGACACGACCGTCGCTATGCGATGGACGCGCGCAAGATCGAGCGTGAACTGGGCTGGAAGCCGAAAGCGACATTCGAAAGCGGGATTCGCCAGACGGTTCGCTGGTATCTAGAGCACGAGGCTTGGGTGCGCGACGTGACCAGTGGCAGCTATCGGCAGTGGGTGGCCACGCACTATTCCGGCTAGACGCGGAGAACCTCGAAGGCGGCGGAAAGACTCGAAGGAAGACAGACGAATGCAAGAGAGCACGCGATATAAAGGCATCATTCTGGCGGGAGGGTCGGGCACGCGACTCTATCCGGCGACGCAGGCGATGGGGAAAAGTCTGCTGCCGGTGTACAACAAGCCCATGATTTATTACCCGCTGTGCACGCTGATGCTGGCGGGGATCCGCGATCTGCTGGTGATTTCGACGCCGGAGGATGCGCCTAAATTTGAGACGCTGTTGCGAGATGGAAGCCAGTTCGGAATTCGTCTGCGATATCAGGTGCAGCTCAAGCCAGAGGGGATTGCGCAGGCGTTTCTGCTGGCGGAGAAATTCCTGGACGGTAGTCCGTGCGCTCTGGTGTTGGGGGATAACATCTTTTACGGGCACGATCTGGCGAAAGATCTGCGCGAGGCGGCGAGTAAAGTTCAGGGGGCGCGGGTGTTTGCGTATCCGGTGCATGATCCGGAGCGCTACGGGGTAGTGGAGTTTGATGCCAAGGGGCGCGCGCTGAGTATTGAGGAGAAGCCCAAGCAGCCGAAATCGCGCTATGCCGTCACCGGGCTTTATTTCTACGATGACCAGGTGGTGAGGATTTCGAAGTCGCTGCAGCCAAGCGCGCGCGGCGAACTGGAAATCACCGATGTGAACCGGGCCTACCTGAAGCATGAGCAGTTGGAAGTTGTGGTGATGGGACGCGGCATGGCATGGCTGGACACGGGCACGCACGAATCGCTGATGGATGCAGCGCTGTATATTCAGGCCATCGAGAAACGGCAAGGGCTGATGGTGGCGTGCCCCGAGGAGATTGCGTATCGCTCCGGCTACATTTCGGCCGCACAGGTGGAAGCGATTGGCAGCACTATGAAGAATAGCGGATACGGCGCCTACCTGCTGCAACTCTTGCGGGAAAAAGTGTTCTGACCCGACGCATCGGGGAAACCGAAAAATGAATGTAATGATTCTTGGCGGGTCGGGCCTTCTGGGTAAGGCGCTCGTGCGCGAATGGAACGGAGACGACGTTCTCGGTCTGGGATCGAAGGATGTCGACGTTCGTGACGCAGGCAAGGTTCGGGAGGTTGTGGAAAAAGCTCGTCCCGACTGCATTGTCTTGGCGGCGGCTTACACGGATGTAGACGGCTGCGAGAGTCATCCGGACCTGGCATTTGCGGTGAATCGCGACGGGCCCTTGAATGTCGCTCAGGCGGCGAAGCGGATCGGCGCGAAGCTTCTGTTTCTCAGCTCCGATTATGTGTTCGACGGAAAGAAAACTTTGCCGTACGAAACAGATGATGCGCGGAATCCGCAGAGCGTGTACGGCCACTCGAAGGCGGAGGCAGAAGTACGGCTGCTTGACGCGCTCCCGGAGTGCTGCATTGTGCGGACTTCGTGGCTGTTTGGGATGGGTGGCAAGTGTTTTCCGGACACGATTCTGAAACTGGCTGCGAACCGGCCGGCGTTGGATGTCGTCGACGACCAGCGCGGGTGCCCGACGTACTCTGTCGACCTGGCGAGGGCGATCATTGCTCTATGCCGCAACCAGGCCCGTGGAATTGTGCATGTCACGAACTCCGGATATTGCTCGTGGTTTGAGTTCGCGCAAGAAATCGTAAAGGGCGCGGGACTGGCCACCGAGGTGCGTCCATTGAGCAGTCAGCAAATGGCGCGTCCGGCGCCGCGTCCGGGGTATTCCGTCCTGTCGCCGAAGAGCCTGCAACAGTATGGAATTGCCACTCCGAAGTGGCAGGACGCGCTGCAGCGATATTTGCAGGAGCGGAAAAGCTGACGGTTCTGCAGGCCCGTTGCTTCGCCTCGCTCGGGGCTGCTACGATGCGGCGGGGTTACCAGCAATTGAACTCCATCCAAAACTACATCGACGGGCAATTTGTGCGCGGGAAGCGGGAGTTCGCCGACGTGAACCCGGCGGACGGCAGCGTGATCGCCCAAGTCACGGAAGCGGATGAGTCTCTCGTCGATGACGCGGTGCAGGCGGCCCGCAAAGCCTCGCGAGGAAAATGGGGCGGGTTGGGCGTCCGCGAGCGTGCGGCCCAGCTCAATCGAGTGGCGGAAGCGATCGAGGCGCGGTTCGATTGTTTTGTGGCGGCGGAAGTGGCCGACACCGGTAAGCCGGTGGCTCTGGCTTCCAGGTTGGATGTACCGCGTGCCGCGGCGAATTTTCGTGCGTTCGCCGACCTGATCAAAACGGCGGGGCTGGAATCGTTTCAGACAGAGACTGCGGATGGCCAGAGCGCCCTGAATTATGCTGTGCGCAAGCCACTGGGCGTTGTGGGGATCATCACTCCGTGGAACCTTCCGCTCTTGTTGCTCACGTGGAAAGTCGCTCCGGCGCTGGCTTGCGGCAACACCGTAGTTGTGAAACCGTCCGAGGAAACTCCGGCGACGGCGACTTTGCTCGCGGAGGTGATGAAAGAAGCTGGCATTCCCGACGGAGTGTATAACGTGGTTCATGGGTTCGGGCCGAATTCGGCGGGTGAATTTCTCACGCAGCATCCCGATGTGAATGCGGTGACTTTTACAGGCGAGTCGCAGACAGGAGCCGCGATCATGAAGACGGTCGCGGCTTCGTTGAAGCCAGTTTCGTTTGAACTCGGCGGCAAGAACGCAGCGATCGTATTCGCTGACTGCGATTTTGACGAGGCGGTGAATGGGATCAGCGAAGCTGTATTTCTCAACACCGGCCAAGTATGTCTGTGCGCGGAGCGGGTTTATGTCGAACGTGCGATCTTCGACCAGTTTGTTGCGGCGCTGAAGAGCAAGGCAGAAAGCCTGCGGATCGGATCTCCACTGGAAAAGACCACGGAGCTTGGGCCACTGATTTCACGGCAGCATCGCGACAAAGTGATCTCGTATTACCAGCTCGCCCCCGCGGAGGGAGCGACGCTGGTGACGGGTGGCGGGATTCCTGAGTTCGGCAGTGCTCTGGACAAGGGCTTCTACGTGCAGCCGACGATCTATACTGGCTTGCCGGAATCGGCGCTCTGCGTGACGGAAGAAATATTCGGGCCGGTGTGTCATGTCGCTCCCTTCGATACAGAAGAAGAAGCGGTGAGCCTGGCGAACGACACGAAATACGGCTTGGCCGCGTCGATCTGGACGACGAATCTAAAGCGCGGCCACAGGGTGGCGCAACAGATGAAGGTGGGCATCACGTGGGTGAATTGCTGGTTTCTGCGGGATCTGCGGACGCCGTTTGGCGGCGCGGGACTTTCCGGGATTGGCCGCGAAGGCGGCATGCATTCGCTGAATTTCTATTCCGAACTGAATAATATTTGTGTCCGGCTGTGAGGGCGTCAGCGAGTGCGGGAAGAAGCGCAAGGATTAATCAGGTTAAAGATGAGGACTGTCGAAAGCAAAGTGATAGCGGGAATGGCGCAGCCGCGGGGAAAATATCCGCACATCAAACGCGCGGGCGATTTTATCTTTGTGTCCGGGACGAGCGCCCGCCGCGCCGACAACACGATTGCGGGAGCGGAGGTCGACGAATTTGGCACGACACACCTCGATATTCGAACCCAAACCAAGGCGGTCATCGAGAACGTGCGCGAGACTTTGAAAAGCGTGGGGGCAGGGCTGGAAGATGTTGTGGAAGTGACCACCTACCTGGTTAACATGAATGATTTTGCGGGATACAACGAAGTGTATGGCGAGTGTTTTGGCTACGATGGGCCGGCGCGAACGACCGTGGCCGTGCACCAGTTGCCACATCCGCACTTGCTGATCGAGATCCGGGCGATGGCGTACAAACCGGAAAAATGAACAAAGGGAGGCGCGATGCCGTCCATCAAAAACCTGAAGGCGTTCAATTTTCAGGCATGGATCGAAGAGAACAAAGAAAAATTCAAGCCGCCGGTGGGCAATGCGCAGGTGTGGGAGGACGGCGAGATGATGGTGACGGTGGTCGGAGGTCCGAACAACCGACTCGATTATCATGACGACCCCACGGAAGAATTTTTCTACCAGTTGAAGGGCAACATTTTTCTTCGCATTATGGAGACACCTGGCAAGCCGCCGCTGGAGATCCCGATTAACGAGGGGGAGATTTTTCTGCTGCCCAAGCACATGCGGCATTCACCGCAGCGACTGAAGGAGGGCAGCATCGGCGTGGTGGTCGAGATGCCGCGGCCCGAGGGCGGGCTGGATGGCTTCGAATGGTATTGTCAGAATTGTCATCAGCTGGTGCATCGAGCCGAAGTTAAACTCAAGAGCATCGTGCGGGACTTGCCGCCTCTATTTGAACGATTCTACAGCAACGAGAGCCTGCGCAAATGCAAGAGTTGTGGCGCGGTGCATCCCGGCAAGCAGTGAAGATGCGAGTCATCGACATCCATAATCATTTCTTTCCACGCGCGTGGCCGGATCTGGCGGCGCGCTATGGCACTCCCGACTGGCCGTGGATCAAGCACACCGAAGCGGGTAAGGCGGAGATCATGGTTGGAGATCGCTTCTTCCGCAAGATTTATTCCGCGTGCTGGGACCCCGAGGTGCGGCTGAGCGAAATGGATCGCGACGGAATCGAGATGCAGGTTCTCTCGGCTACGCCGGTGTTGTTCGCATATGACCGTCCTGCGGAACACGCGCTCGATTGCGCGCGATTGTTCAATGATGCGGCGCTGGAACTGTGTGCGCAGGGGAAGGGCCGGCTGAAATCGTTTTGCCAGGTTCCCCTGCAGGATATTGATGCATCGTGCAAGGAACTGAGCCGGTGCATGCGTGCAGGCCATCTTGGAGTGCAGATCGGCAATCATGTGGGAGAAGAAAATCTCGACGATCCTGGCATCGTGAATTTTCTTCAGCACTGCGCGGAGGAGGGCGCGGCGGTGCTGGTGCATCCTTGGGACATGCTGGGGCCGCAGCGCATGCCGAAGTACATGATGGCGTGGACGGTGGGCATGCCGGCCGAGACGCAACTCGGCATTGTGGCGATGATTCTCGGGGGAGCGTTCGACAAGTTGCCGCAGAATTTGCGAATTTGTTTCGCGCACGGCGGAGGGGGTTTTGCGTTTCTATTGGGACGGTTGGAGAACGCTTGGCAACATCATCCGGTGGCACGCGGCATATGTGAGTTGCCTCCAAGCCAATACTTGAATCGCTTTTATGTCGATTCGGCGGTGTTTGATGAGCGCGCACTGCAGTTTCTGGTGGGAACCATGGGAACGGAGCGGGTGATGCTGGGGTCGGATTATCCCTTTCCGCTGGGTGAGCATCGCGTAGGGGCGTTGATTCGATCGAGTCAACTGAGCGCGTCGGCCAAAGATCGCGTGCTGGGCGGGAACGCGGAGGAGTTTCTCGGTCTCCGCGAGGCCAGCATCGTGGCGCGAGATGAGGCGGCTGTCTGCGACGGAAAACCGATCGTGCCGCAGGGCGAGCAGTTGACCTACAGTTCGTATCTTAAAGTTCCAGAACTGCTGAAGCTGCAAGAATCACAGTCATCGCCGCCGCATCACGACGAACTGCTGTTCATCATCGTGCATCAGACTTACGAACTGTGGTTCAAAGAATTGCTGCATGATCTGGATGCGGTGGTTGCGAACCTGGCAGCGGCGGGGGCGAATCCGAAATCGCGCGACGAGGTCTATGAAGCGGCGCGACTGTTACGGCGCTGCACGGAAATCACGCGTGTGCTTGTCGAGCAATTCACCATTCTCGAAACCATGTTGCCGACGCACTTTCTCGCGTTTCGTGGCAAGCTGGAACCGGCCAGCGGATTTCAATCGGAACAATTTCGCGAGCTGGAATTCCTGTGCGGCCTGAAGGACGAAAAAATGTTGCGCTACCACCGGCCCACGCCGGAAGCGCATGCATTGCTGGAACGCAGACTGCGTGAGCCTTCGCTGCACGACGTCCTGTTTAGCGCGTTAACGGCCATGGGCACGCTGCAACTCGATGACAACGCGACCGAGCGTGAGCGATTCGACGCGCGTGCGCGGGCCATCCTTTCACTCTACCGGGACGAACGCCGTCATCGTGACTGGATTGACGTGTGCGAGCGGCTCACGGAATTCGACGAACTGGTGGTGAGCTGGAGGCTGCGGCACATTCAACTGGTCGAGCGCGTGATTGGTGTGCGCAGGGGAACGGGCGGCAGCGCGGGCTCGTCTTACCTGAAGCTCACGTTGGATAAGAAATTTTTCCCGGAGTTGTGGGAGGCGCGGACGCTGCTCACGGAGTAGCCTGATCGATTTGACCGCGAAATCTGTCCGTCCTTTTTCTGCATGACTGCTAAAGCCGAGACTATCTCACTGATTGGCGCCGGACTCAACGGGCCGCTGCTGGCCCTGGGCCTGATCAAACGCGGTTTCCGCGTGGAGATCTACGAGAGACGACCAGATATGCGGCGCGTGCGGATGAACGCCGGACGATCGATCAACCTGGCTCTGTCTACACGCGGCATCCACGCTCTCAACGAAGCCGAACTGTGGAACGAGATGCGCAAGATCGTAATCCCAATGAAGGGCAGGATGATGCACTCGGTCACATCCGATCTGACGTTTCAGCCGTATGGTAAGGATGAGTCGGAAGTCATCTATTCGATTTCACGCGCCGATCTGAATATCGCCCTGATGAATGCGGCAGAGGAACGGGGCGTTAATATCTGCTTCCAAAGACGCTGCTTGGGAATTGATCTTAAGACAGGAACGCTTCAGTTGCGGGACGAGAGCACCGGCGAAGACGGAACGGTTGAATCGAGCGTGGTAATCGGTTGTGATGGTTCGGCGTCGGCGATTCGAAGCGAAATGCTGAAACTGAACCGCTTCAATTTTTCGCAACAGTATTTGAGCTACGGATACAAAGAGCTGACTATTCCGGCTGGCCGTGGCGGAAAACATGTTCTGGAAGCGAAGGCCCTGCACATCTGGCCACGTGGCAACTACATGCTGATCGCACTTCCGAATATCGACGGGACATTTGCCTGCATTTTATTTCTGCCATTTGAAGGGCCCGACAGCTTTACCCAGTTGACCACTAATCGTGATGTGGTCGAGTTTTTCGAGTCGCGCTTTCCCGATGCGATCGCCTTCATGCCCAATCTGGCTAACAACTTCTTCGCCAATCCCACAGGCGCAATGGTGACGATCAAGTGCTCGCCCTGGCACGCCGCAGGCCGGGTCTTGCTGCTGGGGGATGCGGCGCATGCGATCGTTCCTTTCTTCGGGCAGGGAATCAATTGCGGATTTGAAGATTGCACCTGCCTGCTGGAACTGCTTGACCGGCACGGATCAGACTGGCCGGGGGTGTTCAGCGAGTTCGAGAGTGGGCGGAAAATCAATACCGATGCGATCGCCGATTTGGCTGTCGAGAATTTTGTTGAGATGAGAGATCGTGTCGGTGATCCCCGATTTCTGTTGCGCAAGAAGGTTGAGCTGGCGCTGGAGGCAAAGTATCCGCAGCTGTTTGTGCCTAAATATGCGATGGTGACGTTTCATCGCGTCCCGTATGCGACAGCCCTGCGACGCGGACAGGTGCAGGACCGCATGCTCGCGGAGCTCTGTGATCCAATCGATCGCGTGGAAGATCTCGACTGGAGCAATGCCGACAAATTGATCCGCAGCGAACTCACGCCGCTGGAGCTGGTGTCGTGACCGGCGCGGCGTTTCAGACTGGTGAGGATTTTGCAGTCGCGATGGATGCCCACGATCCGCTTGGGCATTTTCGTGAGCGCTTCTCCGTTCCAAGAACGAAGACGGGGGGCGATTGTATTTATCTCTGTGGTCACTCACTCGGGCTGCAACCAAAGACTGCGCGTTCCTACATTGATCAGGAACTCCGAGACTGGGCGCAATTTGGTGTGGAAGGACACTTTCACGCCAAGAACCCGTGGATGCCGTATCACCGATTGCTCACTCAGCAGACTGCGGCGCTGGTCGGTGCGAAGCCGCCGGAAGTCGTGGTGATGAATTCTCTGACGGTGAACCTGCACCTGATGATGGCGTCGTTCTACCAGCCTACGAAAGAGAGACATAAGATTCTGGTCGAGCGCGGAGCTTTTCCTTCGGATCAGTATGCGGTGAGTTCGCAGATCCGCTTCCATCAGTTTGACCCCGCGTCGTCTCTGCTCGAGCTCACTCCTCGTGACGGCGAGGCCTGCATGCGCGATGAAGACATCGAATCAATCCTCGAACGTGAAGGAGATTCGATTGCGCTGATCTTGCTCGGCGGGGTGAACTACGCCACGGGACAAGCCTTCGACATGGAAGGAATCACGAAGGTGGGGCAACGTAAGGGATGCGTGGTGGGATTTGACCTGGCTCATGCCGTCGGAAATATAGAGCTTCGGCTTCACGACTGGGGGGCAGATTTCGCGGTGTGGTGCAGTTACAAATATTTGAACGGCGGCCCGGGTTGCGTTGCCGGATGTTTCGTCCATGAGCGCCACGCACGCGCGTGGGAACTGCCGCGCTTTGCGGGGTGGTGGGGGCACGATGAAGAAAAGCGTTTCCAGATGGGGCCGGAGTTTCATCCGATGGTGGGAGCGGAAGGCTGGCAATTGAGCAATCCTCCGATTCTGGCGCTGGCGCCGCTGCGCGCATCGATGGAGATTTTTGCGGAGGCCGGTATAGAGCGCTTGCGCGCCAAGAGTGTATCGCTTACGGGATACATGGAATTCTTGCTCGACCAACAACCATCTTCGAAATTGAAGTTTTCCATCCTCACGCCGCGGGAACAGAAGCGAAGAGGCGCCCAGCTTTCCATCCGACTGCCTGGCGCAGGACGCGAGTGGTGCGATCGATTGGCGTCGGCGGCAGTGATTGGAGACTGGCGCGAACCGGACATTTTCCGGGTCGCCGCGGTGCCGCTATACAACTCATATCAGGATGTCTACGGTTTTGTGCAGCGTTTTTGGGCTGCGCTTTCGTAAAGCGAAGTAACCGCTTCAGTTTCGCTCCGCGAGGTTACTCCGGTAACACGTTAGAGTGCTCTGGCGCCAATACAATTTGAGCGTGAGGAATTCTCCGCTCCAGCACGCCCGGAGGTGGACGGCCATCGTGTGCGCGGTGGTGTGCGTGAACGTCTTGCTGTCGGTTCTGGCGCGACGCGGATTTGCTCTCACAGCCTTCGGCGACATCCTGCAAAACGTGCTTCTGCTGGGCGCGACTGTCGCATTTCTAATCAACGCGAGAAGGGCGGCCCCGAAGGCCCGGCTATTCTGGGCGCTGATGGGCCTGGGCCTTGGGATGTGGCTGACTTCGCAGATCATGTGGACCTATTTCGAGGTCTACTTGCGCCACGAGGCGCCGAATCCATTCGTCGGCGACGTAATTCTCTTTCTGCATATTGTTCCGATGATGGCTGCGGTGGCACTCCAACCGCATGTGCAGCAGGATGATCGCTCGATACGATCCGGAACGCTCGATTTCGCGCTCCTGCTGACGTGGTGGTTGTTTCTGTATCTCTTCATCGTGATTCCATGGCAGTACGTGGACCTCGCCGAGACGGTGTATGGCCGGAGCTTTGATCTCCTTTATGTCAGCGAAGAACTTGTGCTGGCGGCCGGACTATTGCTGGTGTGGCGGCGAAGCGGGGGGGCTTGGCGCAGAATCTATTTTCATTTCTTCGCAGCGACGTTGCTCTATTGCGTGGCTTCGCTCATGGCCAGCGAGGCCATCGACCTGCATCTCTATTACACGGGAAGCTTGTTCGATGTGCCGCTGGTAGCGAGCATGGCGTGGTTTGTCCGTATCGGCTTCATGCCGCGCGAGGTCCCGACGCAGGATCCCCTCGAAGAGGCTGCAACTCGCAACTACGGAATTTGGAAAGCGCGTCTGGCCATGGTGGCTGTATTCATTACTCCGCTGATGATGGCATGGGCGCAATTCGGCGGAGATGCGCCGCAGAACGTCCGCACGTACCGGCTGCTGCTCACCGTGGCAGTCATGATCGTGATGGGCGCGCTCGTATTTCTCAAGCAGCACTTGCTGGATCAGGAATTGCTCAGCCTGCTGCGATTGTCACGGCAGAACCTGGACGAAATGTGCCGGCTCAAAGACGAACTGGAAAATAAAGAGCATTCGCTGCGGTGGCATAGTCTGGAGCTGCAGCGGAAGAACCTGGAACTGCAGGAAATATCTTTCACGGATGTGCTGACCGGAGTATGGAACCGGCGTTATCTGGAAGAGATCCTCACCGCTGAGGCCGGGCAGGTTCTGCGAAATTACCAGCGGGCGCGGGGAAGTGACATTCGGAAGATGGATCATCGCGACCTGGTTTTTATCATGGTCGATATGGATTACTTCAAGGAAGTCAATGACCAGCACGGTCATCCCAAGGGAGACCGGTTGCTGCAACTCGTGGCGCAGAGGCTGTCTACGGTGGTGCGCAAGTCCGACGTGCTGGTGCGCTGGGGCGGCGAGGAGTTCCTGATCATGAGCCGTTCGACTGATCCCGCGGGCACTCCTGCATTCTGCAGTCGCATTCTGGAAGTGATTGCGTCGGAACCGTTCGACCTGGGCCACGGGATCACGGTGCGAAAAAGCTGCTCTGTGGGGTGGTCGGCTTATCCGTGGAGCCGGAGCGCGTATGAGGCCATTTGTGCCGAGGAGTCGATTGCGCTGGCGGACGCGGCTTTGTATCGGGCCAAGGCCTTCGGCAGAAATCTGGGAGTGGGAATTGTCTCAACGGATGCGGCCGGGCAAGATCCTGAAGCCATTGATCTGATTTCAGTGTGTCAAGGGAATCCTCCGCTCGCACGAACCATAAGGACCGAGTGCCCTGGATTCGGGAATGTTCCGGAAGCCGATCTTGCGGGTGCGGAAGCCGAAGTTGCGAAACCGGTCGACAATTCCAGCTCGTAAATCTTTTTGAGTTTTAATCCCGAGCCGAACGTTCTTCGACTAAGGCGCTTGACCTCTGCGGGCGCGTTGACTACATTGAGTAGCCGGCCTCAAGACCGCCGAGGCGCAACCACTCATGAATGCAAAAACTCCTACACGCAAGACGGGCCTTCGCCAGAAGGCACAACTCATGTCCGCATCCGAAATTGAGCGCACGCTGGTGCGACTGGCCTACGAGATTGTGGAAAAAAATGACGGGGTCGAAGGGCTGGGCCTGGTTGGAATTCGCCGCCGTGGAGTTCCGCTCGCGGACCGACTGGGCAAGATCATCACGCGCATCGAAAGCGCCAAAGTTCCGGTAGGGACTCTGGACATTACCTTTTACCGCGACGATCTGTCGACGCTTGGGCCCAAGCCGGTGGTGCAGGAGAGAGAGATTGGGTTTGAGATCGAAGATAAGAACATTGTGCTGGTCGATGACGTTCTGTACACGGGCCGAACGACGCGGGCGGCGCTGGACGCGCTGTTTTCTCACGGCAGGCCGCGTCGCGTCCAACTGTGCGTGCTGATTGACCGCGGACATCGGGAAATTCCCGTCGAGGCGACTTTCGTCGGACGCAATGTACAGACCACGGCGAACGAAGTCATCGAGGTCAAGCTGACTGAGATCGACGAGGCAGAGAAAGTTCTGCTGATGGAAAGGTAATCTACGAAACCTCTTATGCGAGAGTAAGTAAGGACGGTGGCGTGAGCCACCGTCCTTTTCACTTTGTGTGGCGAGTTGCTCTGCGATTCGCGGCTAAGCGATTCTCGTGCACACCGCCTTGGTTTGTGTGTAGAGGTTGAGAGCATCGTGTCCCATTTCGCGGCCCCAGCCGGACTGTTTGTAGCCGCCGAAGGGCAGCGCCGCGTCGAAGATGTTGTAGCAGTTGATCCAGACGGTACCAGCGCGAAGCTGTTCCGCCATGCGATGAGCTTTGCCAATGTCGCGCGTCCAGACGGCGGCGGCCAGGCCGTAGTCACTGTTGTTGGCGCGGGGTACGATTTCCTCGGGGTCGGTGAAAGACATTGCTGCCACCACGGGTCCGAAGATTTCTTCGCGCACGACTTTCATATTCTCCTGCGTGTTGACGAGCACCGTGGGTTCGACGAAGTATCCGCTATCGCCAGCCTTGTGGCCGCCAGCGATCGCTTTCGCGCCTTCCGAGAATCCGGCTTCCAGGTATCCGCAAACACGATTCAGTTGTTCTTCTGAGACCAGCGGGCCCATCTGGGATCCGGGATCGAGACCCGGGCCGACTTTAATTTTTCGGGCATGATCCGCGACACCCTCCACCACCTGATCGAAGATCGATTTTTCGACATACAACCGCGAACCGGCGCAGCAGCACTGGCCGTGGTTGAAGAAGATGGCGCTGGCAGCGCCGGGGATTGCAGTCTCGAGATCGGCGTCTTTGAAAATGACGTTCGGAGACTTACCGCCCAACTCCAGAGAGACTTTCTTCAGGTTACCGGCGGCGGCGTGGACGATCAGCTTGCCGACTTCGGTCGATCCAGTGAAGGCAACCTTGTCTACATCGGGATGCGCGGCCAGCGCGGCTCCTGCCGTCTCGCCGTAGCCCGGAACAACGTTGACCACGCCGTCGGGGAAGCCGGCTTCCATAATGAGTTCGCCGAGACGCAGGGCGGAGAGCGGGGTTTGCTCCGCAGGTTTCAGCACGACCGTGCAACCAGCAGCCAGCGCTGGACCAAGCTTCCATGCGGCCATCAGGAGCGGGAAATTCCACGGGATGATTTGTCCAACAACACCCACCGGTTCGCGCAGTGTGTACGCAAGATACTTTGCGCCGGGCGTATACGGAACCGAGAGAGGAATGGTGTTGCCCTCGATCTTGGTGGCCCATCCCGCCATGTAGCGGAACAGGTCAACCGCGAGTGGGACATCTGCGGCCTTGGCGATGTTGAGCGGCTTGCCGTTGTCGAGGCTCTCGATGTAGCCGAACTCCTCGGTATGTTGTTCAAGCAGGTCGGCGAGTTTCCATATGAGGCGGCCGCGCTCGGACGCGGTCAGGCGCCGCCAGGGGCCATTATCAAAGGCGTTGCGAGCGGCCCGCACGGCTTGGTTGATGTCTTCGCGGTCGCCTTCCGCGGCCCGAGCGAGAACCTCGCCAGTCGCAGGATTGTACGTGGGGAACGTCTTGCCGGACGCGGCATTCACCCACTTGCCGTTGATCAGCATTTTTCGGGGTTTATCGATGAACTCCGCGACCTGCGGATGAATTTGCGGGGAAACTGCGATGCCCATACGTCCTCCTTGGTCTGACAAACGTGGTCAAACAACTACTTGCAAGAGAGCTCGAGAAGAGCTAATGATGCCGGGCGAATGAAAGCGGACCGACGTATGCTAGCGCCGCACTGGGACAAATGCAAATCGCCGGCCTGGGAGTGGACGAAGCTACTCGCCGTACGGCACCCAGATGTTTTTCACCTGAGTAGCGTGCTCGAGGAACCAGCGACCCTCCGCCTGTTTTGGGTTGAACCAATCGATAACGCGGCCTTCGTTTGTCCATACCTGCTTCAGGTTTCCGGTCGACATTGCCTTCGCCGCTGCAACGGCAGTCTGGTCTCCATAACACCAAATGGCGTCTACGTCGTCGTGTTCCGCGAGTGTCTTTAACAACTCTGATGCACGGCCCGTCACGATGTTCACTGCGCCACCCGGCAGGTCGCTGGTATCGAAAAGCTGGTAGAGGTCGCCGGTGATGAGCGGAAATCTCTCCGAAGGAACTGCGATAACCGTGTTGCCCACCGCAAGCAGCGGCAGAACAAGTGTCAGGAAACCCAGCAGCGGCGCGTCCGCGGGGCAGATCACACCGACGGTTCCAATCGCTTCATTCATTGCGATCGCGATGTTGCGGAAGGGCGGATTGTGAACCGCGCCATCGAACTTATCGGCCCACGCGGCGTACGAGAAGATGCGCTCGATGCCAAGTTGGACCTCAGCTGCGGCTTGCTTCTCACCAACAGCCGCTGCAAGTCGATCGATAATCTGGCTCTGGCGCTGCGACAGGTTTTCCGCGCAGTAATAAAGAACCTGAGCACGATTGTGCGCCGTTGCTTTACCCCACGATTCGGCCTTGCGAGCCGCTTCCACGGCGTTGCGAATGTCTTTGCGATTGCCGAGCGGAGCCTCGCCCAACAGATGGCCATCAGGCGAGCGCACTTCCATGCTGTAGCCAGAGTCGGGACGCGTCTGCTTGCCGCCGATATAGAGTTTGACGGTGCGATCGATGGCAGGAGTGCCGGGTTCCGGCTTCTCATGCTGTTGGGATCCGTGAGCCGCAGCGCGAGCGCTCTGGGATGGCAATGCCGGAGCGTGCTTGAACCATGCGGGTTCCATATATTCAAGCAACCCTTCTCTTCCGCCTTCGCGGCCGTATCCGCTCTCGCGGTATCCGCCAAACCCGCAGGCCGCGTCAAACATGTTGGTGCAATTCACCCAGACCACGCCGGCCTTGAGCTGCGCGGCCACATGCAGCGCGACATTGATGTTCTCGCTCCACACGCACGAGGCGAGGCCGTAGACTGTGTTGTTGGCCAACTCGACAGCTTCTTTTGGAGTGCGGAAAGTCATGGCCGCGAGAACCGGACCGAAGATTTCCTGTTGAGCGACGATTGAGGTGGGTTGCACATTGGTGAGAATCGTCGGCGGATAATAAAAGCCGCGCGTGGGCAACACAACCTGTGGTTGCCAACAGGTTGCGCCTTCCGCGACACCCTGCGCCACCATGCGCTCGATGCGGTCCAGTTGCACGCGGGCGACGATGGCGCCGATATCTATAGACTTATCCAGAGGTGGACCAATACGCAGAGTGCTCATGCGGTCGCGGATTTTCGACATCAATGTTTCAGCGATGCTTTCCTGCATCAGCAGGCGCGAGCCCGCGCAACACACTTGTCCCTGGTTAAACCAGATCCCGTCAACCAGCCCTTCGACCGTGCTGTCGAGGTCGGCATCTTCAAAAACAATGAACGGGGACTTTCCGCCGAGCTCGAGCGAGAGGCGTTTGTGGCTTGCAGCGGTTGCGCTGCGAATGGCGCGCCCAACTTCGGTTGATCCGGTGAACGCGATCTTATCGACGTCAGGATGTTTTACCAGCGCTTCGCCGGTTGAGCCATCGCCGGTAACGATGTTGACAACGCCCCCTGGCAGGCCTGCCTCCTGACATAGTTCCGCGAATAGCAACGCAGTGAGCGGAGTAAACTCGGCGGGCTTCAGAACCACCGTGTTTCCCGTCGCCAGAGCCGGCGCGATTTTCCACGCCAGCATTAGCAGCGGAAAATTCCACGGAATGATCTGACCCACGACCCCACAAGGTTCATAGTCCGGGAATTCCTGCTCGAGTAACTGCGCCCAGCCGGCATGGTAATAGAAATGCCGCGCGACCAGCGGAATGTCGATGTCGCGGCTCTCGCGGATGGGTTTGCCGTTGTCCATAGTTTCGAGGACAGCAAGAAGCCGGGAATGTTTTTGCACGAGGCGCGCGAGGGCGTAGAGATAACGCGCGCGGGCGTGTGGAGTGAGGGCGTGCCACTTTGGAAACGCAGCGCGTGCCGCACGAACGGCTTCGTCAATGTCAGCGATACTGCCTTGCGCGATGGCGGCCAACTTCTCGCCGTTCGAGGGATCGAGCGTGTCGAAATATTCTCCGCCCGCGGGTGCGTGCCACGCTCCGCCGATGAAGTGTCCAAAACGCCGGCCATGGCGATCCAGCCATGCTTCCGCTTCTTTGGAGTCTTCGGGGGCGGGTCCGTACTCCATGCTGACAAATTTCTCGGCAATACTCATTGGGTTCGGCTCGCTTCGCTCATCTGATTACAACCCTTCTGCGCGTGCGCTCGCTAAGCAATCGGATGCCGATACTCGGCGGAGTAACGCCCGGTTGCGTAATGCTCCAGTTGCCGCTCGATATCTCCCAGTAGCCCACTTGCGCCAAAGCGGAACAGTTCAGCGCGCATCCACGACAAGCCGAGCTCTTCTTTCATCATGGCCAGCCAGTCGATCGACTGTTTAGCGGTGCGGATGCCGCCGGCTGGCTTGAAGCCAACGGCCATGCCGGTTTGCTGCGCATATTCTCGGATGGCGCGAACCATCACCAGGCTTACTGGCAGTGTGGCGTTGGTCGGTTCTTTACCCGTAGAAGTCTTAATGAAGTCTGCTCCCGCCATCATGGCAACAAAGCTGGCGCGCGCGACGTTACGGTAGGTCAGCAGATCACCAGTGCCCAGGATCACCTTCATGTGAGCCCGACCGCAGGCTTGTTTGAAAGTCGCGACTTCGTCGTAGAGCGCCTGCCAGCGTCCGCCGAAAACATTAGCGCGGGTGATGACGACGTCGATTTCATGTGCCCCTGCCTCCACCGACCGGCGAATTTCCGCGACGCGCTCGGCGAGCGGCGACAGGCCGGCGGGAAATCCGGTGGAAACTGCCGCGACGTGAATGCCGCTTCCCTCCAGGGAATGCAGAGCGGTTTCGATGAAGGCGTGATACACACAGACAGCGCCGACTTTTATGCCAAGTTCTTCGATCCCGAGTTTCTGCACAAGATCCTGCTGGATGGGTTGCCTTGCCTTCGCGCACAGTCGCCGCACACGCTCGTCCGTGTCGTCGCCTGACAGTGTAGTCAGATCCATGCACGAAATCGCGCGCAGAAGCCACGCGGCCTGCCATTCTTTCTTCACCGTTCGGCGGGCAACCTGCGTTTGGGCGCGGCGCTCTACGGCACTCGCATTCACCCGAACTTCCTGCAGCCAATTCAGATCGAGGGGAATGCCGCAATTTGAAAGCAGCGGACGATCGGCGAGGACGATGGTGTTCGCGGGTTCCGGGCGCGCCTCTGGGTCGATTTCTGATTTGCGGGTAAGGTTGGGATAGTTGCGATCGACCGACATTACAGTCCGCCTTTGCCCATGCTGCCTGAGCACGGGCCCCTTCCACGAATTGCAATTGTACGGCAGGCAATCTCGCAACGCGAAATCTAGCGTTTGGCGCCGACCGTTTTGTTGATTCATCGGCAAGAAACGAACTGGAACCCTGGGTAAGGGTTTACAATGGCGCACAATTCGCCGCTGGCGACGATCTACTTGACGGTGTCCCATGGTGAATTCTTTCTCTATGCCCAGGAAAACAATCTCCGCCAACATGCGGAAAAAGTTGGAGCAGGCGGCAAGTAAAGTGATGAAGAACGCGCACGCTCCGTATTCGAACTTTCACGTGGGAGCTGCCATCCTGCTGACTAACGGCAAGATATTCTCCGGCTGCAATGTGGAGAATGCCTCTTACGGAATGACCAACTGCGCGGAGCGAACCGCAATCTTCTCCGCCGTCGCCGCCTTGGGTCCGAAGATTGAGATTCGGGCGGTGGCTGTCGCCAATGATCACGGGGTCGCGTGTTCCCCGTGCGGGGCGTGCCGCCAGGTGATCTACGAATTTGGCCCGGACGCGGTCATTTTTTTTCAGGGTGCCACCGGCCCCAGGCAAGCGCACATCACTGAACTTCTTCCGGAAGGATTCCGCTTACAGTGAGCCTTTCGACATCTGTGCCCCAGATCTTCCGTGCGATTGACGTCATCCGCAAGAAGAGGGACGGTGTTGAGTTGTCGCGGGCCGAGATCGAGGGCCTGGTGAACGCCTACACCAAAGGCGAGATCCCCGACTACCAGGTCTCGGCATGGCTGATGGCGGTGGTGCTCAAAGGAATGACGCGCCTCGAGACCGCTGCCCTCACCGACGCGATGCTGCATTCGGGCGATGTGCTGGACTTTGCCTCGTTGCCCCGAAAGAAAGTCGACAAGCACTCCACGGGCGGGGTCGGCGACAAAACATCTCTCGTGCTGGCTCCTCTGGCGGCTGCGGCTGGCGTTGCAGTTCCCATGATCAGCGGCCGCGGGTTGGGGCACACGGGCGGCACGCTCGACAAGTTGGAGGCCATCCCGGGCTTCAACGTGAATCTTTCCGTGGCGGAATTCCGCCGCGTGCTCGAGGTCTGCGGCTGCGCGATGATTGGGCAAACGAAGGAGATTGCTCCCGCCGATCGCAAGCTCTATGCCTTGCGCGACGTCACGGGAACGGTGGAAAGTCCGTATTTGATTTGCGCGTCCATCATGAGCAAGAAATTGGCGGAGGGCATCGACGCCCTTGTGCTCGACGTGAAGACTGGGTCGGGTGCCTTCATGAAGAGTGAGACGGACGCAACCTTCCTCGCCGAACTCATGGTGGAAACCGGGGAGCGCATGGGAAAACAGGTGGTCGCGTTGATCACAGACATGGATCAGCCCTTGGGGAACATGATTGGCAATGCCCTCGAAGTGGTGGAGGTCGTCGAAGTCCTGCGCGGCGGTGGGCCAGAAGACTTGCGGGAACTCTGCCTGGAACTGGCGGGATGGATGTTACATCTAGGAGGAGTCTCGAAGACAGTCGCAGAAGGGAAACTGCAGAGCGCAAAACTGATTTCATCCGGAGCAGCGCTGGAAAGGTTCCGGCAGATGGTGGAACTGCAGGGCGGAGACGCGCGTGTCATTGATGATGTCAAGCGCTTGCCTCAGGCGCAACACAGCACCCAGGTTGCATGCGCAAAGTCCGGTTATCTCGCTTCGATGGAGTGCGAACAGATTGGCACTGCGTGTGTGATTCTCGGCGGCGGCCGCGAGCGTAAGGAAGATTCCGTCGATCCCGCGGTGGGGATCGTGCTGCATAAGAAAGTTGGAGATCGAGTGGCTGCCGGCGAAGCGATCGCGACCATTTACTACAATGCGGAAGCCCAGGCGGCACGGGCGCGGCAGCTGATTGAGGCGAGCTGCGCAATCGCGGATGCGGCGCCGGCAACGAAAAGAGCGCTCATTCACAAGGTAATCGAGCACAAAGTCATCGGGAAATCCGGAGAGAAAAATTAATGGGACGATACACGGGGATTCTTGGCCTTTTGACCATGCTCGGGCTCGCCTACGTTTTCTCCACCAACCGCGCCGCCATACGTGTGAAAACCGTGGCGTGGGGCCTGAGCCTGCAGGTCTTATTCGCTATATTTGTTCTGCGCATTGACTACGGCCGGCGCATGTTCCAGGTCGCCGGCGACGCCGCCACGCGCGTGCTCAATTACGCCTACGTCGGCTCGGAATTTGTTTTCGGCGAACTTGGGAAGAAAAGTTCGAACATCGGGTTTGTTTTTGCGTTTCAAGTGCTGCCGGTCGTCATTTTCATCTGCGCATTTTTTGCCATCCTCTACTACTTCGGCATCATGCAGTTCATCATCCGCATTGCAGCCTGGCTGATGACGCGAATCATGGGGGCCAGCGGCGCCGAGTCGCTCAATGTTGCGGCCAGCATTTTTATGGGTCAGACCGAAGCGCCGGTGACAATTCGTCCGTTCCTGCCCGATCTCACCCACTCCGAACTCATGACGGTGATGACCAGCGGGATGGCGCACGTCTCCGGTTCGATCATGGCTGCCTATTTTGCCTTTGGCGCCGAGCCGCGGCATGTGCTCAGCGCCGTCATCATGACCGCGCCCGGAACGATTCTGGTTTCAAAAATGCTTGTGCCCGAGACCGAACAGCCTAAAACCGCGGGTCGCGTGGT
>Ga0116105_1000141_pt1 | contig 21982 bp, 21 predicted proteins | sample June2015DPH_6_20_FD_89716 | JGI IMG/M metagenome (GOLD analysis project Ga0116105, IMG submission 89716) | Peatland microbial communities from SPRUCE experiment site at the Marcell Experimental Forest, Minnesota, USA - June2015DPH_6_10 | ecosystem: Environmental > Terrestrial > Soil > Wetlands >... | reverse complement strand
GGCATGTGGGAAATCATCAGCGCCAACTGCAGCAGCGGCGGCGCGGCTGGCACGCTGACTGTTTACGTGAACAACGGCAACGGATCTTTTAAGACCGGCGTTTATTATGCTGCCGCCACCGAAACCATCGATAACACGGCCGCCAACATTTCGCCGCTAGCAGTCAGCATCGCCGACGTCAACGGCGACGGCAATGCCGACGTTATCGTTTCCAACCACGACTCCGGCGATATTACGGTTCTCCTCGGCAATGGCAACGGAACTTTAAACGTGCCGACGGTCGGTTACAACACCGGCGGCAATCCGAAGACCTCTGCCATTGTGCAGGACTTCAACGGGGACGGTATTCCTGACATTGTTGTTCCGGACGATAATCTCAGCTTCATTTACCTGCAGGGCTACGGCGATGGTTCCTTCCGCTCCGCGCTCGATTTCTTTTCACCCGTCCCCGGTGGCTTTAGCGCCGGCGCAACCACCATCGCCAGCGGCGATTTCAATAACGATGGCATTCCCGATCTCGTCGTTGGCAATGACGGCTACAACCCCAGCGGCAGCGGCCTCGGTATCACGGTATATCTCTCGAATCCCGATGGCAGCATGCAGCCGGGTATCAACGTGGGCACGGGCGGCGCTTATGAGGGTGTCGCTGTGGCCGACTTTAATGGGGATGGCAATCTTGACGTCGCTACGGTCAACCAAAGCAACAACGGCGTGGAGATTTATTTCGGCAATGGCAAGGGGGGCTTCGGGAACCCAACCTTTTATGCGACCGGTGGGACCAACGCGGTCAAAATCATCGCTGCTGATTTCAATGGCGACAAAAAACCGGATCTGGCCGTGCTGAATGTGGGCAGTACTAACGTCAGCGTGCTCCTGAATAATGGCGATGGCACATTCGGAACCGCTGCAACCTACACGAACAGCGCCGCCGGAACTGCGATCGCCGTCGCCGACGTCAACAACGACGGCATCCTGGATCTCGTCGTACCGCAAAGCAACCAGGGCGTGGACGTGTTCCTGGGAAGCTCGACGACCAAGGGAACTTTCCAAGCCGCAGTTACCACGAGTCTCGGCTTCAAGAATCTCGGCAACTTGGCACTTGGCGATCTGAACGGCGACGGCAAGATCGATCTCGCTGTCACCGTCGACGACAAAGTCACACCCAACGAGGGGATTGCAGTAGCGCAGGGCAATGGCAACGGAACTTTCGCGACGCCAGTCCTCTACGCGACCACTCTCCAAAACACGCTTCTGAGCCCGCCCAATCCAGGTGATGTCAAGATGTTCGACCTCAAGGGAAATGGCCTGCTCGATCTGGTCTATAGCAACTCCTACTACGGCACGGTCGGCGTTCTCTACAACAACGGAACCAGCGTATTTGCCAGCCTGTTCTTCGATCCAGTCGAATATGCCGCCGGAAGCGGCGGTGCGGGCGACCAAGCCAACGTGATGGCTCTTGCCCTCGCCGATGTCAACCACGACGGCGCCATGGACGTAGCCGTCATCGACTACAACTATGCCGGCGTCACCATTCTGCTCAACGCCACCGGCAACCTGAACACGATGGTTTCCTCCGTGAACCCATCGGCTGCAACCCAGTCCGTCTCGCTCACGGCAAACATCGCCGCCACGGTTCGCGGCGTGACTGCGGTTCCCACCGGCTCCGTGACCTTCCTCGACGGAAGCACGTCCCTGGGCACAGCAAACCTAAGCAGCGGCGCGGCGACTCTGAAAGCGACCGCTCTGGCCGTCGGCGAACACACCATCACCGCTCAATACTCCGGAGACTCCAATTTCCATTCGAGCACCTCCGCCGTGTTGAACCAGTTGGTAAACCTCGCTTCGGATTCCACCGCCCTAGGTTCTTCGGTGAACCCGGCCGCGGCGGGTCAGTCCGTCACACTGTCGGCTACCGTTTCAGCCACCACCGGCGGCGTAACCGGAGTTCCAACCGGCAACGTCACTTTCTATGACGGCACTACCGCCTTAGGCTCGGTTGCAGTGACCAGCGGTGTGGCTCATCTCGCAACATCGAGTTTGACCGTCGGCACGCACAGCATCACCGCAAAATACGCCGGCGATGCCAACTTCGGTACCAGCACTTCGAGCGCAGTAAGCCAGGCAGTCGTCGCACCCGACTTCAGCCTGGGAGTAAAGACCAACAACTCCGTAACCGTAACCGCAGGACAGAGCGCCGAGTACACGCTCAGCGTAACTCCGACCTACGGCTACAGTGCAGCCATCACGTTCAGCTGTCCTGCGAGCTTGCCTTCGAAGGTAGGCTGCAGCTTCAACCCAACTTCGGTGACGTCAACCAACGGCACTTACGGGAGCACCACACTCACCCTGACCACGACGGCCGCAACCACGGCCTCGCTCGTTGCGCCAGTGCGTCCGAACTCCAAACCGATGGAGCCCACTCTCTTAGCCAGCCTGGGCGGCTTCGGCCTCTTCGGTCTGGTCTTCGTGGGCGCGAGCAGCAAGCGCAACCGCCGCCACATGGCCATCCTCGGGATCATTCTTCTGATCACGATGCTAGCCCTGGTAGGCTGCGGCGGAAGCAGCTCCTCGAACAATAACAACAACGGAGGAGGCACCCCGGGAACGCCCGCTGGCAGCTACACCATAACGGTGACTGGCACTGGCACTGGCACCAGCGCACCCACTCACACAATGAACCTGACCTTAATCGTTCAGTAGCTCGATTCATTAGGTCGGTGAACAAAAGCCCCGCTCGCGAGAGCGGGGCTTCTTCATTCACTGGCAAAGGGCGACCAAAACCGGAGTCGCGCGGCCGAAACTAGCCCGCCGGTTCACTTCATTGGCGGGAAGAGCAAGGCAGAGGACGGACAGCGTCCCGCGAGGGACGCCTGAACCTCACCGTTTAGCACACATCTGGACAACTAGGTCCAAAACAAGTCTTATATGCCGTTGGACATCTCGTGCAGCCGGTACCGGAAAGTCCGCCAGCCACTTGATCAAGCTTAGTCTTATCCAGATCCCTCAAGGTAATCTTCTTCAGAGCAAGTTTCTGTAGCTTCTTCACGTATATCCTCCTGATCGTTGAGTGACGGTGGCCAGAGCGACGTTGTAACTCCAGTTATCTTAGTCGCATTGACGCGACTAATAGACCATGTGCCGCTATTATCAGCTCACTGATCCACGATTTCAATAGCGGTTAGTCCATCCCGTTTCCCTCAACGGTCGTGCAAAGCAACCGACCCTGGGGAAAAATGTACTTTTCCCAAGCAAAGGGACATAGCGTCAAGCGAAGTAGTACACCGCAGCTATAGCTGTAGCCTTCGTCGAAAAACCACCCCGCTCTCCACCAAAAAGCCAAGCCCCGAGCAAAATGCTCGGGGCTCGCAGATACCAAACGCCGATCGCCAATCAATTACTATCATAAGCCAATCTAGTCCGTAGTCAAGAACCTCCGGTACAAGTCGAGTGACCCGAGGAGGGCAAGGGAGTCGAACCCTAGTGGCTGAAAAGCCACTCGACTGATTGGCGATCAGCGTCCAGTACCCACTGGCAATACCCTCCTAAACGCCGCTCGCTCAAGTAAATTCTATTGACGAGCCGCCACGCCAGATCGAGATCGCTAAGAAAAAACCAACAGATGTTCCCGAATCGGTCCGAAAAAAAGCCCCGCTCTCGCGAGCAGGGCTTTTGACTCTACTGAAAGCTGACAGCCGATAGCTGACAGCCACGCAGGCGACGGCGCCCGCGCTACCTGTTTAGTACATATCCCCCATGCCGCCGCCGTGTCCGCCGCCTGGCATCGGAGCTTCCTTCTTTTCCGGAATCTCCGCGATCAGGGCTTCGGTGGTCAGCATCAACGACGCAATCGAGCCGGAGTTGGTGAGTGCGGTGCGCACCACCTTCGTCGGATCGAGCACGCCCGCCTTGACCAGGTCTTCGTACTCATCGGTCAGGGCGTTGAAGCCGTAGTTGCTGTCCTTGGAGTCGAGCACCTTGCCGAGCACGACCGCGCCTTCCTGGCCGGCGTTTTCGACGATCTGGCGCAACGGCTCCTGCAAAGCGCGCTTCACGATGTTGATCCCGATCTGCTCATCCGGATCTTCCGCCTTCAGCTTGTCGAGCGCCGCGCCACAACGCGCCAGTGCCACGCCGCCGCCGGGGACAATGCCTTCTTCTACGGCTGCGCGCGTCGCATGCATCGCGTCTTCCACGCGGGCTTTCTTTTCCTTCATTTCGGTTTCGGTTGCGGCGCCGACTTTGATTACGGCAACGCCACCGACCAGCTTCGCCAACCGCTCCTGCAGTTTCTCGCGGTCGTAGTCGCTGGTGGTCTTATCGATCTGGCTGCGAATTTCCTTCACGCGGCCTTCGATCTCGTTGTGCTTGCCTTTGCCTTCGACAACGGTCGTGTTGTCCTTGTCGATGGTGATCTTCTTGGCCTGGCCGAGATCGCTGACCTGCACGTTCTCTAGCTTGATGCCCAGATCTTCCGTGATCGCCTTGCCGCCGGTGAGGATCGCGATATCCTGCAACATCGCCTTGCGACGATCGCCGAATCCCGGAGCCTTCACAGCCGCGACTTGCAGCGTTCCACGCAGCTTGTTGACCACAAGAGTCGCGAGCGCTTCGCCCTCAACATCTTCTGCAATGATCAACAGCGGCTTGCCGCTCTTCGCAATCTGCTCGAGCAACGGAAGCAGATCTTTCATCGAGCTGATCTTCTTCTCGTTGATCAGGATGTAAGCATTCTCGAGCGCAACTTCCATCCGCTCCGGATCGGTTACGAAATAAGGAGACAGATAGCCGCGATCGAACTGCATTCCCTCGACTACTTCCAGCTGAGTCTCAAGCGTCTTCGACTCTTCCACGGTGATAACGCCATCCTTGCCGACCTTCTTCATAGCTTCAGCAATGATGTGCCCGATGGTTTCGTCGTTATTGGCGCTGATCGTACCAACTTGTGCGATCATTTCCCCCGACACGGGTTTGGAAAATTTGTCTAATTCGCCCTTTGCGCGCTCGCCGGTCTTCTTGTCGAATGCACCGCAGACGACTGAGACGGCCTTTTCGATGCCGCGCTTCAGCGCCATTGGATTGGCGCCGGCAGCAACGGTCTTCACGCCTTCGCGATAAATCGCTTGGGCTAGAACGGTGGCGGTGGTGGTTCCGTCGCCGGCTACATCGGAAGTCTTGCTGGCAACTTCGCGAACCATTTGGGCGCCCATGTTCTCGAGGCCATCCTTGAGTTCGATTTCTTTGGCTACGGTTACGCCGTCTTTGGTGATGGTGGGCGAGCCAAATTTCTTTTCGATCACAACATTGCGGCCCTTGGGGCCGAGCGTAACTTTTACTGCGTCGGCGAGAAGGTTGACGCCGCGCAGAATTGCCTGCCGCGACTCTTCTCCGTGTACGATTTGTTTTGCCATTTGTTCTTCTCCTTAGATTCTGTTGCAGGATTTACCTGCTGAACTTCCTGGGCTTCCGCCCACATCTGTTGAGGCTGAGATCCTTCGCGCAAAGCACGCGCTCAGGATGACAACGCTTCTTTCGGCTGCTACTTCTTTGCGCCGGCTAGTTCTTTCTTGGCCGGAGCGGCTGCGCCGGTCAGGACGCCGAGGACTTCGTCTTCTTTCATGATGATGAAGTCTTCGCCATCAATCTTGATCTCGGTGCCGGAGTACTTGCCGAACAGGATGCGGTCGCCATCTTTTACTGCCAGAGGGAAGGTCTTGCCCTCATCGTTGGTGCGGCCTTTGCCGGTGGAGATGACTTCTCCCTCCTGCGGTTTGTCTTTTGCGCTGTCGGGGATGATGATGCCGCCTCGGGTGGTTGTCGCTTCTTCCACGCGCTTTACCAGAATGCGGTCGTGTAGTGGGCTGAATTTCGCCATGGTTGCAACTCCTTTCGTAGTTGTAGAAGGTTGAGGTACTTAGACCTATAAATTGTTGGGAATTCGGCGGCCTGTTAGCAGTCTCGCCTACTGAGTGCTAATTGTAGAGATGTGAGTGGGCAGTTGTCAAGGGGCGACCGTTAGGCTCGCGACTCCTGCAAGGTTGGAAGGTTAATAAGAGCAACAGAATATGCTTCGGTCGGATTGGTTCCGTAAAAGCGGAAAGCGGTATGTAACTGGAACCTCCACCGATACTCGGTGCCAACGCGGATTCTTGGGGATCCCTTCGAGAGATGGATGTTCTCCATAAAGGGCGCACTCGGTTCCTTGTTTTCCATGACGGTTGCTTTTCCCGACTCGCATTCTAGGCTGGCCACGCCTTTTCGTTTACACGCCATTTCGTTTATAAGATTTGTCGGGCTTCTTCGAGTCGAATCGGTGCCACCAATCGAACAGAACCGATGCCCCCGTGAGGCCGACTGAGTCGGCACGCGCATTCGTTGGCAGGAACCAATTGCCGCAGGGACGCGGAAAGCACTGAGTCATTCGAACATTGACGTCCCTGCCTGATTTCGCATTTGGTTTCCAGCGCGAGACGCTCACTACTCTATTCGTGTTGGCGCCAAGGCCATGAATCTGGTTTAAGGGTCGCAAGCAACTTCAACGCTGATACCCCAACGTTGACTTAACCGCTCGATGAACATCAACAATTCCGCAGAGTCACTTGTTTCGCCACAGATGGCCAATTCAGCCTTTGCTGAATCCCAGGGAAACAGCAACTCGGCAGCGAAAGCATCTAAGCTGGATGAAGAGACGATTGACCGCTTTCAACCGGAGCTGGCTCGAATGGGATATAAGTTCCAGTTCGTTACGAGTGCCGGCTTCCACGCGCCGATCGGGTACAGCAGCAGGTGATCAGCGGAGGGCTGGCTTCGACTACCGGCGCTTAGCGGGTCGACCGAGGCGGAGCCGTTCGCCGAGATGAAAGCGATTGTGCGGCCGGCTGTCGTGCATCAGAAAGAATAGGGATGCGGCTGGCGAGCATTGTCTGCACACGTTCGTGCAGGTCGAGGCGGGCAAGGAAGAAATGTTAATGCCGTCAGGGGACTAAACGGCAGGGCGCTGTGTCTTTCGCTGCCTTCGCGAAAGGGCGCTTCGCTCGGTAGTGGCTGAAATTCAGCCACTACCCTTCGCTCGGGTACGACAAGCGGCGGCAGGGTGGTCTGCTATAATCGGGAGCACCCTTGGGTGTCATTTCACGTCCGTGCGGAAGTGGTGGAACTGGCAGACACACCATCTTGAGGGGGTGGCGCCGAAAGGCGTGGGGGTTCAAATCCCCCCTTCCGCACCAATTTTAAGGGCCGTGTATTTAAATGGTTACGAGGCATTCGTGAATCCCGCACAATGATCGTACAATAGCCTCCGCAGGAATGAAGATTCCCGCAGGCATTTTCTCGTTCGTTGTTTACACTGCCGCTACCCGTCCAGCTCGCAGACCGACCAGATTTACGGGCGTTGCCACTGCACTCAATTAACGAAGCGGCGATTTAGCGCCAACTGAGAGCTGGGGCGACCGAGGTTAGAATTGCCTCCATGACATGCACGTTGTAAGGAACACCTAGTTGATTTGGAATGGTCAGCAATAGCGTGTCGGCCTCCTTGATCGCGTCATCTTTCCTAAGCTGCTCGATCAGAATATCTGGCTCGGCAGAGTAGCTGCGGCCAAAGATTGCCCGCGTGTTTTCGTCAAGGAATCCGATCTGGTCCTGTTCCCGAGAGCCTTGTCCAAAATAGGCACGATCCCGATCATCGAGCAACGGGAAGATGCTGCGGCTAACAGAAATGCGCGGAGTTCGGGTGTGACCGGCTTGCTTCCAGGCTGCGCGAAAGGCGCGAATCTGGGCGGCCTGTTGGATGTGGAGCGGCTCGCCGGTCTCGTCGAATTTGAGAGTCGAGGACTGCAGGTTCATTCCCAGCTTCGCGGCCCATGCTGCTGTGGCGTTGGAAGCAGATCCCCACCAGATTCGGTCACGCAACCCGGCAGAGTATGGCTCAAGGCGCAGAAGTCCTGGAGGATTAGGAAACATTGGACGCGGGTTAGGCTTCGCAAAGCCCTTCCCGGACAGCAACTCTAGGAATTCTTCGGCGTGCCGCCGTCCCATGGCTACATCGTCCTCCCCTTTACTCGGACGATAGCCAAAATAGCGCCAACCATCGATGACTTGCTCGGGCGAACCGCGGCTGATACCCAACTGCAGCCGGCCACCAGCGATCAGATCCGCGGCACCGGCATCCTCCGTCATGTAGTGAGGATTCTCGTACCGCATGTCGATCACTGCGGTGCCAATCTCAATCTTTCGCGTTTTCGCACCCACCGCCGCGAGTAGCGGAAACGGTGATGCCAGTTGCTGGGCGAAGTGATGAGCACGGAAGTAGGCTCCGTCCATCCCCAGGCGCTCAGCCTCGATAGCAAGATCAATGGACTGCAGGAGCGCGTCAGACGCCGACTGCGTTCGCGACTGCGGTGCAGTCGCCCAATGGCCGAATGAGAGGAAGCCGATTTTCTTCATGTTATATCCGGGAACTTCAGTAAGAAGCGATCAAAAATACTTAGATATCTTGCGCGGGCTCATGGTGCTCATGATTTGCTTTGGCGAAAGCCGTGACAAGGGGAACATTGCCAATCGATCTCCGATTCGACGCGTCAATTCACGAAAATCGCCAAAGGAGTGGATTCGCGCTCAATCGCATTTATCCGCGATCAGAGAAACTCCTTTTGTCGGCCAGATATCGATGGAAATAAGAGGAGGCTACCATGAGCAATGCGACCACCGCAGCGCCATCACAAACCTCAACCACCACCTGGAACATCGACCCGGCCCACTCTCTGGCGGAATTCAAAGTCAAGCACATGATGATTGCCAATGTGGCGACCTGACCAATCGAGGCGTGACGCGCAAGGTCCACTTTGCGGTGGAGGGACCGACTCCGCCTGCGAAAGATCCCTGGGGCAATACCCGAGTTGCGATTTCCGCGACCACAAAGATCAACCGCAAAGACCTCGGCCTGACGTGGAGCGCTACGATCGAGGCATTCTGGTCGGCGAGGACGTCCCTATCACTCTCGAGGTCGGTTTCGTGAAGGCTTGACGATCAGCCAGACGCAATGGGGTGTTTCCAGATCGAGGTGCGCGTTTCTAATGGATGTAGTTGCTGGCCAACTGCGCGAAGGCTGGCACATTCATCGCGCACGCAATACAAACGTCCATCGCCAAAGTTCCGTCATCGTTGTGCGTGACTGAAGTGCACGTGCCGACACCTCGTGACAGCACGATCTTCGCGGCGGCGTCAGGCGATAGTGTGAGTTTACGAAAAGGCTGGCCTCCGGGGATCTCGGCGTCGCAAGTGTCGCAGAAACGCAGTTTGTTGCGCAGCATACGCGTGTAAGAAAAGTCTACATTGTCGCAGGGATTAGATCAGACTTTGAGATTTGTTTTGCGGGAACCGATGGACGTGCCTCGTGTCGGGTAGATGACTTACCGGATGAAACGATATTGCTCTGACTCATAACGGAATGGGCGATGTCTTTCGTTCAAAGCTCGGTCGCCTTCATTAAGAACTTGACCGGGAGAGGCGGGGCTGTCAGACTAGTCACGGAGCAAAGAGACGTGCGATCTTGCTTCGCCGTTCGTTGTACGAGTCGCTGTAGGCTGTAGAATGAGAGTACAAGGGAACCGGGTGGTGGGGATTTTGGGCCTTCAGGCCGAACATAGAATCAACAAGCTATGTGTTATCAACGCGATACAGTTATTCTATCCCTCCTCGCGCACCGGTTGATTTCACTTTGAACAATTGAAGGGCTGCTTCGATTCATGATTATTCTTGTTACTATCATCCATGTGCTGGTATGCCTGTTTTTGATTGTGGTCGTGTTGCTGCAAAGCGGCAAGGCGGGAGATATTTCCGCGGCCTTTGGCGGGCAGGGAAGCCAGGCGGCTTTTGGGCCGCGCGGCGCGGCTACTGCGCTTTCGAAAGCCACTACTATTTGCGCGGTTCTGTTCATGTTGACTTCGATCACGCTCTCGATCAACGCTATTAAGCACGGTGGTCCGCGATCGGTTTTGCAGGGCGAGAAGTCAGGCCCGGTTAAGCCGGCTGCTCCCGCGTCGGCGCCCGCGAACCCTACGCAGAAATAGGATTTGTCCTTTCGAGCATTGTTTTTCCCAACCAAATAGGGAATCCGCTGTAATTGTATTTGGCGGATGTGAGTGCTAACATCCGGTTAGCAGTCGAGCACTTATCCAGGAGGTTTTTTCTATGTCGGATCGTGATGGCAGCAGCTTTGTGTGGTTTTTGGCCGGTCTGGGTCTGGGAGCTTTGGTTGGAGTTTTGTATGCGCCGCGTTCTGGCAGCGAAACTCGAGAGGAACTGCGTGCTCGAGCCGAACAAGGCCGCGACTATGTGAAGACGCGGGCGCGTGAGGCGCGCGACCAGGCGACGGGATGGGTCGACAAAGGCCGTGACGTGGTGAATCAGCAGAAGGATCAGTTCCGCGCCGCTTACGAAGCGGGACGCCAGGCGTATCAAGAGGCGACAACGGAAACGGCCGCCCCCAAGAATTCGTAACGCGCACGGTTCTGCCGAGTTTGAATTGCAGCTCTTCTTGGAGCTTTGCTATGGAAAATCTCACTCCGATATTTATTGCGTTGACCGGAGCTGCAGTAGTTATGCAGGCAGGCGTTCTCGTGGCTTTGTACCTGGCGGTGCGCAAGAGCAGCACAAAGATGGAGGCGCTCGCCGAGGAGGTTAAGACCAAAGCTCTGCCTACACTAGATACGGCACAGGCGATGTTGACCGAGTTGCGGCCTAAGCTGCAGGTAATCTCCGACAACCTGATGGAGACTACGGTGCTGGTGCGCAACGAAGTGGAGCGCGTGGACGCCACGGTGAGCGACGCCACCGACCGGGCCCGCTTGCAGATTATTCGCGCCGACGAGATGTTGAGCCGCACGCTGGACCGGGTGGAGCAGACTTCCGAAATGGTGAGCAAAACTGTGGTTTCTCCGGTGCGGCAAGTGTCAGGGATCATTCAGGGGGTTACCGCAGGCTTGGAGTTTCTGCTGAGCAGTCGTGGCCGCAAGAATGGGGACAGCCGCGCACGCGGAGCGGTGCCGCAGGACGAGATGTTTATCTGATCAGGACTATCTGATCGGATCGCGATAGGTATCCTCCCTCCAATCGTTTCATCCCCACTATTTGTCTCTATGCGTTATCTGGTGCGAGCTCGCGTAAAGCCCGGCTGCGAAGGCGATCTTCGCGAAGCGATTGAGGGCGAGACTCTGGGCCAGGGCTCCGTTGCGGAAGGCGAATACCTGCGCAATATGAAGGAGGCGCGGCTTTGCGCCGATCAGACTGTACGTTGGGTGGAGATTTGCTATTGCCCGACTCCGCTGCAAGAGGAACGCCCTTACTGGGAGCGATATTTCGACCTCGCTAAAGTGCAGGATGCGCATGACCGGCGCAAATGCCGCGATGAAAACAGAAGCGAGCCTTGGGCGTGCGGCGATTGCGACTGCACGGCGCGATTGGAGCAAAGGCTGAAGGTTACTGGTACGCCCTTCCTGCAGGTGCTATTATCCGCGAAATCGCTGCCTCAGAAATAACCCTCTTACTGCTTCGATCTTACTGCCCAATCTTACTGCCGATCTTACTGCTTGGATTTTTCCGCAGGCGCGATCTGAACTTGTACAGCGTGATTGTTGCTCGATTGCGTGGTGTCGACGGAGACTACGGAAAGATCGCCGTTCGCGTCGAGTTGCTGAAGAGTTTCTGTCGAGCGTGCGCCGGAGGGTCCCGGTCGTATTCCGCCGGAAGTCACGATTGTCACTTGCAGGCTTGCTCCGGGATCGGCGGCATTCGGTTGCGCGATCTGCGTTATATTGCTTTGGCCGCCGGTTGCGGTTGTGCTCTGCGTAGTCGTTGCGTGTTTTACCAAATGCAAGCCGCCGTCTTCGGCTGAGCCGGGAACGTCGAGGGAGTAGTCGTCTTCGGTGCTTTTCTTTTCTCCCCCAGAGGCATTTTCGTTGCTCACTTTCCGGGAGATTTCACTGAGCTTGCCGTCGGCATCGGGACGCGAAACTTTCTCTTCAGTGGTGCGGTTGCCGCCCTGCTCCTGAGTCTTAGTTTCCTTTATCTCGCCTACTTTCCAGTTTCCGTTGCCGTCAGGAAGCAGCGTGGTCTTTTGCGAATCGACTGTTCCGGGCGCGCCTTGCGTGCTGACCTCCCGTGTCATCATGGCTGGAGCGAGGCCGCCATCGGGTCCGGGAAGCATGACAGTCGTTTTCGTCTCTTCTACAGTCTTGCTGAGCTTTGTTGTCTCTTGAATCTCGCGTTGCACCACTTGCAGATTGCCGTCGGCGTCTGGATTCGAAGTCGAGCGAACTATCGACGATCCTCCTCCTGCACGCGTTCGTTGCTCTTCTTCTGTGACTTGGAGCAGCGTCTTCGCGCCGTCGGCATCGCGGCCGAAGGTGCGGGTGACGGTCCGGACCGTGTTGGCGTCGACCTTCACGGTTTCTTTTTCGATGTCCTGATAGGGTTCGTAATTTCCGTCGGCGCCGAGGCGTCGGGTCGATTGATGGTCAACTGTGCGGTTGCCACTTTGGGTGTGGCTTTCAACTATGCGGGTGGGATTGGCTCCATCTGCGTGAAGGTCGGTGGTGTCGGTCCAGGATTGGGGCGGGGATGAAGAGTCGGAGGATTGTGCGGAGAGCGGTTGCAGGGAAGACAAATATACTGCACTGACTACCAGGAGTGGGAAACAGCACCAGCTTAGTTTGCAGACTCTTCCATTTGTCACGCTTCTATTGTCTCGCTGCGACCGACTCCTGTCCATCGGTCCGAAGGCGAAGCTGACCAAAAGAGTTTTGAGGAACATGAGGAGCAAAAGAGGCGCACGGAAGAGTTCGCTGCGCCGCAGATTTCAATTCAGTTCTCCCATGCTGGCTGCCAAACTTTGCAGGTCCTGGGCAAGTTCCCGCAGGTTGAAGACGAAGGACCAGAAGGGCAACATGCGATCCAGCGTGAAGGGCGAAGTGACGCGCTCTTTGCGCAACCTTGCGAGGTCAGATTCCAACTGGCGCACAGCTTGATCTAGTTCCGGCAGCACTCGTAACGTGGTGTTAGGAGAGCGAACCGCCTGCGAGATTTCATTGAAGGCGCGTGTCGTGCATTCCACCAGCATGGGCAGCGAAGGCAGGGAGCTTGGCTGCACTTTGGCTTGCACGTAGAGGCTGCAGTCTTCCGCCATAGCGGTCAGCCGGCGGCGCATCTGATCGCTGCGCTCGATTACGGCCTGGAATGCTGCGACGTTGAAACGCGCGAACCTGAGTTCGCTGCGGGCCTCGTCCAATTGCTGCGTGATGCCGCGGCGCAGGTCATGCAGTTCGTGGTCGAGGCGTCGAATTTCCTCTTCGTTGCTTGCTCCCTCGAGTGCGGCGGCGACGATGGCGCCATAAAGCGCTCCGGAGCCTTGCAGAATGTTCGCGAGCTTGCTGCGCAGGCCGACTCGTGCGTGCACCGGCCAGACGAGCGCGCCGACTGCGAAAGCAACGAACGAACCCAGCAGCGTATAGAGCACGCGTAGCCAGCCGATGTGGATCGGCGAGCCTTCGATACTTCCGAGCGTCACAACAATGCCGACGGTGAATCCTGCGACGCTGAAGCTGGGATGATGGACAGTGAGAAATCCGAAAAGGCTGGCCAGCACAAAGAGCACAATCCCGACACGTACGCTGCCCGTGCCGAAAATCATCATCATCAGCATCGCCGCCAGTGCACCGACTGTCGAGCCGATCGTGCGATAGAGAGCCGGCTTCCAAGAAGCTCCCTGCGTGACCTGCGCCACCACCAGCGCGGTGAAGACGGCCCAATAGCCCTGCGGGAGATTCCATCCGATATAGATGGCGTAGGTGATGAGGCCCGCGAGTCCGGTTTTGATTCCGAGCTTAATGGCTGCCGATTCGCGGGACCAGAACGAGGGAGCGGGGGAGAGTGCTGGAATTGCCGGCAGTGGCAGAGGTGGATTGGATGATCCCATGCGCGGATTATATTTCTCCCGCTGGTCCCCTGTGAGAAGTTTAGAAATCGGAGACAACTAGAGCGGCGCAATGCCTACCGAGTATCGACTTCAACTTCGCGAAAGCCAAAGCCCTGCAACATGCTTGAAATCGTGGAACGCGCGTTGTCAGACGCGGTTTTCAGAATGCCATCCTGCAATGCAGCCTGCTGAAGCTGGCGCTCCGCCTCCTCGCGAACCTGGCTTTCGAGATTAGGATCGGGCGAGGAAAATAGTCCGGTATCTCGAGAATAGACTCTTGTCCGCGCGCTATCGAGGCGAGTAACAAAAACTTCCGCAGCCGGCAGATGAATTGAAATCCGTTGATCGTGGATGCGAACGTCGCCGGGGCTGAGTTCCGCTAGGTTGATGCCGCCTACGACTTCTCCATGAACCATGAGCAGCAGCCGGTCACCCACCAGGAACTTCGGCCAGTAGCCGTTGGCGTGTTCGCCGGAGATGATTTTATCCATGCTATAGCTGACGGTTTCAAGCCGTTGCAGGCTCTGAATCTGGCGAACGACAGTGGGCTGATCCACGTTGATGTGAGTCGGGTTGTTGCGAAACGCGCTGAGCAGATGCCTTACTCCGAAACCCACTGAGATTGCTCCGACCAGCACGATGGTAAGAAGCGCTCCTGCAAGAGCGCCGAGAATCCACGGCAGAGCCCGCCTTTTAGACGAAAGTTTAAGATTTCGCTGGCTTAGCGGGTCCATGCCGAGATTGTTAATCACCGTCATTCAGGTTTAAGTATCCCGTGCGCTCGAGATTCGGCCGGAAAATGGAATCCGCGTCGGTGGTTGTTTAGGATGATCCGAACCGGATCCGCGGTTGTGGGTCGTTCGGCTATTCAGTGAGATAAGGCAAGTTGGCCACCTTGCGCCTCATGAGATCCATCCTCCGCCGAGCACGATGTCAGCATCGTAGAAGACCGCTGCCTGGCCTGGAGTAATGGCGCGCTGCGGCTGGTCGAAGGTGACGAGAATTTCGTCCTCGCCGGTCCTTTCGATGACTGCAGCGGCCGGTTCGTGGCGATGGCGAATTTTTACGGAGGCGCGCATCGGCTTGCGCAGTCCTTCGACCGAGATCAGGTTTGTGCGGCGAGCTCGCAACGTGCGGGAATACAGATGCTCATCGCTGCCGACGACTACCTGCTTTTCTGCTCCGTTAATCTGGATCACGTACAACGGCGAGCCGGTAGCGACGCCCAACCCCTTGCGCTGGCCGACGGTGAAGTTGTGGATGCCAGGATGCTCGCCGATCACTTCGCCGTTTGTTGTGACTAGCTCACCTGCCGTCTCGGGCAATGCCTCGCCGCTTTCGGCCAGATAAGCATTGATAAAGCGCTTGTAGTCGCCACCGGGGACAAAGCAGATTTCCTGCGAGTCGGGCTTCTCGGCCAAAGCCAGGCCGTGCTGGCGCGCGAGATCGCGGACTTCCGGCTTGGTCATATGGCCGAGGGGAAACAGCGTGCGGCTGAGTTGCTCCTGCGTGAGTCCGAACAGGAAATAAGTCTGGTCCTTGCTGCGGTCGGTGGGACGCTTAAGCAGCCAGCGTCCGCGGGCATCGTCGAACTCGACGCGAGCATAGTGGCCGGTGGCGACGCTGTCGGCGCCGATCTGGCGCGCGACGACGAGCAGCTGATCGAACTTCAGATGATTGTTGCAAAGGCTGCACGGAATGGGCGTGCGGCCGGAAAGATATTCTGCAACGAAAGGACGCACTACGTCGCGCTCGAAGCGTTCTTCGTGATTGACCACGTAGTAGGGGATGCCAAGATGCTCGGCTACGCGTCGGGCGTCGTAGACGTCATCGAGAGAACAGCAGCGTCCGGTGACCTGCTCGGGCATTCCGTCGCGTCCGGCGAGGCGGCGCTGGTTCCAGAGCTGCATGGTCAGGCCGATGAGGTTGTGGCCTTCGGCGCGCAGCATAGCCGCGACTGCGGAGGAATCGACTCCGCCCGACATGGCTACAGCGATGGTTCTGGAGTTTGACATGCTATGAGCTAACAGTCTGCTTGTTGTATGTGGGACTCAGTTCCCGCAATCGCGCCACTGCTTCGGGAACCAGCGCGAGCGCGAAGTCGATATCCTCATTCGTGTTCTGCTTGCCGAGGCTAAAGCGAAGACTAGCGCGGGCGCGATCGGAACGGAGGCCCATTGCCATGAGCACGTGCGATGGTTCGATTGCTCCCGACGAACACGCGGCTCCGGTTGAGACTGCAAGCCCCTTCAGGTCGAGCGAGATCACCATCGCTTCGCCTTCGATGTGATCGAAATAAATGTTCGTTGTGTTCGGTACGCGCGATGCACCTTGGCCATTCACGCCTGCGTCTTCTACCTGCGCGAGAATTCCTTGCTGCAGACGGTCGCGCAGAGCGGATATTTTCTTATCGTCTCCGCGCTCGAAGCTCTGCATGGCTAGCTCGGCGGCTTTACCCAGGCCGACGATCCCCGGAACATTCTCAGTTCCGGCGCGACGCGAGCGTTCGTGGCGTCCGCCGTAAAACAGAGGCTGAAGATGCGTGCCTTTGCGGACGTAGAGTGCGCCCACGCCCTGCGGGGCGTGCATCTTGTGGCCGGAGATGGAAAGCGCGTTACAGCCGATGCGTTTCACATCAACTGGAACCTTGGCTGCGGCCTGCACTGCGTCGGTGTGGAAGTAGACACTGGCTTCCGCGGCGATCTTTCCGATTTCCTCTACTGGCTGCAGCACTCCGGTTTCGTTATTGGCCATGATGATTGAGATCAGTTTTGTGTTCGGACGGAGAGCTCGCTTTACATCATCGGGATCGATTAGGCCGCGGCTATCGACGGGAACGTAGGTTGCATCGCAACCTGTTTCTTCGAGATGCTTGCTCGCGTGCAGGACGGCGTGATGCTCGATGGTGGAAGTGATGATGTGATCGCCGGAGATGGCCAGGCCAGCGATGGCGAGATTGTCGCCTTCAGTGCCGCCGCTGGTAAAGACGATTTCGGCGGGCCGGCAATTCAATAATGCTGCGACCGAGTCGCGTGCGCGCTCTACGGCGGCCCGCGTCTCCTGACCAAAATGATGGATGGACGAGGCGTTTCCGAAACTCTCGCCAAAGTAGGGGCGCATGGCGTCGAGCACCTCCGGGAGAACCGGGGTGGTCGCGTTGTTGTCGAGGTAGATGCGCCGCATCGCAGCCATCTATCTATTTTACGCGGGAAATGGGACGTCGGCGCGGCTATGTGCTTGTGCGGCTGGTCCCGACGAAGGCATCGCCGCTGCCGGCTGACATCAGGTTCCTCACCGGGCTCCCGCCCGGTTCGGAATGACAAAGCGTTTTTATTCGTCGGCGAAAGTTTTAGCGGCGGTCAATTGGAACGTAGTGGTTGGGATACTCCGGGCCCAGATAGTCGGCGCGCGGGCGAATCAGGCGGTTGTCGTCGAGTTGCTCGATTACGTGGGCGGCCCATCCGCTGATGCGGGAGACGGCGAAGACTGGCGTGAACAGGTCCTCATCGATGCCCAAGACGTGGTACGTAGAGGCCGAATAGAAATCGACGTTCGCGTTGAGCTTTTTTTCTGCCTTTACAAATTGTTCGATGCGCTCCGACATCTCATACCATTGCGGCTGCCCGCTGGTCTTACACAGGTCGCGCGACATCACGCGCAGGTGCGTGGCGCGTGGGTCTTCGGTGTGATAGACGCGATGGCCGAATCCGGGAACTTTTTTCTTCTGGGCCAGCAGGTTGCGGACGTAATCGACAGCGTCGGACTTCTCCCGATCGATCGTCTCAAGGATACGGAAAACCGCCTCGTTCGCGCCGCCGTGCAAAGGTCCTTTTAGGGCGCCGATGGCGGAGGTGATGGCGGAATGCATGTCGGACAAAGTGGCAGCGGTGACGCGGGCGGCAAAAGTAGAGGCGTTCAGTTCATGGTCAGCATGCAAGATGAGAGCGATATCCAGCGCGCGCTCGGCGGTGGCGGAGGGCTTTTCCCCGTTGAGTTGCAGCAGGAAGTTGGCGGCGTGGGAAAGGGAAGAGTCGGGTTCGACGACCCCTTTGCCTTTGCGAATTCGATCGTAGGCGGCGACAATCATGGCAATTTGCGAAGTGATCCGGATAGCCTTGCGAACGTTGGCATCGTGATCGTTATCCTTTTCGTCGGCATCATAGAATGCCAGAGCCGAAACAGACGTGCGCAATACATCCATTGGCAGCGCGGTCCGCGGGGCCGCGCGTAGAAAATCGATAATCGCAGGATCGAGCTGACGCTCCTGCGCCAGCTTTGCCTGCAAGTCTTTTAATTCAGCTTGTTTGGGCAGGCGACCGAACCAGAGCAGGTAGCAGGTTTCCTCGAAGGTGGAGTGGTCGGCGAGTTCGTGAATATCGATGCCGCGATAGGCGAGAACGCCGCGATCGCCGTCGATGTAACAGATGCTGGAGGTGGTGGCGACAATGCCTTCCAGTCCTTTGCCGGCCGGAGTAGTGGTCACGCTCGACATATATTTGGCTCAGGGAGATGAATTCGTTGCGGAGCCACGTCAGGGGGCGGGGTTGGCAACTGTCTGTTATACGCTAAAGCGGGTGTGCCTTCCAAGAACCGCGACCTCTAGATTCGCGGATTGCTTTGAGTTTTCCGGAACAGTCGGACCGATGACAAATCAAGGGTGCCGCCATGCTATCATCTGCGCCAATTTTCTGGAAAGGACTTTCCATGGGACAACCTGTCGTTCACTTTGAAATCGGCTGTCGCGATAGCGCTAAGACATCGGCTTTCTTTTCCAAACTCTTCGCCTGGGATATGCAGCCAATGGGGCCTGCGACCATGATCAATACCGGCGCGGAGAGCGGAATTCACGGGCATATCTCCGCCTTGGGCCATGAGCCGCAGCATTACACGATTTTCTATGTGCAAGTGGACGACGTGCAGGGCTATCTGGACAAAGCCGGAGCGCTGGGAGGAAAGACACTTGTGCCGCCAGTCGACATTCCTGCTGGCACATTCGCATGGTTTGCCGATATTGATGGAAATACGATTGGATTGTGGAAGGCGAAATAGCCCACACTCACGCTGGCCAAATGCTGAGCGCGGTGTGGCGCAAGATTTGTTGCTTGGTCTCCTCGCTCAAAGGCAAGGCGCGAAAATCATCTAGATTCTTCTTAACGTCTGGCACGCCCGGACCCGGCCAATCTGTGCCGAACAGAGTTTTGCGGGCGATCTCGTCCAGGCGCGGAAAGTACTCGAGCAAGGTCCTTGGCGGGATGCCGCTGATGTCGAGATAAACGTTGGCGTGGCGGCGAATGAGAAAAAATGCGGTCTGCATCCAGAGCGGGCGGCCGCCGTGCGCCAGCAGAATTTTGAGCTTGGGGAAATCGACGGCAACGTCGTCGACATAAATCGGGTCGCCGTATTTGTTTCGGGCACCGGGGAAAATTGATGTGCCCGTGTGAAACATGACGGGTACGCCGTTGGCTTCGGCGGCGCGATAGATGATTTCGAGTTCCTTCACACCGTGGAGATAATCGTTGGGAAACACGAGCTGGTGCGGGGGATGAATTTTGATCATGCGGATGCCCAAGCGGAGGATCTGCTCCATGTCAGCCAAGACGTTCGTGGTGTGGCGGGGATGCAGGCTGCCGCAGGAGAGCAGCCTTTTCGGATTCTCTTTTACGTACTCTGCGATGAACGAGTTTATGCCGTTCGTGAAGCCGATGACTTCAGGGGCTACGTAGTTGATGAGCACTGCGCGGTCGATGCCGCAGGCATCAAGATATTTGAGAAATGCTTTGGGTGACCGGCAGAACTCGGCGATTTGCTCGAAGTTCGGCCGCTTGGCTTTCATCAGTTCCAGCGCTTGCGGCTTGAACATCTCCAGGGGCGAGATGTGGATGTGGCAGTCGGTGATCATCTGGAGGGTCGGGAGAAGTTTAATACGTGGGGACAGTTCGGTCTATCTGGCGCGACCAGGCGTCGATGCCGCCGCGCATCGACTGCGCTTTTTCAAATCCTTGCTGCCGCAGCCATGCGGTGACGTTCATCGAGCGAACGCCGTGGTGGCAGACCACCACGATGTGGTTTTCGGGGTCGAGTTCCTGATGGGCGCGTGAGGGGATGTCGCCCATGGGAATTAGTTTCGCTTTTTCGATACTGGCGGTTCCGAACTCCCAGGGCTCGCGAACGTCGAGGAGGGTAAATTCCTCCCGGCTGTCGATCTTTGCTTTGACTTCCTCGCAGGTGATTTCGTAGTCCATGTGTTTATGAATCAGTGTTTTTGTGAATCAATGTTTTTACAAATCGATGCTCGCTACTTTCCAGCCCAGATTGGGTCGCGTTTTTCGATGAATGCTTTGATTCCTTCTTGCGCGTCGGCGGTGTTCATTAATTCTTCGAGATACAGTTTCTCTGCCCGCGCCAGGCCTTTATCAAAGTGTGCGGCATCCCAGGCGTAGATGGCTTTTTTCGTCACGGCGAGAGTCGCGGGGCTTAGCTGGAACAGGCGAGAGACGCAGTCTTCGATGGCGGAGACGAGAGAATCCAACGGTACCGCGCGGTTTGCCAAGCCGATGATCGCCGCATCCGTCCCTGTGATTGTGCGGCCGGTCAGGATCAGCTCGGAAGCCCGCTTTTGCCCGACGAGAGCGGCGAGAGCGGTGCAGGCGACGGGCGGATAACAGCCCAGCTTGATTTCCGGAAATCCCCAGTTCGCCACATCGGTGGTGATTACGATATCGCAGACCATTGCGAGTTCTGCGCCGCCGCCAAGGCAGTTGCCGTGCACGCCGGCGATCGTGACTTTTTTGCTGGAAACCAAAGCTCGAATTACGGCGTGAAACTTGATGAGCATCTCCTGAACTCGGTCGGGAGTGTGCGCTGCGACATCGACGCCCGCGGAAAAGCCTTTTCCTTCGCCGGCGAAAAGGATGATGGAAACGTCTGGGCGTGCTTCAACTTCCGCGAGCGTGTTCGCGAGTTCCTCCATCATTGGAATGTCGATGACATTTACGGGCGGATGAAGCAGCCCGATGCGCGCAACGGGAGGACGGACTTGGACCGCTAGACGAGTGAGGGAGGTTTCGGTGGAAGCCATTGCCATAGTTCTACGCCTTTATCCCTTCCCGGTAGGCGACCGATGTCAGCTTATAGATTGATGGCCGATTTCCGCACTTCGCCAATCGAAGAGAGGGGATCGCGTGCGCCGACTTTTTCCGCGATCCACTTTTTCTCTGTGTCGATGATGTCGAGCAAGAGCTTCTTGTCGGCCGCTGTCGGCATGTACTCGATCAGATGCTCTTCGTAGGCTCGATCGTCGAGCGGTTCGCCGGTCTGCGCATGAAATTTCTGTCCGGCCCAACGGCCGATGAAGCGGTTGAATTTTATATCAGGCGCGTAGAGCTTCGGTTCGCCCGGCCTGAGCGAATTGTTGAAGCGCCCGATCAGGCCTGCGACTTCCTCGCGATAGAGATGGCGGTTGTAGTCGTTGAGGTCGTCGAGATCGGCAGTTTTGTCGTTCTTCGGTTCGTCGTAGCGACCCTTTATGCCCCATACGTAGGCCCAGTGCGCCGAGGAAGAATGGTCGGTGCCGAAAAGGTCGTAGGAACTGGAAAGCCATTTATTCAGATACTTTTGGATGAGCCATGCCGGGAGTACGCCGGCTTCCACAACGCGACGGATTCCGTCATTGCCGGTACCCATGTGGAATGCTTCTTCGCGCAGCATGTAGGACATGGAGCGGCCTAGCGGCGCGAAAGCCGAAAACTTCAGCATCTGCAATTGGAATTTTCCGTCGCGATCGACGAAATCGGTGTAGGTGAAAAAGTCCATCCAGTTGTCGACTTCTACGTTGAATGCGCCGAGCAGGCGCTTGTTGTCGAAGGCGCGGCGCTCGAGCATTTTTTGCGCTTCGACCTTTCCCGAGTAGCCGAAGTGATCTACCAACAACGCACACATCTGCCAGCCGTGACGCATTTCTTCGATCATCACGCGGGTGATGGCGCGGCGGTCCCAGTCGGTGGGCGCGTTTTC
>Ga0116105_1000140_pt1 | contig 22168 bp, 20 predicted proteins | sample June2015DPH_6_20_FD_89716 | JGI IMG/M metagenome (GOLD analysis project Ga0116105, IMG submission 89716) | Peatland microbial communities from SPRUCE experiment site at the Marcell Experimental Forest, Minnesota, USA - June2015DPH_6_10 | ecosystem: Environmental > Terrestrial > Soil > Wetlands >... | reverse complement strand
GCGGCGGCTGCCGTCGGCTCATCCAAACCCATCACAGTCCACGTCAGGGCTGATAGAAAGCGTCAGGCGTCTCGTCTCGTCACCAGGCGAAAGGCCTATTCTGCCAGTGGGAAAAGCCGCCGTTGAAGTCCGTGCCGCCCAGCCCTTCGGCTTCGCTCAAGGCAGGCCTTTCCAACTGAAAAAAACCGGACATGCTCAGTGTGATGATATCGGGGCAAAGCTGAGCTAGCCCCCACCCCTGGTTGCCCATATTTCCAACCCATACTTTGGTATTGTCAATACGTTCGTCCAATGGACTTGTCGTTGCGCTTCTGGCCTAATCGACGTGCCGCCTACTGGAGCGACTGCGACACTGCAATCACGCACCTCACATTCGGCGACACTGTTTCGAAATTGGAGGCACCTATGAACGCCGTAACGAACGCCGTACAAATCGACCAAAAGAGCTATGAGATGCCCCCGCGAGAGGGGATCAGCATCGCGCAATTTCTCACCGTCGCCGACATCGAGCGATCGGCTCGCTACTACGAAAAGGTCTTCGGCGCTCGCATTCTGACCCTGGGAGACGGTAACGCGCCTGCGTACCTTCTGCTGGCGAATATCTGGATGATTCTGAACGTTGGAGGCGGTCCGACCCCGGATAAGCCGACGGTAACGCTCAGCGTCCCCGACCCGAATCACATCAACAGCTTTATGAATTTCCGCGTTGCGGATATTCAAGCCTGCTATGAATTATGGAAAAGTCGAGGAGCGGAGTTCATCACGCCGCCGATCCCCAAGTACGGCGAGATACGCTGCTACATCCGCGATCCTGACGGCTACATCATCGAAGTCGGACAGAGCACTACCGTCACGTATGGTTAACGCTCGGCCCGGACCGGATGCGGATTTAAGCTTTGAAGATACTTTGTAGCTTCGCGGTAGTGGTGCAGTTTGAAAAGGCTTCGTGTCAGGGCATGCCTTCAAGCATGCCGTCACCGTGCGAGCTTGAAACCGACTTCAGCCGTTGGACGCGGGGCAAGCCCCAGCGGCTAAAGCCCTCGTCCATCGGCATTTGGTGGCATCGCTGAAGCAATGCCCTGATACGAACCTTTTTTCTCAAACTGCGCCAATACCAGCTTTGCGAAGGAGAATTATGTCAAGCAACACAGCAGCAATCGCCATTGAAGCACCGCTCCCGTCCAATCCTCTCGATGTTATCCCGGCCGAAATACCGTTCGATGTACCCTATGGGCCTCCGATATCACTGGAGCAAGCCCAGGCGGTGATTCACGCCGCCGTGGCGGAGGCCATGAAGCGGAATTGGAAAATGAATGTCGCAGTGGCCGATTCCGGTGGCAACTTGGTTGCCTTCCAACGAATGGACGGCGCGATGCTCGCCTCCATTCAGATTGCGCAGCACAAGGCGCGAGCAGCCGTCACCTTCCGCCGGCCGACGAAGGTCTTCGAGGACGGCATTAACCTTATGCATCTCAACTATCTGCTCGCGTTCGATGGAATCATCGCGTCTCGAGGCGGTATTCCTCTAATCGATCAGGGCGTGATCGTCGGCGCAATCGGTTGTTCGGGAGGCACGGATTCCCAGGACGAAGTGGTGAGCAAGGCTGGCGCGGCAGTGATTAACAAACTCCCGGCGTTGATCAAATGACGCAAACCTCATGAAGACAGTCACGACAAACGTTCTGGAAATTGCATATGAAACGGGTGGGCCTGAGGATGGACCAGCAGTTTTCCTGCTGCACGGATGGCCCGACGATGTTCGCGGATGGCGTTCCGTGCTTCCGCAGCTTGAACACGCGGGGTTCCGCTGGGCAGCGCCATGGTTGAGGGGTTTCGGGCCTACGCGTTTTCTATCAGTGGATACGATCCGAGACGGGAGCGCCGTGGCTTTGGCGCAGGATGCGAGCGACTTGGCGGACCACTTGGGCTGGGCGAAGTTCTCGGTCGTGGGGCACGATTGGGGCGCACGGATCGCTTACACACTGGCTGCAATTTCTCCCGAGCGTATCTCCAGCATTACGGCACTTGCTCTTTCCTACTCGCCGGGCGGTCGATTTCCGACTCCAACCTTCGAACAATCCCGACGCTGGTGGTACCAGTGGTTCATGACGACGGACCGGGGCGCAGAGGCAGTCCGCAGCGACCCGAAGGGCTTCGCACGCCAACAGTGGAACACATGGAGCCCTCCCGGGTGGTTTGACGATGCGGAGTTCGAGGCCACGGCAAAGAGCTTCGAGAATCGCGATTGGACGAACATTACGCTCAATGCTTATCGCAGCCGATGGAAGGCAGAACCTGCCGATGATCGCTACGCCGAGTTAAGACGTCGGCTCGGAGGCGCCGAGCTGATCAGGACGCCGACGCTGATGCTTCAAGGCGGAGCAGACATGTGCGACCCGCCTTCGGAATCAGAAGGACAGGAACGCTACTTCACCGGCGGATATCGGCGAGTCCTGCTCGAGGGAATCGGACATTTTCCAGCGCGAGAGGCACCGAATGAAGTGGCGCGCGACACGGTTTCGCATCTGAAGGCGTTTATCTGATCCAAACGACGCGAATCAGATGTGAAGAGATCAACTGTCAGGAGTCTGTAAAGGATGGCCACTCCGAAAGTGAGAGAAAAATTGCGGAGCGTGTGGTTACAAGCTCCGCACGATATGCCTAGCGGGCGATTTGCCCCAGGTAGTATCCCAGCCGATTTTCAACATCCCCCGGCTTGTGGAAGCCGCGGTCCATCAGCGCTTTGATCCCCTCCTGTGCGGCAGGTCGACCGAGCGAAGCGATGCACGCATCCCACCCGGCGCCGAGCTCAACGTCCGGCGGCAGGCTGGTGTTGACGAGGCGCTTGGTTTGAGCGATCGCCCATTTGTCGAACTTGGAGATCCGGGTTGCGAGCGCCTCTACGAATGCATCGAGATCGGCGTCTGGTAGGGCGCGATTAATGTAGCCGTAGGCCTCCGCCTGTTCTGCTCTGATGTCGTCCGAACTCAAAAGCACCTCAAGCGCACGGTTTCGGCCAATGAGTCTGGGCAAGCGAGCCATGGGGCCGCCGCCGGCGACCATTCCTACGCCCACCTCCCATTGCGAGATGATGGCCTTCTCGCGGCTGGCGAAACTCATGTCGCAGGCCAGCGTGATCTCACTACCGTTGCCGGTCGCACGGCCGCGGATGAGGGCGATGGAGGCGACTGGCAAGCGGGTCAGCCGCGCGAGAAAGTCCGGCCAGGGCGGCAAGCCCGTGGGGCCCTCGGGCAGTGAGGTCAGATCCTCGATCTTAGCCGTGAAGTCGGAGTGATTCAGAAAGTAGTCTTCGACCGCGCTATCGAAGACCACGACCCTGACTTGCTCATCGGCCTCCAGAGCGTTCATGACCTCCTGGAACTGCTTGACCATTTCCGGGCCCATCACATTGATCGGCGGATTGTCGATGGTGATACGCCAATAAGCGGGCGAGCGCTGGGTCATGCGAATCTGTGCGGGTTTTGTAGGTGTGTTCATCTGCGTGACGTTGGCAGGTGCGCTTATAGTTGCCATGGAATGTTCCTCCGTATTCGAGCTGTCACCATTCAGCCTGAACAAATTGGGCCGCGCAATTGGACGATAGTATCGTCCATACTTTCGTATCCATTACAGTGGCGTGGTCGACCTACAGGGAACAAACCGATACGAAGGTATCGCCGATACCATGGTCCAATTGTTTTACTCCCCTCAGGTCTGGCTTAATGGCAATCGTTTGAGATGTACCTTGATCGGGTCTAGAAAATTTTTCTTGTGAAGGAGAACACCGTGTCTAAACTTGTCGCGAAATCTGTGGCGCGAGAACAACAAGAACAAAAGATAGAAACACCCACCGCGGTGGAGCATATCGCTCGCTTTACCCTCGTGGCGACGGCCATGACGGTGCTTGCCGTCCTCGGCGTCGCGGCCCTTTTCGCGCAAGTCCAAGACAAGGACAAGTACTCGCTGAAATCGCCCGGCGGAATCGCGTTCTCCGACTTCAGAGGATACGAGGACTGGTCGGTGGTCTCCTCCGCCCGGACCGACGAAATACTAAAGGTGATCGTCGCCAATCCGAAGATGATCAAGGCGTACAAGGCCGGCGTTCCGGTAGATGGCCAGCCTTTTCCGGAGGGCTCGAGGATCGTGAAGCTCCAGTGGAAGCTGAAGAAGAGCACCGAGGCCCCTTTCGCCGTGGAAGTGCCGGACGTCTTTAGCCAGGCTTTCGTCATGGAAAAGGACAGCAAGAGATTTGCGAAAAGTGGCGGTTGGGGCTATGCGGTGTTCAACTACGAAGCCGCGTCGGACAAGTTCACGGCCGACCCGAAAAGCCTCTCAGACTGCGGATTCGCGTGCCATACGCCAGTGAAGGCGAAGGACTACATCTTCCACCCGTACCAGAAGCGTTGAAAGCATCTGCCCGACGTTATGTACCCCGCGTAGGATGTCGCTGTGCGAGGCTTTATTTTAGGCGTGGGTACCGGTCTCCTGCGGGAAGTGCACCCAGTTGCGGGCAGACTGCTGCGCGAAAGAATCTGGTTTACAAAATTTGAGCTCCCTAGTGTCGGGGTTCCCGCGCTTTGCCGGACAAATGACGCCGCAATGAAGATTTCTGCACGAAGTGGCCACAGCATCAGCGTGTTCCATCGCAGCTCAGGCGTTCGATTCGCCACGAGTGCCGAAAGAAATCCCTTTCAATTAAGCGGAACCTGAAATTGCTTTCGATACTCACATAAAACGTCACGTGGAGGTTTGCTATGAGGAGTCTTATTTGTCGGCCTCAGTGGATGTTCGTTCTAACCAGCGTCGTGGTTGGCGGAATGTCTTTTGCAAGCGGCCAGACCTTCCCTGCACTCCTCGCGGAACAGCCCCCGGCTCTTGCGGGCCAGACGTTGTCTGCCTCAGGTGTTCCTGCGCTCCACGGTATTGTGGACTCGGGGCGCAATGCCGACCTCCGCTGGCCGGATTTTACTGCCTATAAAACAGAAGTCGCCAAACTCTACGAGGCGACCGGCTATTCTCTGGTTTGGGTTCAAAACGGCGGTGTCCGACCCCAGGGGCAGGTCGTGATCGAACTCCTGGAAAATGCGGAGGTTAAAGGACTAGATCCCGAAGATTACGATGGCTCGCGGTGGCGGAGCCGCCTCCTTAAGCTGAGGCAAAAGCCGTCGGAACAGGACCTGGTTTTATTCGATACCGCACTCACGGTCTCGGCGATGCGCTATATCCGCGCCATCCACTGTGGCCGCGTAAATCCCAAAGAGTTCAAGTTTCAGCTCGATATGGGAGGGGAACAACTCCCGTTGGCGGACTTCATTCAAACTCAGGTCGTGAATGCGGCCGATCCAGCCGCCATAATCCAGAATCTGGAGCCGCCCTTCCTGGGCTACCGCAAGCTGCTCGCGCTCTTGCCGGTTTACGAAGGATATGCAAAGCAAGCTGATCAGCCGAAGCTACCAACCGTCACGAAGACGGTGCATCCCGGCCAACCCTACGCCGGCGTGGTCCCTCTGGGCCGGTTTCTGCAAATCATCGGCGACATTCCTTCCACGGTGCAGCTCGATCCCAATGCAACCATCTACGACGGTGTGCTCGCCGCCGGCGTGAAGCACTACCAGGACAGACACGGGGAAAATCCCACGGGCAACCTCGACCCTCGCACGATCAATGAACTCAACACTCCTCCGTGGGTCCGCATTCGCCAGATCAAGTTGACGCTCGAACGGTGGCGCTGGCTTCCGCATTCCTTTCCGCAGCCGCCCGTCGTTGTGAATCTTCCTGAGTATCGCGTACGCGCCATGAACCCGGATGGCACCGTCGCCTTTTACAAGAACGTGATTATTGGAAAAGCCTACGGCCACAAGTCTCCGATCTTTGAGAAAGAGATCCAATATGTGGTCTTCCGGCCCTACTGGGACGTGACTCCCAGCATTCAGCGGAACGAAATCGTGCCGCACATCCTGAAAGATCCGAACTATATCGCCAGGAATAATTTCGAAGTGGTCACGCCTAAAGGCGAGGTCGTAACCGACAATCAAGTGAGCCCGGAGGTTCTAGAAGGCATAAAATCGCTTCACCTGATGGTGCGGCAAAAGCCCGGCGACACCAATTCTCTGGGCCTGGTGAAGATCATCTTCCCCAATCCGGAGAACGTGTACCTGCATGGCACAGACGCTCCAGGGTTGTTCTCGCAGGACGTCCGCGATTTCAGTCATGGATGCATTCGAGTACAGAACCCTGAAGATCTGGTTGCCTGGGTGTTGCGAAACAATCCTGGCTGGGATTTGCAGCGGGTGAAGGCCACGATGAACGGCGAGAAAAACAATCTTCAGGTGAACCTCGCCACGCGGATTCCGGTTCTGATTGTCTACGGCTCGGCTACGGTGAACGAGGAAAATCAGATTCGTTTTTTCGACGATATCTATGGTTACGATGCAGACCTCGACAAAGCCTTGGCCGCGGAACATCCTTAAGCAGCACGGTGCAAGAGCGACCCTGTTAGAGCTTGCCCTGAGCAAGCGAAGCGCGCCGAAGGGGACGCGGTAACCGCCACATTCGCCGGGCTTTAGCCCTGGTGCCTGGGTGGCTCCTTGGACGGTATTAAGGGAACCGAAACTGGTTCGAAGCGCATCCAATCACAGTGCGACTCTTTGAATACAGCAAACTGAACCTTGTGCAACTTTGCCAAGCATTCTCGTTGGCCTTGCGGAGAGTGAATGGTAAGTTCTGTTTATCGCTGATTCTTTTTTTGCCGCTGGCGACGCTAGGGCATACCACAGAATCGGCGGCTCCATCTCCACACGAATACCGGCTTCGCTTCTTTCACACTCACACAGGCGAGCGATTGGATGTCGTCTATCGTCGCGGTGATCAATACATCCCCGCAGCTCTGGACGAGCTAGACCATTTTCTGCGCGACCACCGAACCGGAGATGTGCGCCATTTCGATCCTCAGCTCTTCGACCTTCTGCACGACCTGACCGCATCGCTCGGCGATTCCGGTGGTGAAATCGATGTGATTTGTGGCTATCGCACGCCCTGGAGCAACGAATTCCTGCGCACGCGCCGCCCGCACACCGGCGTAGCGCAGCACAGCCTGCACATGCAGGCCGAGGCAATCGACATTCGTCTGCCTGGAATTCCGACGGCAATGCTGCGTGATGCAGCCCTGCGCCTGCGTCGCGGAGGAGTGGGATACTATCGCGTCTCGGACTTCGTACACGTCGACGTCGGGCGTGTCCGCCACTGGTAGTCGCCGCTTAACTCTCCAATGAAGAGATCCATCGATCGTGAAGGTGCTGGCCGCACAACGCATTTATGGAAGCGCCAGAGGCCTTCGTTTCACTCGCGGAGATGGCATCACCGACTGCAAGAAAATTTGCCGCAAACCCTGCCTAACTGATCGCCTGCGAATGGATCATTGTGGTGCCGGGAGGGGGAGTCGAACCCCCAAGGTACTAAGTACCGGCGGATTTTGAGTCCGCTGCGTCTGCCAGTTCCGCCATCCCGGCTTCCTGCTGGTGGCAGAAATTAAGACTAATTCACTCCCCGCGACCTTGCAACCCGCAGTTGGCAAGATCTTGCAACACTCTTCCGCGACAGGAATTGTACAAACTCATGACAATCCTTTGACAACCGCACGCCCCGCTCCGCCTACGATTGCCGAGGTTTGACGGGCTGGGAAAATCAACTACGTGCCCGCAACGGATCGCGCTTCACCCCTACTCGCACTGCACAAGGAGAAATCGCATGCATCGTTTGCTTGGTCGCTCTCTCGTTCGGTTCGCCGCTCTCGGGCTTCTTCTGGTCTTCGGTTCCAGCGCTGCCCTGGCGCAATACAGCGTTACCTATTTAACTTCCAACCTGACTGGGAAGAAATATCAGGATCCACTCCTGCAAAACCCCTGGGGACTCGCATACAGCCCGGGCAATCCCTTCTGGGTTAGCGACGAAGCTAGCGGCTGGTCAACTCTCTACGATGCGCAAGGCCAGCCTCAGAGCCTGCAGGTTGTTGTCCCTCCCGCCAGCGGCACCGGCGCGGGCAGTCCCACTGGCATCGTCTATAACGGATCGACGGAATTCAAGATCGATACCTGGACTTCGGTTTTCCTATTTGCCACTCTCGATGGAACCATCAGCGGATGGTCGTCGTTCGAACCCAATAATGCCCTGATCGGCGCCACGGTTGCCGGCGCCTCGTACACTGGCCTCGCGATCACGAATCACACGTCAGGGAACTCTCTGTTCGCCGCCGACGCTGCCAATAATAAGGTCGACATTTTCGACGGCAACTTCAATCTCACGGGCTCATTCACCGATCCCGCCATACCGGCCGGCTTCGCTCCCTTCGGAATCCAGGACATCGACGGGCAAGTTTACGTTTCCTACGCAGCCACCAACGGCGGAGGCGGCGGTTACATCGATATTTTCAGTGAAACCGGCACACTGACCAAGCACTTTGCCCACGGCAAGCCGCTGAACCAGGCATGGGGATTCGCCGTCGCCCCGGCGAACTTCGGGACGTTCAGCAAAGCGCTGCTGGTTACAAACAACACCTCGAACGGCTCGATCAATGCCTACAACATCAGCACTGGAAAGCTGCTCGGAACGCTTTCAAATTCCAGCGGCAAGGCGCTGAGCATCAACGGCATCTGGGGTATTGAGTTCGGCGGCGGCACCGCGGCGAATGGAAAGACGAATCAACTCTTCTTTACTGCCGGCCCCAACGATGCGAATGGCTATTTCGGAGTTATTCAGGCCAAGTAAGCAAAACGCTGTCCTCCACACGAAAAGGCCGCCTCGTGGGGCGGCCTTTTTTGTTCGGAGGAGCAGAGCTCGGAAACCACCTGGAATGCAGCAAAACCGTGCCGCATTCTCTCGTTCCGCCCAGGCGCGGCTTTTTTCGGCAGCAACCGGAACGCCGATTTCCACCTCCAAGCTTCATGCCCGCCGCAACTGCTCCCCCTGCGCGATCAACCGACATTCAGCGGCGTCGCAAGCGTTCCATTCGTTTGATCGTGATTATTGCGCTTGCTTGCGTGATTGTGGCCGGCATAGTACTAGCCGCGAGCCACTGGTGGCCGTTTTCTCAGGCGCAGGTTTTGGAAGACTTACGAGAAGCCAGCAACGGTCAGGTTCAAGTCCGGAGTTTTCATGAGACGTATTTCCCGTCTCCCGGCTGCATCCTGGAAGGAGTTGTTTTCCATCACACCCCCAACGAAGCCAAGCCGCTCATCACCATTCAGAAGCTGACCATCCAAGGCAGCTATCTTGGCCTTATCTCGCAAAGCGTGAGCCGGATCACCGCGGAAGGCATGCTCATATCGATTCCCCCTTTCGGCACCGGCGCGGCGTTTCATACCACGCAATCTAAAATCAGCACCGGCGAAATTGTTGCCGACGGCACGGTGCTGGAATTTGCCTTGCAGGATCCGAGCGCGGCGCCTTTGCGTTTCGTGATTCACGAGGCGGTCTTGCGAAATGTGGGGTGGAAGACCCCGCTCAGTTATCGCGTGAAGGTGCACAACCCCCAACCGCCGGGAGAAGTCGCCGCTGAAGGGAAGTTCGGCGTGTGGAATCTCAGCAACGTAGGAGAGACGCCGGTTTCGGGTGAATATAAATTCGACCATGCCGACCTAAGCGTCTATAACGGCATCGCAGGAACGCTCTCATCGACGGGAAAATTTTCCGGCAAACTCGCGCACATCGACATCGCGGGGACAACGGACATCCCGGATTTTGAAGTGGTCATGGGCCATCATCCGGTGCATTTGACAGCGAAGTTCAGCGCCTACGTCGATGCCACGCAGGGCGACACCTTCCTGAATCAAATCGATGCCGATCTGCGCAAGACCCACATCACGGCGAAGGGCAGCGTAGCAAAATCGCCCGAGGGTAACGGTAAAACCGGCGTGATCGATGTGCAAATGAACCAGGCTCGCATCGAGGATCTATTGGGATTGTTTGTGCAGGCCAATCGTTCCCCCATGTCCGGCAGCGCCACGATCCACGCCCACATTGAGATCCCGCCCGGGGACGACTTCCTGAAGAAAATAAAATTGCAGGGCAATTTTGGCGTTGGCAAGGGAAGCTTCTCCGACAACGCTACGCAGAAAGATGTGGATAAGTTAAGCGCTGGCGCAAGGGGCGAAAGTGACAAAGAAAAAGAAGACCCGGAAACCGTACTCGCTGGGTTGGAGGGCAGCGTGGGCGTTGCCAAGGGAACGGCCAGCTTCTCCGATCTCTTCTTCCAAATTCCCGGCGCTCACGTCCGCATGCACGGAACCTACAATCTGATCAACGACAAGATTGATATGCGCGGCCGCATGCGGGTGGATTCGAAACTTTCAGACACCACCACCGGGGCCAAGGCATTCCTGCTCAAAGCAATGGACCCGATTTTCAAAAAGAAGAAGGGGGGTGAAGTAGTTCCCGTGCGCATCTCCGGCACCTATAATCATCCAACCTTCGGTCTAGATATGGACGACAAAAAGCACACTAGCAAGAGCTCATTCACCCTTCACTAACCAATTACAGACTCGGCGCAAGAGCGCGAAGCGTTACCGTAGTAGTGTGTGCCAGCGAAGATACGCCGTTCCCCAACCGGACTCGTGCAACGCCCCGGGGCGCCTGGGCGATTTAGGATGGGCTCTTAGTTTTTCGCCTGCCTTTGCCGTGCCGGAAGCACTGTATAACGTGGTCATCCACCATCCCCACCGCCTGCATAAATGCGTAACAAATGGTCGATCCCACAAAGTTGAATCCGTGCTTCTTCAAATCCTTGCTCATCGCGTCTGATTCTGCCGTGCGCGCCGGAACCGGATGGCGCGCATCCCGTAAATTTACCTTCTGCCGACCGTTTACGAATTGCCATACGTAACGGTCAAAGCTGCCATAATCTTCCTGGACCTGCAGCAACGCACGCGCATTCCGCACGGCAGAAGCGATTTTCAACCGGTTGCGCACGATGCCCGGATTCTGCAGCAATTGTGCGATCTTCCGGCCATCGTAGAGCGCCACCCGCCCCGCATCGAAGCCGTCAAACGCAGCGCGATAATTTTCCCGCTTGTTGAGGATCGTCTCCCAGCTCAGCCCGGCCTGCGCACCTTCCAGAACGAGAAATTCAAACAACCTCCTGTCATCGTGAACCGGCACGCCCCACTCTTCATCGTGATAACGAATCATCAAGTCGCCGCGCGCCCACGCACAGCGCACCCGCTCGCGCTTTTCTCGGCCCACTCGTTTCATAACCTGATCTGTCCGCCAGCGCCGCACAAACTACTCGAGTGATTTCGGATCCGACAAATTCTTCGGCGACTTCGCATCCAACAGTGAGACGAGTTGCTTTGCGGAGGGCGGAATGCCCACTTTGTGCTCCACGATAATCTCTCTCGCGTTCAGTTTTTTACCGTACAGCTTTTCGTTCGCGTTCCCATCGGAGCGCAAAGTCGATCCCTCCAGCGAGATCCCCGCAAATAACCCTTTGTTGCGTGAATAAGAAAGAATCTCCGCGCTCATCACCACATCTGTGGCGCCCTCCGCGGTGCGTCCCTTCGGACCAGCGGCCGCCGAGGCATCTGCACCCAATTTCACTTTGCTCGAAAGCAGCGAACGCGCGCCCTTGGGATTCATCACCAGCAAAACGAAATCGGTGGCCTGCCCGCCCAATTGAAATCCAATGCTCACCCCTTCCAGCGCATACAGCGCGGGAGCGCCCCATGGGCCGGTGTAATGAGCGCCACTGCGGCATATCATTACTCCGCGGCCATAACTCCCGCCGACGCCGAACGCCCCCTTTTTCACCGACGGCAAAATCACCAGGCATTCGGCTTTGTCCAGCAAGTCCTGCGGAATATCGTCGGGGATGTTCAGGATTTCCTTAATCACTTCGCCCGCGTCTTTCACCCTTTCCTCTTCCGTGCTGGCGAGGGCCGAGATCGAGAAAAGAAACAAACTGATGATTAATGCTGCGAGCCTTTGCGATTTGAATGGCACGTTCATGAATTCCGTTCCCTTCCCGAAATATGCCCACCGATCCCACAAAAGCAAATTAAATTTTTCACAAATTGGCTCAAGTCAGCTAGTGCCTCGATTGGGACCGCTCACCGGAACGCTCTGCGGTTAGATGCCGTCCTGCGGAGACGCGCACATGCTGCCTCCATGACCAAACGAGTGCTCCTTTTGTAACTTGGCATGGGGTGGGGGTCCTTCTACAGTTCAAAGGGTAGCCCCCGCGAAAGCCCGGCCATTCGGCATCTGGCGTGCATCTAATAACTCGGAAGTACATTTTGGCAAGGGGTGGAGTGCAAATTTTGGACGTTTCTGGCACGAAGTACACGCCTGTTCGAGTGCTGGCCCTGCTGGCCGTAATGGCGCTCTCCTGTCCGCTTTTCGCCCAGTCTTCCTATACGAATTCCTACGCCAGCGCTCTCAACAGTTCCAGTCCCAACGTCAGTTCGGCCGATTCTGACGATCCGCAAGCTGGCGCGATGCTCACGATTCGCAAGCGCGTAGACGAAGTGAATGTTCTGTTCATCGCCACTGACAAGCATGGCAAATTTGTTCGCAATCTTAACGAGAATGACTTTTCCATTCTTGACGACCACAAGCCGCCGCAATCGATTCTGAACTTCCGCCGCGAAACCGATCTGCCCCTGCACCTCGGCCTCCTCATCGACGTGAGCGGCTCGGTGCAAAGCCGTTTTGGTTTCGAGCAGGATGCTGCGGTCAGTTTCCTGCAGCATTCAATTCGCGCCGGGTTCGATAAAGCTTTCGTCGTCGGCTTCAATAAAGAGAGCGATCTTACTCAGGATTTCACCGACAACGTGGAACTGCTCTCCGCCGGCGTTCATCGCCTGCATGATGGCGGAGGCACCGCGCTCTACGACGCGATCTATCGCGCCTGCAAAGAAAAATTTCTGAAAGACCGTCCCGACCATCCCACGCGAAAAGCCATCGTCGTCGTGAGCGACGGGGAAGATAATCAAAGCGACGTCTCTCGCGCGCAGGCCATAGAAATGGCGCAGCGCGCCGAGGTCATCATCTACGCCATCTCCACGGACGATAGCGGCCTGATCCTCCGCGGAGATAAAGTTCTCGAGCAAATTGCGGAAGCCACCGGCGGCCGCGCCTTCTTTCCCTTCAAGATGAAGGACATCACGCATTCTTTCGCCGCCATCGAAGATGAGCTGCGCAGCCAGTATGTAGTCTCCTACAAGCCCGCCGACTTCGACGCCGACGGCCGCTACCGCTCCATCGAAATCTCCGCCTTAAAAAAAGACCTGCAGGTCCGCGCCCGCAAAGGCTACTTCGCGCCCCAGCAATAACGATTGGATTATCATCCTGGCGCGTTCTCCTCAACGATAATCGGGAAGGGCACGACTTTAGTCGTGCCGCAGCCGTCCTCGAGAAGAATCGGCTAGCCGCTGCGGGAATCTCCCTTTCCACGGCTCGCATTTGACCTCTTCTCCACAATCTGCGTTAATCAGCAAAGACTTTATGCGCGAAATTATCTCTACTAAAGACGCTCCTCAGGCCATCGGCCCTTATTCTCAAGCAGTCAAAGCCAACGGATTCGTCTTCGTCTCCGGCCAGGTCGCGATCGATCCCTCTACCCAACAAGTCATATCAGGCGATGTTGCGGCGCAAACTGATCGCGTGCTGCGCAATCTATCGGAAATTCTCGAAGCTGCCGGCAGCGGTCTAGGCAAAGTCGTTCGTTCCACGGTTTTTCTAAAGAGCATGGATGACTTCGCCGCCATGAACCAGGTCTATGGCAAATATTTCAGCTCCGCGCCGCCGGCCCGCTCCACCGTAGAAGTGGCGCGCCTGCCAAAAGATGTAGCGGTGGAAATCGACGTAATTGCCCTGGCATGAAAAACCCTGTGCACCTCTGTGCCTCTGTGTTTAAGATAAAGGGTTTGAGATCCCGCGAAGGAGTCGTAGAGATGACCAAGTATGTCGCTGCAGTAGCAATTATCTTTGTGCTTGCGCTAGCCGCAGTAGCTTTCGCGCAAACCGCCGCCAAAAAGACCGATACCACCGCGCCTACCAAAGTGACCGGGGAAGGCACCAAAACCCCGTCCGGCCTGCAATATTGGGACATCCGCATCGGCAACGGCGACGTCGCCAAAGAAGGCAGCCACGTGCGCGTGCATTACACCGGCTGGCTCACCAACGGCAAGAAGTTCGATAGCTCCGTCGATGCCGGACGGCCATTCGACTTCACCATCGGCAACGGCGAAGTGATCAAGGGCTGGGAAGAAGGAGTCGCCGGAATGCGAGCAGGCGGCAAGCGCCAACTGCGCATCCCTCCAAGTTTGGGCTACGGAGCGGAAGGCACGCCCGGCGGTCCGATCCCGTCTAACGCAACGCTAATCTTCGACGTGCAACTGTTGCAGGTACAATAGCGACCATTTTTCAGTCGACGATTCCCGAGTTCCTCATTTGGTGCCACACTTGGTTTGTGTTGACGATTCTTATCTTCGCCGAGGCGCGGGCAATCGCGTACGGCTTCAATCTTCGGGCGTTTGACGGGACCGAGCCAGAGTCCCTTGCGCCGAAGCAGGGGACCCACGTGACGACAATTTTGTAGATGCCAGGACGGTTTGGCAACCATCCTTCTCTGCCCAGCGTCCGTTCCAAGGGAATTACCTTGCCTTTTGTGATCGGCTGAGGCCCACGGCCGTGTCCGGTGCAAATCGACCAGGGAATAAACCGATCAGCGGCGGACACTTGCCGTCCTGCCTCGTCCTGCACTTCGATGCCGACGATTCCGCAGGGATCCCAAACGGGGTCGAACATATAAATAGGAACTTTTGCGTCAAAATTCTCCACCGCCAGGTGCAGATGGATATCCTCCCCGACTGTGAAAGTGTTGCCGTCGAGACTTATATCCGTGGCGACTCCGCGAACCTTGGTTCCCCACTTCCTCACCACGGTTGCAGGATCCACGACCTGAATCTGCAAAGCGTTGGAGCGGTCGAACCGGAGTTGAGGGGCGTCCGGCGAACCATGCAGCCGAAGAACTTCAAAGTCGAATTGTCCAGAGCCCATCCACCTGCTGTTCGCGCCAGAGTCCAAATCGAACCCGCTTCGCCAGTCGCCAAGCTGATGCCCTGGAACTGGCGGTCCGCAGCCCCTGAACCCGAGGGCGTGGACTTCATCAATTCGTATTGTTCCATCAGGCGATCTCACTCTCAGGTAGAGAAGTGGGCAGTCGCTCTCCGCCGAGGATTCGGAATTGATGGACCTGTCCGATACCCGCAGCGAGAAGGGCTCTTCTTCATCGTAACTATTCTTGTCGCTCCTCAGCTCAAACGGCGGGTCATGTTCTCCCCCGGGTTGGCTGGCCCCGGTTGCATCCGAAGACTTGTCTACACTGAATCGACTGACCGCGATCGGCGAACACACCTCTTTTAGGAGAGTGGGAGCCACGATCAAAACTGGGTCCGCCATCCATTGCGGCTGGAAACAGCGCTGAGGTTCACTTAAGGAAGACGTCTCCCATCGAAAGGTCTGCCGCACGGCCTGGCCTGGACGAATTGTAATCGGAGATACAACAGGAACTCTGCCATCCGGCAAGCGTTCGTCGCAGTAGTAGCACAACTCATAGGGGCGCTGCCCCGAAGCTCGGTCTGGGACGACGCTGGGTCCATACATCGGACCATCGAGACGGCACGGATGGTCGGAAATGTTGGTCTTGATGATGACGACGGAGTAGTAGTCCTCCGGTCCGTTTGTAAACTGCAAGTTGATATCGAAATCAGCGGACTGGCAGTTTGTCGAACCTGTTAGATTCATCGGCGCTTGTCCCATGGCTTGCACCGACGTAAGCGGTAGAACGCTCGCTGCCAGAAACTGGAGGAGACGAATCAGGGAAGAGTGCTTTGAGTGAATCACGGCAATTCCCCCAACTGAAAATCATCACGCCGCGATGGAGAATCTTACGCCTTGACCACTTTCCCGCTGCGCAGGCAGGAGGTGCACACGCGCATCCGCTTGGTAGTTGCGCCTACGCGAGCATGCACCGCACGCAGGTTGATGTTCCAGCGTCGCTTGGTGACGTTATGTGCGTGGCTGATGCGGTTCCCAAATTGCGGCTTCTTGCCGCAGATATCACATTCTTGTGCCATGACTGCTGATCGATCCTTTCAGAGCTTGTAGCCGAAACTCTTATTCTACCGAATTTATCCGCTCCCCGCCAATTCCTCTGTGTACGCCCGCCCATGTAAACTAGCATGGTTGCAATCGGAGGATGTATGTCCAGACGTGGAAAATCCAGTTTGATCGAGAGCGCATTGGTTCTGGCTCTCATGGGTATTGTGGCCGGGGCGGTCGGCGGCTTCGCCGTCGGAATCGTGACCACGCCAAAGGCGAGCTCAGCCACAACGTCAACGGCTAAGTAGCGTGAGCCGCCGCTTGATAGTGGCTGTGCGATACTGAATTCATGCAGTCCCCGCTTCAGACCCCCACCGCATCCACGGATCCCAAGTCGGTGAAAGTGAATCTGACCACCGGTACCGGTGTCGATATCGATTGGAAAGACGGCCATGTGTCGCACTATAGCTTTGTATTCCTTCGGGACGCCTGCCCCTGCGCGATGTGCAACGAAGAACGCGAGAAGACGGGCCGCAAACCCGGCGAGCCTGCCAAACTTAAGCCCGGCATGTTGCCCATGTTCAAAGCCGCCGCCAAGCCGCTTTCCGCCGAAGGCATCGGCAAATACGCGATTCGATTCGCCTGGAACGACGATCACGATCTCGGGATTTATTCGTGGCGCCTGCTGCGCGAAATCTGCCCTTGCGACGAGTGCAACCTGTTGCGGGCGGAAACAGGCAATCCCGTCTGAGTTCCCAACGAGCGACCCTGCGGGAAGGGCGCGGTCAGCGGCTGCAAAAACTGTGGTTCGAGCGGGAATCGGGAAGGGCACGAGTGTTACTCGTGCCGTTAAGAGGCTGCAAGAAGGAACCGCGCTTCAGCGCCTGAGGTGAGCCTTTTGCGTGCGTGGATACTCCCTCCGTCTTCCGATCCGGAACTAAAACGAATCCCAATATGCAACCAGGCACATTCAGCCGGACAGCGCAGCGCGTAGCCATCCGCCGCGCCGCTCATCAGCTCCATGATCATCCTAAAGTTCTCGACGATCCCTTAGCCCTGCGCATCATTGGCGCGGATGCAGCGAGAGAGCTGCGATCGAACCCGAAAGAGCATCACGCCTTTGCCCGTGCCTTTCGCGCCTTCATGGCAGCCCGAAGCCGCTATGCTGAGGACGAACTCGCCCGCGCGGTCGCGCACGGCGTAAACCAGTATGTAATTCTGGGCGCAGGTCTCGATACCTTCGCCTACCGCAACCCGCACTCAGAGCTGCGCGTATTCGAAGTCGATCATCCGGCCACCCAAGTTTGGAAGCGCGAGCAGTTGCATGCCGCACACATTCCGATTCCTGCCTCGCTAACTTTTGTTCCCATCGACTTCGAACAGCAAACGCTGGAATCGGCTCTGAAGCGTTCAGGGCTCAAACAGAATGAGTCTGCATTCTTCTCATGGCTAGGTGTGGTGCCCTATCTCACGCGCGAGGCCTGCATGAATACTCTGAGTCTGATCGCGAACATGCCAGCAGGCAGCGGGGTGGTGTTCGACTTCGCAGTCGATCCCGCGCTGCTCAACGCCGGACAGCGGGAAGCTTTCGATGCCCTCGCGAAGCGCGTCGCCGACGCCGGAGAGCCTTTTCAACTGTTCTTCGATCCAGCCCAATTGCAGCGAGAGTTAGAAACTCTGGGCTTTCACCGCACCGAATTACTAAAGGGGCCTCAACTGAACGAGCGTTACTTCAAAGACCGCACCGATGGCTTGCTCGTTCGCGGTGGGTTAGGGCATTTGCTGGGCGCGCGGGTGTGAGGCTAGCGAACGGCGAGCGGCGAGCGGCGACGAGATTCGTAAGGGTTCGTATCAGGGCACGCATTTATGCGTGCCGCAGCCCTAGCTCCGCTGATTCGCCTTTAGGCGCTGAATGTTGGATCCTCCCAAGACAACTCACGGATTGCAATGGAATTTCCATCCCAGAATCCGGCTCCGAAAAGCGATGGCCCCCGGGGCCGATCAAATTCGGGCAAATGGCGCCTTGCGATAGCTCGGAGTATATGCCCACTGAATTCTGGTCAAGTTACTTTTGTAGGAAGTTATCCTTGCTTTCACTCTTCACAGAACCTGCGCCCCGGAAAACCGGAGCCTGGACCCGACGGGATTCGAGCCCGCGATCTGCGACCATCGCAAGGCGCTATGTTGCTGTTACACCACGGGCCCGCCTAGAAGTGTATCCGCCATTGATCGGGGCCGATGAAGTTCACACGTAATTCGTCGACATATGGCGTCCCGAAAGGGGAAATCCTCTAGAGAACTTCCTGTAAAATCAAGCTATCAACCCCGGAGCCACTCCCGCATTGTCGTTTCTCGATAAACTCAACCCGCAGCAGCGCGAAGCCGTCGAAACCACCGAAGGACCGGTGCTCATCCTCGCCGGCGCGGGCAGCGGCAAGACGCGCGTCATCACCTACCGCATCGCCTACCTCATCGATCACCTGGGCGTGATGCCCGAAACCATCCTGGCAATGACCTTCACCAACAAAGCCGCCGCCGAAATGGGCGAGCGCGTCGAAAAACTTGTAGGCGGACTGAGCATCGCAAAGCCAGTCATCTCCACTTTTCATTCCTTCTGCGTGCGCGTTCTACGCCGCGATATCGAAGCCCTCAGAATTCCCTCCGCCACGCCCGGCCAGCCGCCGATCGGCCATACCAAAAAATTCGTCATCTACGACGAGAGTGATATGCAATCGGTCGTCAAGTCGATCATGAAGCGACTCGGCCTCGACGACAAACAGCTTACGCCGCGCATCGTGCTCTCGCGCATTTCTTGGGCCAAGAATCACATGCTCGATCCGCAGGAACTCTACCTGCAATCGGCCGATCCAAAAACCGAAAAAATTGCTCATCTATACGAGGAGTATCGCAAGGAACTGCGTAAAGCCAATGCGCTCGACTTCGACGATCTGCTGCTCGAAGCCACGCGCCTGCTGAAAACGTCCGCTCCTGTTCGCGAGTACTACAACAAGCGCTTCCAATATCTGCTGATCGACGAATATCAAGATACGAACCGTCCGCAATACGAACTCATGCGCATGCTCGCCGGCGAGCGTCACAACGTCTGTGCAGTCGGCGACGAGGATCAGTCGATCTACTCTTGGCGCGGCGCCGACATTCGCAACATCCTCGAGTTCGAAAAAGATTTCCCCGAAGCCAAAATCATCCGCCTAGAGCAAAATTACCGCTCCACGCAACATATACTGCAGGCCGCGTCGACGGTGGTCGCCAACAACGTCCGTCGCAAAGGCAAGAATCTTTGGACCTCCCGCCAGGGCGGAGCAAAAATCGGCTACTACGAAGCGCCCGACGGCGAAAACGAAGCTCTCTTCGCCGCCGACGCGATAGCCAAGTATCTGCGCGAAGCTGCGCAGCGCGGCGAAACTCCGCGCGCAGCAGTCCTCTACCGCACCAACTCGCAGTCGCGCCTGTTTGAAGAAGGCATGCGCCGCTACGGCCTCAAGTATCACGTCGTCGGCGGATTTTCTTTCTACGAGCGCGCCGAGATCAAAGACATGATCTCGTACCTGAAAGTCATCCAGAATCCCGACGACTCAATCTCGCTCCTCCGCGTAATCAACACTCCGACGCGCGGTATCGGCAAGGGCACTATCGATACGATCGAACACCTGGCCCTCGAAACCGGCTTGTCGCTGTGGCGAGCGCTCGAAGAAGCCATCCGCCGCCAGCTTCTGCCGCAGCGCGCCCTCGCCTCGCTGAAAAGCTTCCAGCAATTAATTATCGACGCGCAGGCAATGCTTGCCGGCACTTTCGCAGAGCAGTTGCAAGAAAGCGCGGATGAAAGCATCGCGACGGTAAACTTAAACATCGCAGCTTCAGCAGCGCCGCAAGCCAGCGTAGACACAGACGAAGAAACCGCCTTCGACCCCAACCAATTTGAAAACATCTCCTTCGATTTCGGAGGGGCTTATCATTCCGACGCCGCCGACAGTAGCGCCGGCGTCCCGCCGGCTGTCGAGGGGGCGTCCCGCCCACTCACCGGCCAGCAAGATGCTTCCGTGAGACTCCCCAGTACGGCCGACATCTTAAAGTTCCTAATCGATCGCACCGGCTACATCAAACTGCTGGAAGCCGAAGACACTCCCGAAGCCTTCTCGCGCATAGAAAACCTGCGCGAATTAGTCAACGCCGCCATGGACTCCCGCGACCGAGGCGAAACCCTCGATCAGTTCCTGGATCACGCTGCCCTAATCAGCGATGCTGACGATTACGACGAGCGCTCTCAGGTCACTCTGATGAGCCTGCATGCGGCCAAAGGCCTGGAATTCCCCCTGGTATTTCTAAGCGGGCTCGAAGAAGGGCTGTTCCCACATTCGCGCACCATGCTTCAGCCCGACGACGTCGAAGAAGAACGCCGACTCTGCTACGTAGGCATGACGCGCGCCATGGATCAGCTAGTCCTGACTCGAGCCGTCTACCGCCGCCGCTACGGCACCGACCTGCCCGAAGCCAGCGTCCCGTCGCGATTTCTCGAAGAAGTTCCGACGCAACTGATAGAAGAGTTAGGCTCAAGCCGAGCACGAACCGGGACGGGAACCCTTGGCCGCAGTGCAGTGCAGGGACGGGCAAGCTTCGATCATGAGGCGCCGCACTACTCATACGAGGACGAAGACCAAAGCGCAAGTTGGAAGCGTGGAGCGCAAGCATCTGCCGCACGTCAGAAAACTGTCGCTCCTGCAAAACCTTACAACTCCATCGAGAACATCGCCGAGTTCTTCGTCAGTCGCGGCAAGAAGTTTACGGTTCCGAAAACGCCCGTCGAAGAGCCCACTGGCAAGCGCGGATTCCGCCCCGGCCAAAAAGTTCGCCACCCGAAATATGGCGAAGGAACCGTCTACCGCCGAGAAGGAGAAGGCGAACAAGCCAAGATTACGGTACAATTTCCTCGCTTCGGATTAAAGAAGCTCGTAGAGAAGTATGCTCAGTTAGAGCAAGCCTAACGCGATTCGGTAATTTTGTAATTGAGTGATTTCGTAATATTTAGGCGCCGTCCTTCAAATTACCGAATTATTCAATTACCAAATTACAAACCCAAAGGAATTCATGGCAAACACAGCAGAGCTAAGCAGAGAAGAACGCAAGAAATCAAAACGCGCGGCACGCAAAAAGACCAAAGCTGAAAAGCCGAAAAAGCCCCGCGACTACGCCCGCGGATCGAAAAAACGTAAGGTGAAGAAGTTGGCACGCGGCCAGTCGAAGCGGTAAGCGGTTCTGATCCCTCCCTTAAGGCGGGATCGGCACGGCAGCGGGTGCCCCATCTTTCCCATCTTTTGGGAAAGGTGGGGATTTCCGCAGCCAACAGTGACGTGCGAGTCGCAAACGGCAACTTAGGAGACAACCACAACTTGTCCCAACCACCAACGGAACCCGCCGAAACGGTTCGCTCGTCTACCGTCCGCACCTCCGACAATCAGCTCCTTTGTTGCAAATCGATCGACAAGCTGATCGCGGAGTCCGAGGCCCCAGGACAACGCCTGCAGAAAACCCTTGGCCCATGGTCGCTGACTGCTCTGGGCATCGGCGCGATCATCGGCTCCGGGATTTTCATCCTCACCGGCACCGCGGCCGCCGGAGAATATTTCCAGGCGCCCTCCATCCTGCATGCGCAGGCGCTCGACGTGATCATAAATTTACTGCGCACCGGTAGCACGGCGGGAGCGCTCATGCACGGACGCCCGCCCGCCGGGCCATCGATTGCGATTTCGTTTTTGCTGGTCGCGATCGCCTGCAGTTTTGCCGGATTGTGCTACGCCGAACTGGCCTCGATGATCCCCATCGCCGGCAGCGCCTATACGTACTCGTACGCCACGCTCGGCGAAATTTTTGCCTGGATCATCGGCTGGGATCTGATTCTCGAATATGTAGTCTCGAACGTCGCGGTCGCGGTTGGCTTTGCCGGTTATACCAAAGCGCAACTGGCGGTATTCGGCGTCAACCTGCCGGAAAAACTTGCCAGTCCCGTCTGGGCCGGCGGGCAGTGGACGGGCGCCTATTTTAATCTCCCCGGTTTTCT
>Ga0116105_1000137_pt1 | contig 22621 bp, 16 predicted proteins | sample June2015DPH_6_20_FD_89716 | JGI IMG/M metagenome (GOLD analysis project Ga0116105, IMG submission 89716) | Peatland microbial communities from SPRUCE experiment site at the Marcell Experimental Forest, Minnesota, USA - June2015DPH_6_10 | ecosystem: Environmental > Terrestrial > Soil > Wetlands >... | reverse complement strand
TCCCGGGCCGGAAGGCTCATCGAGCCGGGACCCTGCGCACTCGCAGATTCTTCAGGTGGACATCAGCCTAGGCAAGGGCCCCTGAGTTAAAAACATATACTGACAAAAAAAACCGCAATCTCCCAATGCCCGGCGTGTGTTTAGCTTCTCCTGCCGCCTCGCCCGGTCTATCCCCAATGCCACATGAGCGCCAACCTTCGTGAGAACCTTCCACTTACGAGATCTTTACACGCCGCATACGGATTGTTTACGCGATCCTTATGAATTTCCCGATGTAATGGATAGGACCAATCGTCAAGAAGTTCGATGTAACCTCAGTCGCGCTATGCCCATCTAGCGATAGTGCAGCGAATGAGTGCGACTTTCAATCAGCCGAACGGGACGTGAGATATATGAAAACGCAAAGCTGGAAGGCTACCAGAATCGCAGTTTTATCGGTCGCCATGCTCGATCTTTCACTCGTTGAACCACAGCGTGGCGCGGCGCAAACGGCGGGGCAGCCATCAGACGCCAAGACAGCCATAGCCGCCCTGCGAGAGCCTGCCGCCCACGGAACTGCCACCGACGCGTCCGCAACTTCCGCCGCCGCTCCCACTGCAGCCCCCGCCTCGCCCGATCCAGAGATACCGGCGATCGAGCGGGAGCTTGCGGTCATGAGAGCGCGCATCGATCAGCTTGAGGCCGAACTGAAGAGTCGTACCGCGACTTTGCAGCCCGCGATTGCGCCGCCCACATCTGCACAACCGGCGCCAGCTCTGGCCACTTCCATCAATACTTCTCCCGCACCTGGGAGCCTGGTCGGGCGGCTGGCGCCACCGCCGAGTTCGCCTTCTATGGCTGTATCTTCCTCGGCATCTTCCCCAAGCCAGTCCACAGACGCTCCGCCCGCAAAGAAGGAAAAGATCGAGCCTTTCTCGGACTGGGATTGGACCTGGCTAAACGGCAACCCGCGCAACAAAGACGCGGCTTTTGATTCGAAGTTTTTCACACCGGAAATCCGCGCCGATGTTACCTACACTTACGATTTCAACAAGCCGGTCGACGACTCCATGGGCGGGTCGAGCGAGCTGTTTCGCGCGAATGAAATCCAGTTGGAGCAACTCGGTATCGGCGGCGACTTCCACTATGACAACGTTCGCGCGCGCTTCATGACGCAGTTCGGCATGTATTCCACGGCGACGGTCCGCAATGACCCCAGCTACTCCAAGGGGCAGTGGAACATCGGCGATGCCGATCGCTACCTCGCGGAGGCCTACGGCGGTTACCACATCAATGCGTTGAACGGGATCAACGTCGATGCGGGAATTTTCTTGTCGTATATCGGTCTTTTCAGCTACTACAACTTCGATAATTGGGCCTATCAGCCTTCCTACGTTTCTTCCAACACGCCATGGTTTTTCGAGGGCGTGCGCATACAGATTTTCCCGACCCCGCATTTCAAGATCGAGCCGTGGATCATCAATGGCTGGCAATCGTACGGCTCGTCCAATGCCAGGAAAGGTTTAGGTGGACAAATTAAGTGGACTCCCAGACCCTGGATCAACCTGATTTCCAATAACTACGGTCTCGGGCATGACGACCTGTATATACAAAATCGCGGGCGCATTCACACCGACAACAGCGTCGAGATAAAGTACTACGATAAGCCGGGACAAACCCTGGACAAGATGGCGTTCTCCTTCACCGGCGACCTGGGCTGCGAATTCGGGCCCAGCACGGCCACGCTGGCAGGCGTGAGTTGCTGGACTAACAGGAAGGACCCGCTGGCGCAACCGAGCGCGAATTTTCCGCATGGCGGAATCGATCCCAAGCAGAGCTTCATCGGGTACATGTTCTACAACCGCATGTGGTTTAAGAAGGATCGGTACGGATTAACCCTCGGCGGTGGCCAAATCAACAATCCCGGCCGCTACCTGGTACTGGACCCGCCCATCAATGGCGAGACGGCATCCTCCGCCGCGATCAACGCACCCTACTTCACCGGAAATCCCGGCGATCCATTCAAGGCATGGGATTCTTCCGTCACGTTCGATTACATGCCACGGCAGTGGCTTACGTTCCGCTGGGAGGCCGACTACCGCCACGCGAGCGTTCCCTATTGGACGGGGGCCGGCGGAGTTACGCCTCCGGGTTCGGGTGGCGTGCCTTACACCAATAACGGATATCCGCAGTTCTTCGCTTGCAACAACGGGAACTCGTCCATGCAGGAGGCCCTCGCGGGGGCGCAAACGGCCTGCGCAAGCCAGGGCAGCAGCGTATGGTTTCCCGACCTGCGCCGGGACGAGATGCTGTTCGACTTCGACATCATGGTCAAGTTTTAGCAGGAAGGCGATTCGTGAGCGCTGCTCAGATACCGGCGTACCAGGCATAGCCGCCTTCAGGAGCCGCCGAGCCGAGACCCTTGCCGAACTTTTTGAGATTATCGGTGACTGTCAGGTGCGTGATGAATTTCACGCTCTTGTAGCCGAGTTGGCGGGGAACACGCAGGCGCAGCGGTCCGCCGTTGCCCACCGGGAGTACATCGCCATTCATCCCATAGGTGAGAAAGGTCTGCGGATGCAGAGCATCGGCCATATCGATGCTTTCCCACCAGTCGGGCTCAATCGAGTAATAAACAACGTACCTGGCTTGAGGGAGAACCTCTACCGTTTCCAGAACGTGCGAGAGCGGCGTGCCGTGCCATTCTGCAATATAAGACCACCCCTCTTCACACTGAACCATCGTGATCTGGCTGCGCGATGGGTAGCTCTTCAGTTGGTCCAGCGAAAACGAAGAAGGACGTGCGACCATGCCATCGATAACCAAACGCCAATCGGTGAATCCTCCGCTCTGCAGGTGCTTGAACGCATCGCTGGGAGGCGCCATTTCGTTGGGGAATGGCGGCTTCGAAATCTGGCTGCGCGAGAACTCACGAGCCAACGAATGCCTCGTGAGGAGACGCTGAGAAGCATAGGTCAGTGTTTCCCCGAGGCCGTAGATGCCGCCGTGATCGGGGGGGATTAGCCCATATTTTTGCGCAATGCGCGCAGCCACTCCCAGCCCTGCTATGCCCGCCGTGGCCGCGAGTCCGGTTGTGATCAGCTTACGGCGCGATAGTTTGCCGGTCGACTGTTCGCTCATGAGCGCTCCGTTGGTATCGCGACGCGTCCAGTTATCATCGCTCGCATGCGGCCCCAGAATCCCGCAACAAAAATCATTACGACGTGGACGACAAGAAAGAGCACAAGAGCGATGGTGACAAAGAAATGCAGCGTGCGCGCCGATTGCTGGCCGCCGAGCACGTTGACGCTCGCCGGAAACGACGAAACAAACGCAGGAGACATTGCTAAGCCCGTCCAGATCACCAAGGGAAAAAGAACGAAGATCACGAAGAGATAGCTGAGACGTTGCAGCACGTTATAAGACCAAGCCTCTTCTTCGCTCGGGCGCTTGAAGCGCAAGTGGTTGAAGATCGAATTCGAGAACGCCCGCCGTGCCAGATCAGCCTTCCTCGGTAGCAAGTTGATTCGAAAGTGTCCCTTAAACAATCCCCAGACTGCATACAGCAGGCCGGTGAGCACAACGATCCACGCTGCTTGAAAGTGCAGATACCGGCTCCAGCCGTTCTGGTCCGGCAGCACGTATCCGTAGCCCGTGGGTACAAAATTTCGCGAGGCAGGGATCGGCAGTTTGAACAACGGTTGGGTCAGATCGTTGCCGGTCTCGCCCCAATAGAATCGGGGGTGAGAAATCACAATTTCAAGTCCGCTGACCAGCAGGGCGAGAAAGCACAGGGTGGTAATCCAATGGGTCACGCGGACAAGGGCAGAGTGCCGCGGCTGAACCGTCGTGGTTGGAACGGCCGAGACAGCAGTTGGAACACAAGCGGAGTCAGCCACGCAGAAATGGTAGCACGCGGCACGAACAAAGACCCAGACGCACGAAAGCCCCGGTAGTCATCCGGAGCTTTTGGGGAACGAGTATGAAATAAACTGGCACGCATTTCCAAATCGGGATGGGCTCGGCGCCCAAGTCCGCAAATCCAGGGACAGAAATCCGAAGACAGACGTGACTCGCCCAGACTGCTCGGCAACCAAAACTAGGGGAACGTACCATCCGTCCTCGATCCCCGAAGAATCCTGCTCTCTTATCAGAGCAAGCAGAATCTCGCCTAAACGTGATGAATGTGAAAGTTTATGGCAGCCGGACCTGTAAGCCGAATTCTGTCCGCCGGATTGCTCCGGTTGGACGGCCATTCCTCTGGGCCGCGCATTGCTGCGCGGCTCTAGCGACCTACCCGAAGGTTTGACGCACCGAGCCGGCACGTGCCCGAAATCTGACTCGCGAGAACCAGGTTTCGAACTTCCTCCCTATTTGGTCTTGCTCCGTGTGGGGTTTGCCATGCCCGCGGCATCGCTGTCGCGGCGGTGCGCTCTTACCGCACCTTTTCACCCTTACCCTCGTCCGAAGACGTGGGCGGTATATTTTCTGTGGCACTTTCCGTCGAGTGAACTTGAATTCACCCTCCCGGACGTTATCCGGCACACTGCTCTGCGGAGTTCGGACTTTCCTCTCCCCGCATCCTCGCCGTTTCCAGTGAAGACGCGGAAAGCGACCGCCCGGTCCGACTGCCAACGTCTCATTATATGCGATGGGGAAAAAGGTCTTGGGTGCCAGGTCTTGGGTCTGGTGGTCTTGGGTCTAGGAATCTTGGGTGCTAGGCCGACGCACTCGACGAGGGTTGAGTCTCCTGGCACCCATACTGGTAGACTTTAGGGCAATGAACTATAGCTCTCGCGGATTCGTATCACTCTGTGCGGGCGTTAAGACCTAGGACCGAAAGCTAACACCCGAGACCCGACCCATGCACGTCGCCGAAGCCATTCGAATCGCGCTGCAGTCGTTGTGGGTGAACAAGCTGCGCTCCGTGCTCACGCTGCTTGGGGTGGTGATTGGCGTCGCGGCTGTCATCGCCGTGGTTACATTCGTCTCCGGCATCAACGATTATGTCGCGCAGAAGGTCTTCAATCTGGGCGCGGACGTTTTCATCATCTTCAAAGTTTCTCCCGCGGTGACCAACGTCGATCGCTTCCTGGAAGGCGAGAAGCGCAAGAACCTGACGTTTGAGGATTATCAAGCTGTCGCGGCGGCTTGCCGGCATTGCGAAGTCACTGCAGCCTCGACGCGCAACGAAACCGGCACGGTGAAATATGGAGGACAGTCCATCAGCGACACAACCGTCCGCGGGATGACGCCAGGGATGGCCACGATTCTCGATACCGACTTGAGCGCGGGCCGCATGTTGAACGACACCGATGTCGACAATCACTCGCCCGTCGTGGTGATCGGCAACGACATCGTGGAACACCTGATGCAGGGCGTCGACCCTTTGGGAAAAGAGATTCGCGTGGATGGGTGGACTTATCAGGTGATTGGCGTGGCCAAGAAAAAGGGATCGACGCTGGGACAGAGCGCCGACAATTTCGTAATGATGCCGATCACTTCGTGCATGAAGCAATATGGCTCGCACCAGGATACGCTGAGGATTTCCGGCAAAGCCGCCAGCGGAGGCGTGCCGCTGAATGAGGCGATTGACGAAGCGCGCGCCGCGTTGCGTGCCCGCCGCCACGACCAACCCGGCGGCGACGACAGCTTCGACATTGAAACCAATGCCAGCCTGCTCGGCATTTGGAGTGACTTCAGTTCGACGTTTTTTATTGCGACGATTGGGATCGCCTGTATTTCGTTGGTGGTTGGCGGCATCGTCATCATGAATATTATGCTGGTTGCGGTTACGGAGCGCACGCGAGAGATCGGTATTCGCAAAGCGCTTGGAGCAAGACGCGCCGATGTTCTGCTGCAATTTCTGATTGAGTCGGTCACTCTCGCCGTCACGGGAGGAGCGATCGGCGTCCTTTCTGGAGTGGCTGTTGCAGAAACCGTGACCTTGCTGATTGGGATGCCGTCTTCCATCAAGCTTTGGGCCGTCGCAGCGGGACTGCTTGTGTCCGCCAGCGTGGGTATTTTCTTTGGCGTCTATCCGGCGCGCAAGGCGGCGAGGCTGGATCCGATTGTGGCACTGAGGTTTGAAACGTAAGAAGGAATTGAGTAATTGGGAAATTTGGTAATTTTGTAATTTAAAGGCCAAAGCACCGGCGAACTTCAAATTACCCAATTACCAAATTTCCCAATTACTAACTCTTTCAAATGATTCACAAAGAAGAATTCGCCGAGATCGTGCAGATGGCAACGGACACGATCCGCACCAACAAGATGCGGTCCGGGCTGACTGTGCTCGGAATCGTTATCGGCGTCGCCATGGTCATCGGCGTCTCTTCGATCGGGCGCGGCCTTGACGATAATGTCCGCGACGTCGTGACCAGCATCGGCTCGGACATCATCTTTGCTTATCATCTTGAGCCTTTTACGTTCGGCCGGCCGACCGAGGAAATGCGAACACGCAAGAAGCTGACTTTCGAAGATGCCGAGGCGATTAAGCAACTGCCCCATGTCAAGTTCGTTTCCGCGGGCATTCGTTTCTTTCGCCCTGAGCTCGGAGTCGGCACGTTCGCTGTGAAATATCAGGATCGCAAGGTGAAGAATACGATCCTTGAAGGCGACACCGCTTCGGTGAAAGACGTTTACGATCTTCCCATGGCCTTGGGAAGATGGTTTACCGAAAGCGACGACGAACGCCGGGCGACCGTCATCGTTCTTGGCCACGACACGGCGGAAGAACTGTTCCCGCTGGAGAGCCCGCTTGGAAAAGAGATTAACATCGATGGTCGGTTGTTTGAGGTGGTCGGCACGATCGCGAAGCTGAAATCGGTTTTCGGCGGAGGCAAGGATCCCAACGATAACCGTATCTTTTTCCCGCTCAGCACTTTCAAGACTCTGCATCCAGAACTGAAAGACCACTGGATCAGCGCCAAGGCCACTTCACACGAAGACATGCCGAAGGCAATGGATGAGATTCGCGAACTGCTGCGGCGGCGGCGAAAAGTTCCTCCCGATAAGCCGGACAATTTCGCTCTTCTCACAACCGATTCGATCTCGGACGTATGGAACCAGCTTACAGGCATGTTGTTTATCGGCATGTTCGCGATTTCGAGCGTGGGCTTGATTGTCGGAGGAGTAGGAGTGATGAATATCATGCTGGTCAGCGTGACCGAGAGAACGCGGGAAATCGGCGTGCGCAAAGCGATTGGGGCGCGCAAGCGCGATATCCTTCTGCAGTTCACGCTGGAAGCGATGATTCTGACTGCCGTTGGCGGGGTGATCGGCATTCTGCTGGGCGCGGCCATTGTCGGGATCATCCCCGAGTTGTGGCCGTCGCTGCCTGCGCGCATGTCAATGTTCTGGGCGGCTTTTGGTTTTGCTTCCGCGGCCGGAACCGGTCTTGTTTTTGGCATCTATCCCGCGTGGAAGGCCGCCAATCTGGATCCGATTGAGGCGCTGCGCTACGAATAACCTGCCGCGCCCTCACGCATGATGCACACCATCCCGACTGCGGTTCAGATCGTCGCTGTCATCGGTATTGTTTCCAGTTCGCTCTACTATCTTCTCTGCATCTGGAGTGCGGTGGGATTTGTGCGAGAGGCGCGTCGGCCTCCTGGCGATGCTGTTTCCTTACCGCCGCCCGTCTCAATTCTTAAGCCGCTCAAAGGAACTGACCCTGAGATGTACGAGAGTTTTCGCAGCCATTGCCTGCAAGACTATCCGGAATACGAAATTATCTTTGGCGTCGGCGATCCCAACGATCCGGCGATCGAAAATGTGCGGGAGTTGCAAACAGAATACCCCCTGCGCAGGATTCAACTCGTCGTCTGCCCGAAGAGTTTGGGTGCGAATGTGAAGGTCAGTAATCTGGTACAGATGCTGCCCGAGGCGCGTTATGACTGCCTGATTGTCAATGATAGCGATATCCGCGTCGCGCCCGATTATTTGCGACGAATAGCGGCGCCATTGGCCGATTCGCGAGTGGGAATGGTCACGTGCCTCTACCGCGGAGTCCCCGCCCCGACGCTTGGTTCTCGCCTCGAACAATTAGGCATCAGCATGGATTTTTGCCCTGGAGTATTGGCTGCGCGGATGCTTGAGGGCGGTATCCGCTTCGGATTCGGTTCCACACTCGCATTTCGCCGCGCGGAGTTGGAGAAGATTGGAAGCTTCAACGCGATTCTGGATTATCTCGCCGACGATTACGAATTGGGCAAGCGCATTTCGAACCTGGGACTCACGGTAAAGCTCTCGGATGTTGTCGTCGAAACCTACTTGCCAGCGTACCGGATGCGCGATTTCTTCGCGCATCAACTGCGTTGGGCGCGCGGAGTTCGCGATGCCCGCACGGGTGGCTACTTTGGACTCGCCTTTACTTTCGGAATTCCGTGGGCGGTATTGGCGGTTGTGGCAAGCGCAGGAGCAATCTGGTCCTGGGGAGCGCTGGCTCTGACTGCCGTCCTTCGACTTATTGTGGCACTCAGTGTGGGTTGGAGTATCTTGCGCGACCGTCAGGTTCTCAGGTTCGCCTGGCTGATTCCGCTCCGCGACTTGCTCGGCGTCGTCATCTGGATTGCAGGTCTCGTCGGGCACACGGTGATTTGGCGCGGGGACCGCTTTCGTCTGAAAAACGGCAAGCTCTCGCGAATGGTACCCTGACGGCGAAGCAATCGTTACGCGTGCGCGGAAACAACGTGTCGATCTGCGCCGTGGTCCAGAACCGCGCGCACCTTTCCCGCGAGTTGGTTCAGCGTGAAAGGCTTCTGCAGGAAGTTGTTTTCAACGTTTACCACCTTGTGATCCAACACGGTTTGGCCGGCATATCCAGAAACAAATAAGACTCCCGTCCCCGGCCGAACCGTCGCCAACTCTTTGGCGAGTTCGCCTCCGCTGAGGTTGGGCATGACGACATCGGTCACCGCCAGATGGATCGGGAAGTTGTAAGCGCTGGCGATCGAGAGCGCGTCACGACCGTCCCTGGCTTCGAGCACTTTATAACCGCGAAGACTTAGAAACTCAGCCGTGGCATGGCGGAGCGATTCTTCATCCTCAACCAAGAGCACGGTTTCATTACCGCTGACCACTCCGTCGGAGGCGGGCTCAGTATATTCGGTTACTGTGGCCGCCCGCTCTTGCACGCAGGGCAGATAGACTTTGAAAACTGTGCCCATATCTTCTTCGCTGTATGCCCAAACGAATCCATGATTCTGTTTGACAATTCCGTAAACCGTTGCCAGACCAAGTCCAGTGCCTTTCCCCGAGGGTTTCGTTGTGTAGAAAGGTTCGAAGATGTGCGGCAAATGTTCGGGCGGAATGCCGGTGCCTGTATCGGTCACGGTTAAAACCACATAGCGGCCCGGAGGAATGACCGCCTTCTTGGATGCGGCGTAGGCCTCGTCCAGAAGCACATTCGAGGTTTCGATTGTGCACCGCCCCCCCTGAGGCATGGCATCCCGCGCGTTCGCAGCCAAATTCATGAGAATCTGTTCAATCTGCATGGGATCGAAACGAATCCTGCCCAATCCCTCGCCCGCAATGAACTTCAACTCGATGTCTTCTCCGATCAGGCGGTGCAGCGTCTTCACGATCGCAGATACAGCGGGATTCAGTTCGGCAACCCGCAATGCTTGTGGTTGATTACGGCTGAACGCGAGCAGTTGCCTTGTCAGCTCCGCCGCGCGGCGGGCGGCAGAGAGGATCTCCTGCAGCCGGCTCTGGGTGGCGCTTCCCGGAACCACGGCATCTAGTGCCAGCTCGGAATAACTTGTGATGATGGTAAGCAGATTGTTGAAATCGTGCGCTATGCCCCCGGCCAGGCGGCCCACCGCGTCCATTTTTTGCGCCTGCAACAGCTGGGCTTCGAGATCGAGCCTCTTGGTAAGATCGCGCCCGTTGGAAACAAAATGCGTAATGGTTCCACTGGCGTCTCGGATAGGACTAATGTTCTCGTCTATGTAGTAGAGTTCCCCATTTTTCTTACGGTTGACGAGAATACTGTGGTAAATATTGCCGACGCTGATCGTCTCCCACAATTCGCGGTACATAGCGGGAGGCTGCTGGCCGGAAGTCAGAATGGCAGGCGTTTGTCCGACGGCTTCCTGTAACGAATAGCCGGATAATTTTTCAAATGCCGGGTTTACATATTCGATGACACCCTCGCTATTGGTAATCATGATAGTGTCGCCGGATTGTTCGACGGCGCAAGAGAGCTTGCGCAGCGAGTGTTGCGCTGATTGTTTCTGCTGCTCAGCCGACTGCAAGCTAACCATACAGCGGATGGTGCGCAGCAGGTTGGCGCCATTCAGTTGTGATTTGTCGAGCCAATCCCAGGCCCCAGCGCCAATGATCTCAGCAATTGCTTTTTCGTCCGCGTTCTCAGTCAACACGACGAACGGCACGATGCGCCCCTTCCGCAGGGAATCCGCAAGCAGTTTCGTGGCCGCGGCATCTCCGGTTTCATGCTCAAACAGAACCAGGCCATAGGATCGCTGCCGCAACATCGTTTTGGCTTGTTCGAGCGAGCTGGCATGGTCGAGTTCCGCAGGAAGCGTTCGCCGGTTACGCTCGAGAATTTCGCGAATGAGAAAGAAGTCTTCGTCCTGGTTTCCCACCAGCAGTACTGACAAAACTGGGGGCAAAACTTCGAGTTTGGGGGCGGCCGACACTGGGGATGAATTGATACTCTTTTCTCATCGGACGGCCTGGTTCTCTCCGTTGTCTTCCAAAGCGCTAATCCCGCATATGGCGTCACCGCCAATCCCGAATTGGAGCTGGAACCATATTGGGCGCTTAGGTCACCCAAAGGGCACCCCATGATCGGTTAACCAACTCTAATTTCAAGCGTCTAATGGCAAAGGACAGTGTAAAGAATCGGGGAACCTTGTCCCGGTTCGTTGCGTACCTCGAATGATGCCTGGGGCGGGCGAAAAGGGGCAGGGCGAATATGTGCGCCAAATTGCGTGCACAGGAACTGTAGGGATTATGGAGACTCAGGTGGTGGAAGCAAGGGTGATCGCAGGCAGCGGGAACGGCCATGTCGAAGAGGTCGTGCGGCAAGCTCACGAAGAGTTGCGCCAGCTTTTGCACCAGCGTGCCGAGGTCATGCGCCGGATCGGCACCATTAAGCAAACCATCGCCGGCCTGGCCAACCTCTTTGGCGAGAGCGTGTTGAACGATGAACTGCTCGAATTGGTGGATCGCAAGAGCAACGGCAGGCAACCTGGGTTTACGAAGGCGTGCCGCATGGTTCTGATGGACGCGAATTGTGCGTTGAGCGCGCGCGAGGTCTGCGAGCGGATTCAGCAAAGAATGCCGCCCATGCTGGAACGGCACAAGGACCCAATGGCTTCAGTGACCACAGTGCTCAACCGCCTGGTGGCCTATGGAGAGGCCAGAGCGGTTTCTCTCGACAACGGCCGCCGCGCATGGGTTTGGGTGGCGGATGCAGAGGTTGAGTTAGCTTCAAGCTCTGCGCAGTAGGAAAAAATTAGCCGGGCGGCAGCAGCATTCCTTTCTCAAGGTGCCGCGTGACATGCGCGTACGAAGCCGCGTGCGGATCGTGTGTAACCATCACGATGGTTTTGTGAAAGTCTTCATTCAGCCGCTTCAGAATTTCCAAGATCTCAGTTGCCGAGTGGCTGTCCAAATCGCCTGTGGGCTCGTCTGCCAGTAATAATGTCGGATCGCTTACAATAGCGCGGGCGATGGCCACGCGCTGTTCCTGTCCGCCAGAGAGCTGCTTCGGCAGATGGTTGACCCGATCTTCCAGTCCCACCAATTTCAAAGCCGTCATCACGTGATCGCGCCGCTGCTGATTATTGAGCTTGGTCAGCAGCAGAGGCAGTTCTACGTTTTCAAAAGCAGTCAGAACCGGGATCAGGTTAAAGGTTTGGAAGACGTATCCGATGTGCTCGTTGCGCCAGTGCGCTGCCTGTGAATCGTTAAAGCGAAAGACGTTCTGGTTTTGGACCAGCAGTTCGCCTGCGGTAGGACGGTCGATGGCCGCAATCATGTTCAGCAGCGTGGTCTTCCCCGAACCCGAAGGCCCCATCAGCGCGAGAAATTCGCCGGTCGCAATGTCGATCGAGACATCGTCGAGCGCCTTCACTTCAAATGCCTCGCGCTTGAAAATCTTGCTGACATTCCGGGCCTGAACCACTTTCGTTCCGGTGGCGACTTTGTTGGCTTCCACAACCGTGCTCATAAGAGTTATCCCTTCACCTTGATTGAATCTCCATCTTTCAGATCCTGCGGTCCTTTTGTGATGACGCTTTCGCCGCCCACCAATCCATCCACCAGAAATCCATCCGTGCGCTGGCTCAGCACATGAATTTCGCGCATACGCGCCTTGCCATCGAACGCCAGAAAGACTACTTTCTTGCCATCATGATCGCGCAGCGCGGTTGCGGGCACAAAGGCGCCTTGTGCCTGCGCGCTTTTGTTCGTCGGTTCGTCGGCAAGGAATTTCACCGTGGCATTCATCTCGGGCCGCAGATATTCGTCAGGATTCAGCACCTGAACCTTCACCTGCACGGTAGCCTTCTGCCGGTTCGCCTCGGGCGAAATCTGCGCGATCTCGCCGTTATACTTGCGGTCGGGGTAAGCATCGGTCGTAACGATTCCCTTCTGCTTCGGCCCCAGCCGCGCGAAATCGGCTTGCGCGATATCGAGCTCAACCTGTAAATCATTCAGATCGGCCAGTGAAACCACCGATCCCTGCGGCCCACCCGCGGCTGCGCTGGCAAATTGCGCGGTAATTAATTCACCTTTCTCCGCCGTGCGGTCCAGAATCGTCCCGGTCACAGGCGCGCGGATCACTGTGGCATCGAGCTGCGACTTCGCGTAGTCGAGAGCGCCCTGCGCTTGCGCGACTGCGCCGCGTGCGCGGGCAATCTCTTCCTGGCGCGGCCCGAGGGTCATGAGCTGGGAAGCCCTTTCCAGAGAATTGACGCGCTGCTGGTCAGACTCGAATTTGGCAGTGGCATCATCGAAGGCTTGCCGTGAAACCACGCCAGCGGAGGAAAGCTCTTTGGTCCGGTCCAAAGTCAGCTTGTCGTTCACCAGCGTGGCGCGAGCTTCGTCAAGGTTGTGCTGGGCCTGCTGAATCTCCTCCGGTCGCGAGCCGTGCTCAAGTTCATCCAAATAAGCTTTGGCGTTGTCGTACGCGCCCCGCGCCTGATCGTACGCGGCGCGAAATTCCTGGTCTTCGAGCCGCACCAGAACCTGGCCTTCTTTCACCTTGTCGCCTTTTTCCACGCCGATCCACGCCAGCCGTCCGGTGACTTTGGAATTTACGTTGATGGTGTGATGGGCAACGATGTAGCCCGTCGCAGAAAGAACCGTGCCGCCCACGTCGCTGCTCTCCGCAGACGCGCGCGTGACCTCTACCTCCGGCGTATCGCGCGCAAGGAGTCGATACGCCAGGGCCAAAATACTCAACAGAGCTACCGTCGCAATCCCAATTACGATGTAACGGCGCGCCCAGACCGGAGGCGCGCCGTCGCCCGATCCGCGCGCAGTGCGGTCGATGCGTAAGCCCTGCAGGTCTTGATGTTTTGCGTCAATCGGCATAAGTAAAGGTTACGAACTTGGCGCCTTTTCAGTTCGGATAAATCGATTCAGCCTCGCAAAGCAGTCAGAATATTCTGCCTTGACGCATGCCAGGCGGGAAACAAACCGCCGAAAAATCCCATCAGCAAGGCAAACAGAATTGCATAAGCAGCGACCAGCGGCGTGATCTGCAAAGCGAAGACTACTTCACTGAACGTCACCGCGTTGGACGTTCCCGTCTGCATCCCGTTAAACGGTAGCATTAAAATAATTCCCGCTGCCGCACCCAGCAGCGCCAGCAACAACGACTCCAGAACAAACGAGGTCAAAATCGCTGGACGCGAAAACCCGAGCACGCGCAAGGTCGCAATCTCGCGCCCGCGATAAGCCACTGCGGCGTACATGGTATTCATGGCGGCGAAACTCGATCCGATCGCCATGATTACTCCCACCACGATTCCGATGATTCGAATTGGCGCACCGGAGCTGGTTTGCTTGGCGTAATAATCGGTCTCCAACATCCCTTCCAGTTTCAGCCGTTGATCGTCGCTGACGCGATTTTTTAGCGCATCGGCGGAGATGGGATCCGTGGCTCGCAAGTATGCCGAGGAGAATCCTCCCTGGCGATCGAAATCGCTTGCCATCTGATTCACGTCGCCCCACACCTCGGACTCGTACGCCGACCCTCCGGCATCGAAAACTCCGACGACGGTCCAGTCTCCTTTGCCGAATTGCATGGTATCGCCGATGTTGGCGTGCGCGAAGCGGTCGCGAATCGATTTGCTTACGACCACCTCGCGTTGTCCCGGCTGAAACCAGCGCCCGGCAATGAGTTTCGCCGAGGGACGAAGTTCAAGTCCGTCGGGCATCATTCCGCGTACGGTTACGTTGACTTCGCCAGTCCCATTCTTGCGGGGCAACACGATCACAACGTTCCATTCGCCGGAAACCATAGGCTCGCCGTGGCTGTCTTTGGCAATGCCGGGAAGCGTCTTCAAAGTTGGGAACAGCGAGGCATCGAATCCGCCGGTCAATTCCGATTCCGATCCCTTGCGCAGCACGAGAACATTCATCGGATTGCCGCTGCTCACAAAAGCGCGCTTCAACCCCGACGAGAGCGCCATCAGAAAGATGGCTGTGGTCACGGTAAGCGCGATGCCGAGGGCCGTCATGATCGTGAGACCCTTGCGCAGCCTAAGGTTGCGAATGTTGTAGCTGATCGGTATCGCCATAATTGACTCTCAAATCACCCAATGTGCCGCAAGCCCTCAACAATATTCATGCGCGAGGCTCTGCGCGCCGGCAGGTAGCCACTCACGATTCCTAGGGTTACAGAAACAAGCAAAGCGAGCGCTGCTGTCGGCGCCTTAACTTTCATATCCAGAGGAATCCCGAGTCCGATGAAACGGTGGGTCAGCATCGTGATCAGCGGAATCGCGATGGCAACGCCCAGCAGACCTCCCGCCGCCGACAAAGCTACGGACTCGCTTACGAATATCGATAACACGCGCTTGCTGGTAAATCCGAGTGTTTTCAGCACGGCGACTTCCCGCGTCCGGCTGCGCACCGACATCGCCATGGTATTGGCCGAAACCAGCATGATGGCGAACGTGACCGCGCCGCAGATGCCGAGGATAAACGCCTTCACATTTCCCAGGCTGGCCACGAAGCCGAGGAGGAAAGCCTTTTCGCTCTCAGTTTTTGTCTGCAGCGGAGAATTTCGGAACATGCCGTCGATTTCCTTCGCGGCGCTAGCTACATGTTCCGGCGAGTCGATCTGCGCCGAGTACCAACCTGCCTCGCCCTTAAACCAGCCTACCGACTCTTCCAGATACTTGTAATTAAAATACAGGCCATTCTGCGGCGGATCGCGGTGATAAATAGCGCGAACGGTTAGGTCGAGGTTGGCTGGAAAAATGGTTCCTTGAATATGGATGCGATCGCCAATCTTCCATCCATATTTATTCGCCAGCGTCACGTCGACCAGCGCGCCGGCACGATCCTGCTGCCAGGCTTTCAACTGATCCGGCGGAACAATCTTGTCCGATGCCACTTTCAAATATTCATCGGGATCGGTAGCCGCCTGCGAAAAGAAATGTTCCGGCCGGTCGTCAATGTAGCGGCCTCCAAACCACGTGATCGGCGCAACCGCGACTACTCCCGGAACGCTGCGGATCTTATCGCGGTAATAAGCTGGCAGAAAAAACGCCAGAGAAACCTTGTCGCGAATAATTAATCGCCGGGACGCTTCGGGCGACACCTGATCGATGTAGAAAGCCCGCCAGATGCAGATCATCAGCGTGAGCAGGAGCAGCGAGAAGCTGATGCTCACCATGGTGAGCAAGCTGCGGCGCCGGTTGCGAAACGTGTTGCGCACGATAAAACTGCCCAGCGTCATAGTTCCATTCCGATTCGCAATCCCGATCTCAACCACGATTCTCAACCGATGTGGCGAAGGCCATCCACAATGTTTATCTGCGAAGCATGATACGAAGGAATCAACGAACTCATCAGCCCCACCAAGCCGGAGACGCATAGCGCCAGCGCCCACATTCCCAACGTCACCTTCATATTGTAGAAACTCATGTACGGCGATTTGGAAATTGCGAACACCAGCCCATAGGCCAGGCTTATCCCAACCACGCCGCCGAGGGCCGCCAACGCAACCGACTCGCTCACAAACAATCCCAGCACGCTTTGCCGCGTGAAGCCCAAAGTCTTCAACACCGCGACTTCGCGCGTGCGCTCGCGAATCGACATCGCCATCGTGTTCGCCGAAACCAGCAGGGTTGCGAACACGACCGCCACACAAATCATCAGGATGAACGCCTTCACGTTGCCCAGCATCGCGACGAATTCCAGGCCGAACGCTTTCTCGGTCTCCGTCTTGGTCCGCTGCGGCGAATTGCGGAATGTATCGTCGACGGCGCTCGCGATGCGGCTCACATCCTTGGGAGAATCCGCGAGAATTGTGAATGTTCCCGCCTGACCTTTGAACCAAGGAACCGCTTCTTCTACATATTTCGAATTGAAGTAAAGCGATTTGAAATCCGGGTTCGAGGTGTATATGCCTCGAACGTATAGCTCAAGATCCACCGGATAAATATTTCCCTTAAGAACAATGCGGTTGCCGGGCTTCCATCCATATTTTTGCGCCAGCGAAGCCGAGACAATCGCGCCTTGACGGTCTCGCTTCCATGCCGTTTCCTGGTCGGCTGGCAACTGTATGTCTCGATAAACCTTGAAGAACTCTTCGGGATCAGTGCCGAACTGAGCAAAAAAATTCTCCGGCTTATCATCTTTGTAAATTCCGCCGAACCAGGACATCGGCACAACCGAGACCACTCCCGGCACTGCGCGAATTTTCTCGCGGTAAAAACCGGGCAAGCTGAACGTCAGTGAGACGCGATGCCGCACCACGAGGCGCTCGGCAGATTCGGCGCTGCCGTCGTCGAGATAGAAAGCCCGCCAGATGGTCATCATCAAAGTCAGCAGGAGCAAAGAGAAAGCGATACTTAACACCGTGAGGACGCTGCGGCGCTTGTTGCGGAAAGCGTTCTTCGTTATGAATTTGCTCAAAGTCATGGTGAACCCCGAGGAAGATGCGACGTGCGGACCGTGGAACTGCCTAGCCCTTGTAGCGATTAAGGATAAACGAACCCGCCCCTCGCCACAACCAACCTCCACTCGGAAAATTTCCGCTGAAGCTAATTCGAAAATCGAACTCTTACATCTTCTCAGCCCGCGTTTTATTTGCCAGTGGAGATCGTCACGCGGCCTGTATGACAAATGTCAGACCGCTGTTTTGCTTCCTAAGGGTTAAACGGATCAGCCAGGGAAAGGTCACGCGAGAAAATGTGGAATATCCCCACGGAAACCGCGACTTGCCTGCGTTGGCAATGACGGTCCTCGCCCTGCATTTTCAGGTACTTCGGTAACTCGAAGCCATGCCGGTTGGGCGCTATCCTGACGCTAACTGTCCCCGGGTTTTGCAGCCCATGCAGCTTCCGGATGAACTGCGTGGTTTTTGTGTGATGAGGCACGGAGCGAATGTCCACGAAAATCGGCCACTTCGAAATATTAAGCGAGTTGTGCAGGTCCACCACAGGGGTCGTTTATAAAGCGAACGATCCGCAAACCAACCAGACGGTCGCGTTGAAAGCGATTCAACTCTCTGCCTTCGGCGATCAGGCGTCTGCGTTGGAGAAGTGTCTGCTGGAAGAGGCCGAAACTACCAAGGTCCTCAGCAATCCAAACCTTACGCCGGTCTACGGCGCGGGAACGATCGAAGGCCAGTTCTGCGCCACCATGGAATACATCCAGGGCAACAGCATCGCGACGATGCTGGCGCGCAAGGAGGGGTTCTCCATCTGGGACCTGCTCGATATCGGCCGCCAGGTCTGCAGCGGTCTCGACAACGCCCACACCCACAAGATTTTTCACTATAGCCTGGAGCCAGCCAAAATAATGTGCGGTTGGGATGGCACGGTCAAGGTTTTGGGATTCGGCGTTTCGAGCGTGGGCAAATTTACCGAGCAGATGCCCGACATTCCATCCATTCTGTACTACATGTCGCCGGAGCAGGTTCGCGGCGATAGCATCGATTCGCGCTCGAATTTGTTCAGTCTCGGAGCGCTGTTCTACGAAATGGTGACGGACCGCAAAGCCTTCGATCGCGAAGATGCCGCGTCCCTGCGCGAAAGCATTCTTGAAAGCTCGCCCGTGCCTCCGATGCACGCGAACCCCAAGCTGAATCCGATTCTCAGCGATCTGATCATGAAGGCGCTGGCAAAGGATCCGAACGAGCGTTATCAGAGCGGAAGGCAACTGCTTGACGATCTTGAGAACTGCAAGGAATCGAAACCGCAGGCCGCCAAGGCCGCAGCGGCGCCGATAAAGGTGGCTGCGGTCTCACCCGCAGCGAGCGCCCAGGCTCAAGCCAAATTCGCGTCCGCGGCGCCGCCGCCCGCACAAAAGCAGCCTGTCGCGGCTCAGTCGCCAGTTGCCGCGAAGCCAGTGGCACCAAAACCAATCGCGCCGAAACCGGCACCCCCAAGGACCGAGGCTCCTCACAAAGCGGCCGCCGCTGCAACCGCATCGGGAAGCGCGGGGGAATACGTCTCCGCCCCGAGCATTCAAGCGCCCGCCCCGTCGCCTCGCCAGGGTGCGGCGCCCTCAGGACCGGCTTCCATGTCCTCTGCCGTCCTCGACGAGCCAGCCACCGCTTCGCAAACGCCGAGCTTCACAGTCGATCCGATGATGGCGGATGGTGGGCCGTCTGGAGGCAGCCGCTTAAGTTTTTCGGAGATGACGGAACTTCCTCCGCTGAAGGAAGTTTATGTCGCACCACCTCCGCCGCCCCCCACGTTCGAAGAAGAGCCGCTGGCGAATTTCGGCCCAGGCGCCGACCAAGAGAAGCCGAAGATCCAACCGCGCGAAGTCGCGGAAAAGGCGATCCAGGAGATCAAAAGCGTTCCGCCCAGCCTGATGATTTATTCCATCGCCGGCGCCGCAGTTGTGATTCTGGTCATTGCAATCGCGCTAGTGATGCACGTTAATCATCTGAACAGCGATGACGATGGCGCGCGTCCCGTCGCAACCGCAACGCCGGCACAATCGGCAGCGCCGCAACCCGCTCCTGCCCAGCCAGTCCAGCAGCAACCGGTCGAGCTCGGAGCGCCGGTTTCCGATCAGCCTACCGCCGAAGTAGTTGAGAACGCGCCGCGCGCTGCCGGCGTAGCGAAAGGTAAGAACGCCAAAAAGAAGCCGGCTCCGGTCGCCGCCGCCGTCGTTCCCGGACAGATGTCCGTCGACTCCACTCCGCAGGGCGCGCAATTCCAGGTGGATGGAAAAACCGATCCTTCGTGGGTGACGCCGTTTACGGTCGCCGGCCTCGACCCCGGCCAGCACACGATCACCGTCAGCAAGGCGGGCTATTCCAGCGACACGCGCAGCCTCGAAGTCGCTTCCGGCAGCAAGTCATTTGTGGTGGCCCATCTCAACCAGCTTATGGCCACGCTTTCGGTCACCAGCACTCCGCCGGGGGCGAACGTCTACATCGATGGCAAAGACACCGGCAAGCTCACCCCGGCGCAAGTCTCCTTGGATAAAGGTCAGCACATCGTACTCGTACGCAAGCAGGGCTACCTCGACGAAACCACGAGCGCGCAATTTGTTCTAGCCCAGACCGTCAATTTCTCGCCCACCCTACGCTCGCTCGGCAATGTGGATGACATCAAGACAGTCGGCAAGATGAACAAGCTGTTCGGCGGCAAGGGAGCGCAGGGCATGGGCACGGTCAGCGTGAAGACGCAGCCCAAAGGCGCGCAGGTCGCCGTCAACCAGCACGTGCTCGACAAATTCTCGCCCGTCGATTTCGTGCTCGACCCAGGCAACTACGTCGTCGACATCACGCTCACCGGCTTTGCCCCGATTCACAAAGTTGTGACTGTGGATAAGGGCGGGAAGGCTGTGATTGATGAGGTTATGCAGCGGGAGTAGGCGCTGCATTGGCGGCCCAGCGGTGCTACCGTCCTCTGCTATACCAGATCGATCCCGGAGACTTATAGTTACGGCCCTCGCCCCAGACGAGGTGCGTATTTTCCAGGTTATCGATGGCGATGGAGAAGTAATCGCCGAAGGGAAATTTGAAGCCGGCGGGCTGAATGTAATCGTAGCCGCGCGCCGGGCTTGAGATCTGATTTTCCGCCGACCAGGTTGCGCCGCCGTTGCTCGAGTTGCGCTGGAAAACGTTCCACAGCGGCTGATCCGGCGCGGTACGGTTGCGTGTATCCATCCACGCGATGCGGACATCACCGGCAACGCCTGCGGCCAGCGCCGGGAAGCAATGTTCCGTTTGATTGCCGGCAGAGGAAACGTCGCCTTTCGCCGACCAGCTTGCTCCACCCGTGGTCGAGGACGAGAAGTAAATGCGCTCGGCTCCGCCGCTGGCTGCGCCTGCGTTCCAGAGCGCGTATAGGGTTCCGGCGGCGTCGGAGGTCAGCGCAATCTGCGGCCCCAGATACCCCGCCTCACATTCTTCTTCTGAGCAGTTCGGAGGAGCGCTCGAAGTATCGATCAGCTGCGTGGTCCAGTTGCGGCCGGCATCGTTCGAGCGGCTCACGTACAGGCTTACGGGGCGTGTGGTGGATTGGCGCGCATAGGCCGTCCAGGAAAAATACACAGCGCCGGTGGGATCGACTGTGGCTCCTCCGGCCAGCGACCATCCTGGAGCCACGCCCGGATTGATCAACACGGACGAGAAGGTCTGCGCGTAGTCATGCGAGGCGGCGACCATAAAATTCTCATCGTGGTTGAAGCCGACATAAATATCCGCGCCGTGGACGGTTAGAACCGGCTTGTCGGCATCCTCTGGAGAACGTTCCGCGATGGTGAAATACCAACTGCGTCCGAAATCCTGCGAGCGGGCGACCATTACATCGCGCTTGTTGTCCTGCAGCCAGGCGGCGTAAACGGTCTGGCGATCGACGGGATCGACCACGATTTGAGGATCGAACTGGCCGGTGGACGAAGGCACTAACGCGTGCGGCGCTTCCCAGGTCAGGCCGTTATCGTTACTCACCTGTAGCGCCATGGTTGGCGCGGTGCAGGCCGGGCAGTCTTTTACTTGCCCGTATTGGGGAAAGAGAATGTAGAGATGTCCGCGGCCATCGGCGGCCAAGGCAGGCTCCCATTGGTCGCCCACGGTGTAGCCGACGCGGCTCTGCGAGGTGAAATTCGAGGTGTTGGAAGCGGCTTGCGCGGCAAATGTGGTCGCCAGCGCGAGAAATAGGGAGATGGCAAATTTCTGCACACCTCTGCCGCGGCTGGACTTTAGGACCACAGAACGTTCTCCTGGGGGAGACTACTCGACAACCTTGTTCGGACTTTATCTCGAATCTGGCAGAGCGTCAATCACCCAGTGTGGCTATCTAGGGGTCGGGCGTGACTTTCTGGCCGATTCGTCATCTAATATGACAGTTCAAGATTACGGGTACGTTACACGGATTCGTCATAGATTGATGCCGCCAAGATGGCGGCGCTACAATTTAGCCGCCGGCACGGCGGCGCTTCAGGGAGCAAATTTTAAGATGCAAAAAGCTACGTTTGCAGCGGGATGTTTTTGGGGAGTAGAGGCGACTTTCCGGCAGATTCCGGGCGTGGTCGCGACGCGCGTTGGCTACACCGGTGGGAAGACCGAGAGTCCTACATACAAAGAGGTCTGCACAGACCGCACGGGGCACGCCGAGGCGGTTGAGGTCGAGTACGATCCGGCCAAGGTTCGTTACGAAGATTTGCTGAAGGTCTTCTGGGAGAATCACGATCCCACGCAGTTGAACCGGCAGGGGCCGGATTGGGGCACGCAGTATCGCTCGGCGATTTTCTTTCATTCGCCGGAGCAGCAGGCTGCGGCGCAAGCTTCGAAGGAAGCCTTGGAGAAGGCGCGGCGCTACTCGAAGCCGATCGTCACGCAGATTGTTCCGGCCGCGGAGTTCTTCCCGGCAGAGGATTATCACCAGCAGTATTTGGAGAAGCGCGGCATGGCGAGCTGCCATATTAAGGCGTAGAGGACGAGCTAGGAGATCCCTCGTCCCGCTGGTGAAAGCGCGGGATCTTCGGGATGACTCAATGCGGATGGGGTAGCCAAGTTTCAACCTAATGATGATGTGACATCCCGCTGAGCGCTGGACGCAAGCGGAGGAAAATCTGGAATGACACGGGGAAGTTGCCGTAGGCGGCGTCCAGAACGGCAGGCTTGGAATAGACTGTCACATCTCCTCCCCATCCTAGCTGCCAGTCGTGGTTCTGAATCAGGTCGCGCGTGCCTCCGAAGGTGTAAGCGCCGATGCGGTACGCTGGATGCACAGGCGCTTGCGGGAAGAGTTCGTTCTTGTCGACCAGTTCCATGCGGGTGAACGCATAGTCGCGCCGCAGAAAATTTACTGTGGATTCGAGCGTATAGCCGTTGAGGTTGGTTCGCGGGCCAATCTCGTGCACGCGTCCCCAGATGAGCGAAGTCGCCCAATTGCCGGCGACGAGCGGGCGGTTGTATTCCACCGAAGCCGTCTGCCGCCACTGATTCCAGGGCTCGAGC
>Ga0116105_1000136_pt1 | contig 22850 bp, 14 predicted proteins | sample June2015DPH_6_20_FD_89716 | JGI IMG/M metagenome (GOLD analysis project Ga0116105, IMG submission 89716) | Peatland microbial communities from SPRUCE experiment site at the Marcell Experimental Forest, Minnesota, USA - June2015DPH_6_10 | ecosystem: Environmental > Terrestrial > Soil > Wetlands >... | reverse complement strand
GGAGTCCACAGCTATCCTTCCGCTTCGCAGCCCGGCAACCCCACCGCCGCGGCCCAGCGCGCCGCCCGCCTCAACAGCGTTGATCTCGCCGAGTGCCGCGCATCAGGCAGCAAAGAAGGCAAGCCCTGCTGGATCACCGAATGGGGCTTCCCGAACAAAGACGTCTCCTGTCCGCCGAACGAAACCGCGCGCACGCTCCTGATCGAAGAGGTGCGCAGCGATTTTGCCGCAGCCGCCGCAGAACATCGGCTCGCAGGCATCGATTACTTTTCCTGGGACTCCGATCCATGGTCCAAGACGATCGATGCCGACAGCGTCTATCGCTGCGGAGCGTTAACAGAGAGCGGTCGTGCGGCGATCGCTCCCGCCGGCGAGGAAAAAGCTGCGAGTCCAACCGCCTCGATGCGCATCCGCGTCGGCGTACCGCTTGTCGCGCGCGGCCCAGCTCCGAACATCGCCGACAATTGGTTCACAGAAATCCAGCTCCCGAATACCCTTTACCGCGGCTTCACCGCCGCCGGCACCACCTTCGCCGTTGACGGCAAACATCCATACGACATGGGCGGCAAGGCCGCGACGGTGCTGAAGCCGGGACCGGCCGGCAATCCCGATTCCTGTGGCCAATGGATTCAGCATGTCGAACTGGAAGGCAAGACTCTCTGGGCCTGGGTGCACAACGAAACCGCCTGCGACTACGCGAAAGACGGCCAAACCCACGCCTCCATGACCATCGCCACTTCTACCGACTACGGTCTCACATGGAGGATTAAAGGCCCGATTATCAGAAGCACCGAACCCCCGGCCGCAGGCAAGGAAACCGGCGACAGTTGCGCCTCCGCGGTGCGTGGCCCAGACGCCTACGATTACGCCTTCTGCATGCATAACGGCTCTCATGCCTGGGAAGGCGGCTACGGTTTCGCAGCGCGCGCGCCTGCCAACGATCCCGGCCCGGGCAAGTGGAAAAAATATTTCAACGGCGAATGGAGCGAGCCGGGCGTTGACGGCAAATCAACTAAAGTGGACGGATTGGGCGTGGCCTACTGGACTACCGCTCACCAGTTCCTCGGCCTCAATTGGGTCAAAGGCGGCGTGGGCCTGATTGCCTCTCCGGATCCGCCGCATTTCACTGCCGCCTTGTCCCAGCCTCTGATGCTCGCCGAACCGGGAGATTGGTCGCGCAAGAATGGACTCGAGCTGCTCTCCTACCCCAGCCTGATCGATGCACACACGGGACTCAACCAGCTCGCCGACCAATGGCTGCTCGCGTATATGTATCTGCAGCCGGGTGAAAATTTCGGCAAACGCTATCTCATCTTTCGCCCAGTGGATATTTCCTGGTCGCGCGCTCCAGGTGAACCGCAAGTCGGCGAGATGCTCACGCATTGGTACGACGCAGCCGCGCACGACCACTGGGCCACCACCGCACCGGTGCCCGGAAACTACACCGCGTACAAACTGGTAGCTGAGCTCGGTTACGTGATGACCGCGCCGCCCGAGTCCCAACAGAAATCCACCGAATTGGAAGAATGCTTCAGTACATGGCCCGGCCACCCCGACCACATCCTCATCCAGAAGGGCGTCTGCGAAACCCAAGGCTACAAGCGCCTGCGCGGCGCCGGCTTCGTCTTCGCCGCCGAGCAGGCGAATACCCAGCCGTTATATCGCTGCTACTCCGATACAGAAAAATCCCACTTCGCTTCTAACAAAGACGACTGCGACAACATGGGCAAGCGCGAAGCGCTGCTCGGCTACGATCTGAGACAGTAGTCGGCCGCGCACCGCAGACGTTTAACTTTCAGTTCTGAACTGTTAATTCTGAACTCTGAACCGCTTGATGCTATACGCGCTTGGGCGGCGTGGAAGGCTCTGCCACGCGCTCAGTTTCCATTCGACGACCTTACGCCATGCGTGCCTGCACAGCCGTTGGCCAAATACAGACTTCTATGTATCGCTCTATTTAATTGGCGCTTTTAATCTTGAGGAGCTGACCTGAGAGCCAGATGCCAAAAACCATACTCCTGGCAGACGACAGTCCGATAGTTGGCCAGGCCCTCTACAGGTTGCTTGCAATCGAAAAGAATTGCGAACTGTGCGCGCAGGCGGCCGACGGCTACGAGGCAATTTCTCTTGCCAAGCAATGCAAACCCGATTTGGTAATCCTCGACCTATCCATGCCGAAAATGAATGGACTTGAAGCCGCACGTGAGCTGAAGAAAATCATGCCCACGGTTCCCATTATCCTGCTCACGCTTCACGCCAGTTCCGTGAATGAATTGCTCCCGAAAGATTTGTGCGTCGATTTGGTGGTTCCCAAGGGCGACCTGGGGCGTTTGATGGACCATGTGCGGAAGCTGCTCTTCGCGGAAACCGGCGAGCCGGCGGACGATTCCGCGACGCTGTGATTCAGAAGTCCCACTACGATCGTCCAAGAATTGCGGTGCATAGTCTGCAGCGATGGCACCGCACTCTCACCGCACGTGAGGGTAAGCGCGTTCAGGCGCGCGGGAGAAAAGGCTTAACCGCGCTTCTAGAACCGGAAAACGAAGCCGGCCGAAATTCGCAGGTTATTTTGCCGGCCATTTACGCCGTTCGGAAAATGCGTCAGATAGTAGTCAGCTTCAAACGCGCGGATGCCGATATGGTGAGTCACATCAATATCCAAGCCGCCGCCGGCTATCAGCGCAAAGGAAGTATATGAACCGGATGCGCCGCTGAGCGCAGGCTCATAGGTGCCAGACGCGTGCGCTCCGCCGAGGAGCACTTGCGCGAAGGGAAGCCAGCGATCGGATTTCCGCAGCGTGTAGCGCGGCCCGAAAAGGTACGAGTACAGCGTCAGGTCCTCGCCCGTCGCGTTGATATTCCCCGCATACTGGCCGCTGAATTCGCCCACCGCGCTAAAACTGTGGGTGAAGCTGTATGCGGCCCAGATGTTGCCGCCATTCATGGAAAAGCAGCTGCACCCGCCAGGAGGCCCGTTGGCGCGCACGTAGTTGTAATCGATTCCCACCTCCAGCGGCGGATGATCCTCCTGCGCGCCGGCCGCGGCAGCGAACATCATGATCGCTGCGAGTCCGCAGAGGATCGGCACAACCGATTGCAATAGCTTGCGTACGTTCATTCTCGTTTGTCCTCTCAACTTCGCTAAACGCCTCATTGGACCACCACCGTAACGGTCGTTGATGGATGCAGCGTGCCGCTCGTTCCCGTGATGGTGATCGTGTACTGGCCCGCGGGCGTGCTCAGCCCCGCGAATCCGCCGTTGCAACTGGACATGACCAGCGCCGCCACCGCAATCGCGCCGACGCTCAACACCACCCTGGCTAGCCGCGCCGGCGGACGCCTGCGCAACATCGCTCCCATCATCGGAATCATGCTCATAACGATCAGCAGCGAACCCATGACGGTCGTCGACCACATCGGGTTTGGCGGCAAGGAAGGCCGCGAAGGCATTGGCGCGGGCAATTGCGCCGAAACCGGCGCGAGCTGAATCGTCATGATCGTCTGCTCGCCGTCGGCTCCTGGAGTCACTGTCGCCGGGTTGAACGTTGCGGTCGCGCGCGGCGGCAATCCGGTCGCCACCAGAGTCACCACGTTGGTGTACGAACCACCCAGCGGCGGCACCGTCACAGTAATCTGCACCGAGCCGCCTTCGCTCACCGTGAACGGCGTTTGCGGCGCTGTCACGGTGTACGCCGCTGTCACGGTTTCGTCTTGCGAGCCGGACGTCGAACCCGTAAACGCCGTGTTGCCCGAATACACTGCATAAATATTGTGATCCCCCACGGTCAGCACCGCAGTCGTCATCATGGCGCTTCCTGCCGCAGTTATGGTCACCGTCTGCAGCAGCGTATCCGCACCGCACGGATTGCCGCCTCCGCCGTCCGGATGCACGACGGAGGGTGCTCGCGCACTTCCGCCAACTTTTCCCCCGTCGATGTGGTGCACTACGGAGTCGTCTGACCCCGCATCGCAGAACGTAATACTGCCGAGTGCCGTGCCCGTTGGAACAGGCGCTACCGTCCCCGTCAGCGTGATGGTCTGGCCTGACGCGCCAGGACTCGGCGAAATCGTCAGCAAGGTCGTGGTGCTGGCCGCCGCGGCGATTGTCACGGTCACAGGATCGGAGACGGAAACTGCGAACGAACCAGTCCCGGTGTAAATCGCACGGACAATGTTCGCGCCCACCGCGAAGCTGGAGGTCGCTAGGGTCGCGACCCCGCTCACCCCGAGGTTGCCGGTGCCGAGCAGAGTGCCTCCACCGCAGGTGGGTGTTTCCGGCGTCGCCGCGGCGCGCGTTTTCCATTGTCCCGGCAATCGGACCGTCGCTGGTCGCGTGCGCGTCACCGAGACTGGCCCATCACCGCCCAGGCAGAAATCCACGCTGCCCCATGTCTCGCCGGTAGGCGTGGGAGTGATCGTCGCGGTCAGCATCACCGTCTGCCCTGCAAATGCCGGATTAGGTAACGCTGTCAGTGCCGTCGTCGTCGGCGTCAGCGTGGCAACGCCAGTCCCGCTCACCGGCACCGATTGCATGCTGGTGGCCGCCGGACCGAGACTGTTGTCCGTCAAAGCGACGGCTGTTTCATAACCGCCAGCCGTTGGCGGCTCAAACACCACGCCGAGAATGCAGTCGAGGCCGGTCCCCAGCGCGGATGACGTCGAGCATGAATTGTCCGGCCCGCTGAGGTTGAATCCGGTGGGCGGTGTGATCGCCGCAAAATCCAGCGCCTGGTTGCCGATGTTCGTTACGGTTACGTCTTGCGGTGCGCTTGGGGTATTGACGTTCTGCGGGTCGAAACTGAGTCCCAGCGGAATCGTGCGCGCATATAACAGCATCACCTCAGCCTCGGGATCGACCACCGCGAGATTACCCGTCGGATCCACCGTCAGGTCCTCCGGAAAATCGGTCGGGATCGCGTAGGTTGTGATGATGCCGCTCCCATCCACTCTCCTGATCACGGCGTTGCCATTGTCGGAGATGAATAGGTCGCCGCCCGCATCCACGCTTACGAATCCTGGAAGATTCAGCTGCGCGCTCGTCGCCAGCCCGCCGTTACCGCTGGAACCTGCCCCCAGCCCATTGTTTCCGGCCACGGTCGTGATTTTCCCCATCAGGTCCACTCTTCGAATCACGTTGTTGTGCGTGTCCACGATGAACAAGTTTCCGGCGCCGTCTACGCGCACGCCTAGCGGATGATTCAATGTCGCGCTCGTCGCCGTTCCGTTGTCCCCGCTATAGCTCGCTGCGCCCGAGCCTGCCACGGTGGTGATGATTCCAGCCAGGTCCACCTTGCGGATTCGATTGTTGCCCGCATCGGCGATGTAAAGATTGCCCGCGATGTCCAGTGCGATTCCGTGGGGTTGGTTCAGCGCGGCATTCGTAGCGGGTCCGCCATCCCCGGAAAACCCGCCGGACAGCCCATTATCGCCAGCCACGGTGGTGATGGTTCCGTTCATGTCCACTTTGCGGATTACGCCGTTTCCCGTATCTGCGATGTACACGTTCCCAGCGCCATCCAGAGTCACGTCTTCAGGACTATTCAGTTCTCCCGGATTGGTTGCGGTTCCTCCGTCCCCTGCGTAACCGCACGATCCGTAGGTGCCCGCATATATGCCGAAGTCCTCGTCTTCGCTCGCGATCCAGATCACGCAGGCTGCGTCGTCGGCTATAAAAATCGGGCCGCCTAGGTAAACTCCCGCTCCCGCTACCGCCACAGCGACCGGGTCTGAGAAACCGTCGTTGGATATCGGCCCCGATGCCAGCGCCGGCAGAAAAGCGGCCTCAGCCGCGTTACCCGTGCCGGACAGCGGGACGGCCAAAACCTCTCCCAGACATTCGTCAAGGATCTCGACGGCTCCCGTGCGCATGCCCGGCGCGGTGGGCTGAAACGTTACCGAAACCGTGCAAGGCGATATCACGCCACTGCACGTTACGGCGGACTGCGAAAAATCCAGCCCCGAATCACCCGTCGTCAGAACGTTTACATTCGAGATTTCTGCTTCCGTCACTGAGAACTGCAGCGTCGCCGTCTGGCTGCATGGCGCCGGCGCCCCGCTCTGGCACACATTGGCGTATCCCATAGGCACCGAAATCGTGCTGAACTCGATCACGTCACTGTTAACGTTGTCCGGGATGAGTAGGTCGTAGTTCGAATCCACCGCAAAATAAGTTGCCGCGCCCAGCCCGCTCGTCGCGAGCGTGGTTTGCAGCGCGAGCGGCGTAATTTCCACGATCACTGCGCCTTCTCCGCTCTCGGCCACATAGACGTTTCCTGCTGCGTCCACAGCCACGCCCCTGATGTTCGATAGCGACGTTCCCACATTCGTGCCCTCGCCGCCAGACGGCGGAAATTTCACGATGCTCGAAAGCGATTCGTCCGCCAGGTACACGTTGCCCGCGGCATCCACGGCAACATCCACCGGACTGTTCAAGCCAATCTCGAAATTGCTGCTCGCGCCGCCGCTGGTGATCTTCACGATGTATCCGTCTACGTTCTCTGTCACGAACACGTTGCCGTTCGCGTCCACCGCCAGCCCGTCCGGCGTGAGCACCGAGGCAAGTGCGGTCGCTGTTCCGCCACCGGCCAGTATCTTCACCACGCGGCCGTGGCCGCTGTCGCTTACGTATAAATTGCCCGCGCCGTCCACGGCTACGGCCAAGGGAGAGCTCAGCGTCAGTGGCGCCGCGCTCACCACCGTCTGCGTCCCGGTCGGCGTGATCTTCACGATGCGATTGTTGCCCGTGTCCGCGATGTACAGATTCCCGGAGGAATCCACGGCGGCGCCGTTCGGCCCGCCCAAGCCCGTCGTCGGAACCGTACGCTGCGCCCCGAGGAACGATACTTGCGCGGGCAACGACGCAGCACACAGCAGGGCCAGTCCCATTAGACACTCGAATCTGCGGCTAAAAATTCCACGGAGAATCTGGCTCACGGACGACGTTGCAGTGAATTTCACGAAGTTCCCCCAGGACGGCTTGGCACAATCTTCCTGCACTATCGTCTCGTGCCGGATTTACATTAGGGGAGCAACGAATTTATTTTAGAATTGCCACTGCTGAGGAAGGTGAATTCGCGGTGAATCTCAGTGGCACAGGTTCAATCTGAAACGATCGCGGTCTTGCAGCTGGCTCACATGCTTTTCAACTCTGAACTGTTAACTCTGAACCGATTGTTAATTTGTAATTCCTGGATCCCGATTCGACACAATTTCTGAGTTGAATCCAGCAGTTCAGAATTCCAGACGCAATTGAAACGCAATCATGCGTGGTGTGCTATCACCGCCCAGGCCAACGCCGAGCAGGCCAGTCGGCGGAGATGTCGTGTACGTAAGCGCTCCAAACCCTGTTTGCGTCGTGCGCTTCCCCGGAATGCCTGCCAGCACCATGCTCGGCAACGCGAAATTGGGATGATTGAACACGTTGAAGAACTGTGTGTCGAACCGCAGTTTCACGCTCTCAGTCAACGGAAACGATTTCGTAAGGTAGAAATCGCTCCACACAAAATCGGGACCGCGCAGTGCGTTGCGGCCAAGATTCCCGAATTGACAGTGCGCTGGGCTGTCGCCTCCTGCGCACATCCCAGTGCTCGGATCAACGGTTGACGCAAACGCGTCGGGATTGAGCCACTGCACTGTGCCCGGTTGCGTGACGCCTGGAATGGGATTGTGTTCGTACAGCGGTACCCCCGGAACGCCGCTAGCGAATTGCGGCCCACTGCCGTTCACAATGCCGCAGGTCTGCTGCGGCTGTGGTGGTGGCGGCTGCTGTTGGCATGGTGAGGAGTAGGGCGTGCTTAGAACGGAAAACGGAATCCCGCTGTGCCAGAACACGGTGCCGGAAACCTGCCAGCCGTTCAGCACATATCCAAGAGCCCGTTTCTCAACCTTGAGCGGAATTTGATAGACATACTGCGCGTTAAGATTGTGGCGGATATCGTAATCGCAAGGACCGTAGTCGCGGGCGAGTTCTCCGGGCAGCGGCGACAGGATCCCGCCCGCTGAAAATTGCAAGAAACCACCGTTTGAAACGGTGTCCATGCAACGGCTCCAGGTGTAGTTGATCTGTCCCATCAGGCCGTGTCCCATGCGCTTCAGAGCGGTCATCTGCAATCCATTGTAGTGACTGTTCGCGCCGGTGGAGAGCTGCGTCACGGCTCCGAATCGGGGATCGGTAGGCTCGTTATACGGAAACGGGGCAAAGCATCCATCGCAAGATGTCGTCGAGCTCAGATACCGCAGATAGCCATTCACTTGCGTCAAATACGGTTGGTTCACCGCGCGCGTGCCAACGTATTGTGCGTGGATGCTTCCCGTAGCTCCCAACTGATGTTCCAGGCCAAGGCTCCACTCCATGAAATAAGGTGCGTGAAGTTCGCCATCCGGCACAGCCGTGATGGCGACTGGAGGAAGGCAACTCCCGGAAGTCGCTTGCGCCGAAGCGCAGGAAAGCTGTCCGAGGGGAAAACCCGAACTGAAGGTTTGATTGGCCTGAACGAGTGCATCAATCGCGCTGTCGGGCACTCCCGGCGCGATGGCTGTGCCCCCGACGGTTCCAAGAAGTCCGCCTTGGAAAGTCTTCACATAGGGTGGGTTCACGCCAACCACATCGGCGATACTGCCCGGTAAAATATCACTGAAAATTCCAAAGCCTGCGCGCAGCGCGGATCGTGGCTCAAACTGCCATGCGATCGCCGTGCGCGGTTGCAAGGTCGCGAGCGGCGTCGAGGAAAATACGTGGCCCAGACCCGTTTGAATGGCGGAGTTCAAGGGCTGATTCACATCGTGCGAAATGGAATCGAAAGAGCCGCTCAGTCGAGCGATCTCCCGGTGCGGATTCAATGGGTTGGAATTCACGGTATCTCGGACTCCGAAGGTCCACGTAAGCGTCTTGGTCACCTTCCAGGTGTCTTGCGCGTACAGGTCGAGGTTCAGAAAGTTGAACGGCTGGTTAGGTGACGTGGGGAAAGTCTCTGTTGCCGTGGACGCTACCCCGTAAATGTACTGCGGAAGGTCGGTGTACGTGACGGTCGGGACCGAACCCTCACCGAAATCATAGTCGTTCAACCGCAAGATGCGAGTATTCGTGCCAAAGCGAAGCTCGTGCGCGCCGTGGCTCCATGCGAGGTTATCGTTGATAAAGAATCGCGAGGCGCGTCGTCCCTGTACCCAGGTATTGTCGAGTCCGCCCAAGGTGGTGAATGGCGCGTTCGCGCCGCTGCCCTGCAAGACAATCGGGAATGCGGCGAGCGTTTTCTGAAGATCGCTCGGGCCAAACAGGCTCTCGTACCATGAAAATGCCGGGTTGAAGTAGTTCACCAGATTCTGCGAAAACACGTGCGTGTAGCCCGCTGCGAAGGAGTACAGCGGTTGCGGGGAAAGCGCGTCGAACAAAGGATTGATGGGATCGGTCCAGGCGGCTTGCAGCCCGGTATCCGCCTGAAAACGATACCAGGTGGTGTTCTGTTCATTGATGTTGTAATCGATTCGAGCCGTCTGCACTTGTTCATGATCGTCGCTTGAATGCGAGACGCTCTGGCGATTGGCGCAACCATTGCCATCGTTCGCCACGGCGGGCGAACCTCCACCAACATCAAACGGGCAGCCGAGAATCGCGAGCGGCGTTCCGCTTGTATTTCCGTAGAGCGAAAACATTTTTTGATAGAACGGCACGGACTGTGGCGATGGCTGATAGACCGACCCTGTGACGGAGTCGGTTCCACCCAGCGGAAGTTGCCGCAACACATAGCTCGCGAACGCCGCGGTTGGAACGGTCGTCGCGGTGACAATCGGCAGCGCAATCCGGACCCACTCGCTATCGAAAAAGAAAAACAACTTGTTGTGAACAATCGGGCCGCCCACGCTCCCTCCGAAGTGGTTCACGGTCGAGCGCGGTTTGTGATTTCCAGCAGTGGCGTTCGTGAAATAGTCGGCCGCGTTGAACCGCGAACCGTTCCACAATTCGTAGAGGTTTCCGTGGAACTGATTGCTTCCGGATTTGGTGACGTAGTTGACTTGCGATGCGCCGTAGCGCCCCTGGTCAACCGCGTAGGAAAGCGTATTGACGGTTACTTCCGAGATTGAGTTTAGTCCCAGCACAAGGTTCGTCGACAGCCCGCTGTTCAGGTTCGTCAGCGGATCATTGGTTTCCAGGCCATCCACGATATAGCCGTTGGAAAGAGCAGGGAGTCCGTTGAACTCGACGTTGCCGTATCCGTTCGTGCCGCCCACGAAATCATTGCCGCTACCGGCCGTGTTGACCAGTGCGCCGGCTGCAAACTGCAGCGGGTAGGTGAGGTCGCCGCCCGGGTTGGGCAGATTTTCGAGCGATTGTGCATTCAGATTTGTGGACGTGTTCGCATTAGCGGGGTTGATCAGCGGAGCCTCAGCGGTTACTTCCACGGTCTGATTTGATTGCGCGACCTTGAGGACGAAATCAACAGTCTGCGTCTGTCCCAAATTGGAAAATACCGCCCGATTTTGCTGCGTCGCGAAGCCTGCCGCTTCCACTTGTACCGCATAGGTCCCGGGTTTCAGTTGCGGGAAGTTGAACCGCCCTGAATCATCGGTTTTTGCTCCGCGCTTCAGCCCGGTTTCCTGATTGGCGATCGTCACCGTGGCACCGGCCACCGCCGCCCCGGTGACATCGCTCACTTGTCCCACAATGGCAGTCGTGGTTTCGCCTTGCGCCAGCATTTCCATCGGCAGGAGAAGCACCGAAGTTAGCAGAAACAACGCGGATGGAATATTGCGCAACATGGCTTAACCCCGAATGATTAGCTATATTAACGCCAGTTAATTACGAAAGTAAACGTAGATTTATATGATGAAATTTCGAACCTTCTTTAACCCCCGGACGAGCGCCCGACGAATTTGAGGGTTTTAATGTTCTCGTGTTGAACTCTTACCGTGATCTCGCTCTACTTGCTCCGCCGGCATCGAAAGCATGTTTCGCGCAAGCATTTTGGCGCCTGCCCGGCGCGGGAGGGCACTCTTGGATTGCAAGCGGCAGCTGGCATACAGTATGCGTTCGCATGTCCGGAATGAATGCCCAAGAGCGAGAGAGTGGATGCGCCGAATGGCAGCGAAGTTGACGGTGTCCAGTTTGGTCTTCACGTGGGTCGCCGGCATGTATTTTGCGAAATTGGCGCGCCCCTCGGCGTCCGGCAAAACTTCGAAGCCGGGTGCGGTGACCGGCGTCATTGATGGCGTGTCGTTCGAAGGGGATCAATATTACGTACACGGCTGGGCTTGCCAGGAGGGCGAGCGCGGTTCCATCAGCATCAACCTCTACGCGAATCACCCGGCGGGTGCGAAGCCGCCGGGAACGTACGTCATGGCAGATACGGCCAATCTCGCGAACGAGCCTGCCGTCGACCACGAGTGCCACGATGCCAACGGCGGCAAGCACAGATTCCACACCGCGCTGCCCAACCAACTGCTGAGAACTTTCCAAAACAAAAAAATCTACATACATGGCATCGCGCTCGCGGGTAACGTCGAGAATTCTCTGCTGGCGGGATCGGGAAAGTTTTCATTTCCTGCACCCAAGTGGCCGCCCGATCCGCCAACGCCCAATTTGCTAGACGGTCCGCGCGCCGCGGCGTTCGACACCCAGAAGGAATCCTGCGAGCAGATTGATATCCCAGACGCCGCCGCTCGCGCGTTCAAAGACTACAAAGGGACGATCCATCTGATCGCTTCACACTATGTAACGCGCGCGGGCCTCGGACCCACGCTCGAAACCGCGAAACATAATTGCCAAGTGGTCTACAAATCGCCGCACGACGGGAGCATCGCGGATTTTAACGACGCCACATGGTTGAATTCGTTCTACAACGTTGACGGCAAGCGCATCGTGGCGCTCGGCCACATGGAATATCACGGTTGGGAGCACCCCGGCATGTGCGCTCAGAAAACTGACACGGCCGCCTGCTGGTATAACGTGGATACCTACAACCTATCCGATGATGGCGGCTACCATTTTGCCCGCCAGAAACCGCCCGGAAATTACTTCCTCAGCCTGCCGGTTAAATACGAAGTGGATCAAGGCCCGGAAGGCTACAGCGTGGACGCGAACGTCGTTAAGGTCGGCGAGTGGTACTACGATGAAGTCTATTCGTGGGCTTGGCCGCCAAAGTGTGGCGGGGGAAAGGGGCAGAAGCCGTGCCTCGTGCCCGATGGCGCGTGCGCGATTCGCACGGCGAACATTCTGGACCCTGCGTCATGGCGCGGCTGGGACGGCAAGGATTTTACGGTCGAATTCCTGGATCCCTACCGAGCCCCGGTGACAAATGCAAAGGCGCATGTTTGCGCCACGGTTCCTTACCTGGATTATTCCACGGGAATCAACTATCACGCGGCGTCGCATCTTTTCGTTGCGACACTGTGGAACCAAGGCTCAGCCGGTTGGGGACCGATCGGCCTCTATTTTACAACCTCTCCGGACTTCATTCATTGGAGCAAGCCGGAGCTGGCGATGACGCAGAATCAAATGTTCCGGCGCGAGCCGGAAGGGAACTGGTCGTACGCATATTTTTCGCTCATCGATTCAAAATCGGCGGACTCCAGCTATATGACGATCACCGATAGTCCCTACTTGTATTACGTGCGCTCGGACGGCAACCATCCACCCTACCAGCGAGTGTTGTTTCGCCAGAAGATCAAGCTGGATTGGTTCGCGGCATTGCATCCGGAGCCAGCCGCGCCTGCGAGCAGCCACCATTAACGCAACGCTTTGTCAGGGGTACGGCCCACCTGCTCGGAACAATCCCACCGTGATGCGATCAAAAGCAATGAATGAAGTTATAAGGGTAGTCGAAGGCGCGCCCAATCAAAGAAACGCTTTTCGCCCGCGCCCTTAAAAGAACAGCTGTACTATTTTTCGTCGCAAAAAAAGTACAGGTCGCGGTCGACTTTCGGTCAGTTACACAAATCCATCCCAGCGTACAACTGCTTTTCCATTGCCATCTTGGGAGCATCGAACGGAAACGACAATATGGAGATGCACGAACGATCGAACGATGCGTGCCGGCGTCCAGCGCTGATGCCCATCGCTGTGCGCCGACGTTGCATGGTTCACCGGTCGCGGGCTGCCGGTCACGAATCACGATCCACTCATCGCTCGCCACCGTCGCCTTCGGCGCGCGTTCTAATCGCTACTCAATTATTAGAAACCGGCCGAACCTGCTTAAAACCAACGCCAAATGCCTTTCTAATCGCTACTCTTTCGGCTGTTTTTTTCCGCTCTCTCGAGCCGCGCTGCGTTAGCACACCGCTATTTCTAATCGGCTTCGCCGCGATTAGAAATCGCCGCAACCCCATGAAAACAAACGGAGGGCTGTCATTCTAATCGGTCGACATAAACGCGTTTCGCGCACACTTTTGGCGCGGCTTTTCCTGAAAGCGCCGTTCTCCCGAATGGCGTTTTGCAGCGTGCTCGACCAGGGCAACGACGTGCGCGAAAAGCCACCCTGAGGCCTGCCCGACGACCGCTTTTGATCATTAGAATCCCCTCATAACGTGCAATAGCGCACAGTATTGGTGCGTACCGAACTTCATACTGGGGTCTTCCGAGCTACTTAAGGAGACTTCCTGTGCAAAAGTTTGCGGCATTGCTGGCAGTGCTGACGGGTTTGGGTGCGTGCGCGGTCGCCCAGGCTCAAACGGCAGCTTCGTCCGAGAGCAGTCATATCGTCATCTACCGAGAGAACGTGGTGAGCCGCACGACTCGAGCGGTGAGCTATAAACACCGCAGCGGATCCACAAAAATTGATTTTGCGGGCACCGATTTGATGGCCTCGGCCCAAGGTGAAGCGCGCGTGGATAGCAAACGCGGCGCGCTGGAAATCAAAGCGGAATTTTCCGGCCTCGAGCGGCCCACGGCCTTCGGCAACGAGTATTTGACCTATGTGTTGTGGGCAATTTCGCCGGAAGGCCGCGCGGTGAACATCGGCGAAGTGTTGGTGGGCGATAACCACCGCAGCAAGCTCGACGTGACCACCGATCTGCAGGCGTTCGCGATGATCGTAACCGCGGAACCTTATTATGCGGTGCGACGCCCCAGCAACGTGGTAGTGCTGGAGAATGTGATTCGTCCGGATACCGTCGGAGCCAGCGAAGCGGTGGACGCGAAATTCGAGCTGATTGATCGCGGCGGATACATCCCTACAGGCTATAACTTCGATCCGGTTGTCTTGAGCGCCCAACTACCTCTGGAGTTCTATGAGGCGCGCAATGCGGTGCGCATCGCTCGATCGGCTGGAGCGGAGACTTATGCAACCACCAGCTATGGGAACGCGGTCGCGCAATTGGCGGTGGTGGATGGAATGGCGGGGATGCGGCACGTCGAGACCAAAGAGCTGATCGCGAAATCGCGTGAAGTAGTGCAGACGGCCGACGACGCGCGCGAAATCGCAGTGAAACGCGAAGATGCGGATCGCTTGAACGCCGAGCGGGACGCGGCGGCTGGACAGGTCGCCGATGCCAACGCCAAGTCCGAGGCGGACATGCAGGCTAGGCGGCACGCGGAAGAAGAACGGGCCGAAGCCGACCGGCGTCGTGCGGATGCCGATCACGCAGCGGCTGCGGCGCAATTGCAGACGCAGGCCGCCCAAGCGGACGCCGATCGCAATCGAGCAGCAGCTGCGAATGCGGATCAGGCCGCCGCTGCAGCACAGTTGGCGGCGCAGGCTGCCCAAGCGGACGCGGATCGCAATCGGGCCGCGGCTGCGAATTCTGACCAGCAACTTCAGCAAGCCGTGCAGGATCGTGAGCAACTGCGCGCGAAATTGCTGCAACAGTTCAACGCCATTCTCTCGACGCGCGACACGGCTCGTGGGCTCGTGGTGAATTTGTCTGACGTGCTTTTCGATACGGGCAAGTACACGCTTCGTCCGGGCGCGCGAGAGAAACTGTCCAAAATTTCCGGGATCGTTCTGGCTTATCCGGACTTGCGATTGGCCATTGAGGGGAACACTGACAGCGTCGGCGGCGACGCCATGAATCAGACCCTATCGGAGCAACGCGCGAAAGCGGTGCTCGATTACCTGGCCTTGCAAAACATTCCCACGGCGTCCATGACGTCGCAAGGATTCGGCAAGACACAACCAGTCGCGTCGAATGACACGGCGGAAGGGCGTCAACAGAATCGCCGCGTGGAAATGATTGTCTCGGGCGAAGTGATCGGAACAACGGTCGGGCCTGTGTCGCAAAATCTATCGCCGGGTAGCCGGCCGTAGATTTTCTAGGTTCGACGATTCGAGCAGAGCTGCAAGTTAACAGCTAAGAGTTGGCAGTTGGAAGCTAAGAGTTAAAAGCGAAAGGTCACCGATTACTGAACGTCGGTGACCTTTCCGTTTGTAAAGATCACTTTCATGTCGGGGTAGAAGTACATTTGCTTCGCGCCCAGGTTGACGATTTTTTGCGGCTGGCCGAGGATTCCGATCACTTGGTCAGTCGTTTGGCCCAGTGCAATCGTCTTCGGCGGCGCGGAGGATTGCGCGGGAGCCTGCGCCGCCGGAGCAGCATTATCAGCAGCCGGCGCGTCCGGCGCGTCGGATTCCGCCGTGACGACTTCCTCGATCTCTTTCATGAGATCGTCGGTAGGAGGAACGACGTTTTTCTGGAAGGGGAATTTCAGCTGGCCGTAGTAACGCACGTCGTTGTAAGGATCGCTGTAGAATACAAAGACGACGCCGTCCGGCTTCACGATGTAGTCGGTGACCCAAAACTTCTCACCGGTGACAAACTTGCGCTGCGCAATAGCGGTGGTTTGCTGGTTGGCCGGCGCGAGAGCCATGCCCCACGCCATGTTGGCTCCGAATCCGAAAGAGATCGTCCCGTTCTTGTAGGTGTTGGTGGGCGGGGCGACCGCTTCGGTGCTGGCCATCACCAGGCCGTCCTTGTGCAGGTCAAGTACGGAGCCTGCTGCCGCAATATCCGACTTGTCCGCCGTCATCTTGGTGCGCTTGAACTCGGCGGTGAGGCGCTTTTGAATTTCCGTGCGCTGGTCTTGGCCACGAAGCGCTGGAGCTACACATGCGAGTGCGACCGTGAGTGCCAGTACCGGGGCAAGATAAAGTATTCGGCGCATAATCAGCCTCCTCTTGAGCCGCAACGGCAATGCCAGTTTGAAGTGCCGGCCAACCGGCGAATAAATTACACCCACTGCCGTTCCTACGCAATTCTGGCGCGTTACAGGTTCGTGACAATAATGAGTCGCCACGCGCGCTCCTTCACGTAGCTTGTGCCAGCGCGTGTTTCATTCGTCTCCCTGTTCCGCGATGAACGCGTCCACAGTGAGTACCCTCGCCTGCGCCGGGAAAATCTTCCCAGTGAGAACGCGGTGAACTTCGGGATCAGGGTCGAAGCAGGCGTCCTGCAGGACCACGCAGTGGAAATCCAAGTCGGCGGCGCGCCGCAGTGTGGAGAGTGTGATGCCGCTGGTAGAAATTCCGAAGAACACCAGATTCTCAATACTGCGCGCTCGCAGAATCAGGTGCAGCTGGTTCTCCGAAAACGCGCTGACGCGCTGTTTGTAGACCATGAGATCTTCCGGGCGCGCGACGGCGCTGTGAAATTGGGCGGAGGGCGTGCCGATTACGAAGAGATTGCTTTCCTTAACGCGCTTGAAGCGGGATTCGGTTTCTGGAATTTCAGGATGGCCGGCGGAAAACCCCAGTCCCACGTGGATGATGTGAAATTGCTTTCTGCGCGCAAATTCCACGGCTTTGGCCGCGGCGGGGACGACAGCTTCGGCAGCCGCGACAAATCCGAAAATGCCTTTCTGAAAATCGAGAGTAAGCAGCGCTGTCTTTTTTGGATCCAGTTTCATGGTTCTCCCTTTGTGGTTTATGTGATGACGCCCAAAATCAGCGCGACTCCTTCGAGACGGCCGGCGGGTTTCTCGCAATGCCCACGCTCGCGGGCTAGGCTTTGCGTTTGGGTCTATAGGTACAAGACCTTATTTACAGGCACTCCGTCAGCGTGTGATACTTTGCGGTCTGGGGGACGGAGGTACGTCCATGCGCAGCTCGATTCGTGTAGTGTCGCTTTTCCCGGCGATTCTCGCCGCGGCCCTGTCTTGCGTGCTTGCAGCGCCAGCATTCGCCTTGGGCGACGACAAGCCCGTCGCGTCGGCTACCGCGAGCGCGGCGACGGCGCCAGCTACTGCGCCCGCCAGCGCACCGGTCGGCAAGGCGGCTCGGCCGGACCGCGACAAGAAAGTTTACACTAACGATGATATTGATCAGATGTGGCCGAAGCCGCAAGCGGCGACGAGTGATGCGCAGATTTCTGCGGCGAGCTCGTTCACACCGTCTTCTGCACGACGATCCGTTGTGGTTTCGCGCGTCGCGAGCGCCACCACCGCGCCACCGAGCCGCGAAAATGATCCCGCGTGGTACGCGGCGCAGGTCGAATCGCTCTACGCGGAACTGGAGCGGCTGAGCAGCAGGGAAGCGAGCTTGAGTGATTACCGGGCGACGGGATCGGATGCCGGGGTGACGATCGGGCTGCAATTCGGCGCTCCGTGCGAAGGCATCACCACGGACAACGCTATTCAGCAACTCGCAATTCGCAAGCAGGAAATCGAGCAGCAGATCAGCGATTTGCAAGACGCGGCGGAACAGAACGGCATGCCGCCCGCGGTAATTCAGGACCCGTCCGAAGTTCTGCAAGCCGCGCGCAAGCCGCTCAGCCCCGGACAGGAACGAGCGACGCTGTTGCAAAGGCAGAGCGACCTGATCGGCCAGCTCGACGGCGTGCAGAATCAGTTGGCGGACATGGCCAGCCAGGCCGCCGCACAAGGCATCGTCCTGCTGCCTCCCACTCCACAGTGGGGCGGCAACCTCACCACCGGTCGCATCCAATCGCTCGATAACCGCGCCAGCCAAATCCAGAACGCCCTCGCTGAGAATGAGGATGCCGCCCGGCAAGCGGGCGTCGCGGCGTCCGCGCTGCCGTAGACTTGATTCCTGCACTCGCAGAATAGTCGCGAGCACATTGTCCCTAGGAGCGACGATACTTTCTCTTATTCAGCGGGTTCGAGTCTTCTCCGGCGAACGTCTATTTCGCCTTCCCGTTTTCATCGTTCACTGACCGTCGTACAGCCTTGATTCGTCCATTTTTACAGGAAATACCCGAGGGGAGAGCTCTCTTGCGGCGACTATCATCTTCTTCGCCAGCCCAATCTCATAGACTAGCGAGGTGGGTTGTGAGCAAACCTTCAGCGATACGTTTCGTGTTTCTCTCCCTTTGCGGCGCCGCTTTCCTGCTTGCGGGCTTGCCGTCGAGTCAACTCAAAGCTTCGGTCGCGCCGTCACCCGTGATGAATCTTCAGCCTGGCGATGAACCTGCGGCCGCCACTTTTTCGGGCAAAATCGTTTCGCAGAATGGCGTCCGGTTCATTCTGCGCGATGATGCCAACGAGGTCTGGTACCACTTGGACGATCAGGCGCAGGCACAGAAATACTTCGGCAAGGACGTTGTGGTGACCGGTGTACTGGACGGGCGCTCGGATATGATTCACGTGCGCAGTATCGTCGAGGCAAAACCTTGAGAGAGAGCGTCGGAGCGGCGAACAATAAGGCGCTTTTTCGTGAGCTGATCAGCGAGGTTCGCTGACAGCGCGGGCAGCAGGTGGGGAAAATGCCGGACGAGGTGCGGTGGGGTCCGCAGCGGGCGACTGGTTGATGACAGTGACTCCCGAGGACGCCCAGGCGAGCCGGCCGTCGCTCTTCGCGACTTCCGCCACGATTTTCGAGAACAGGCGATCCTGCATTGTGGTGCGCTCGGTATAGTTCACCACATAGTTGACGGTGAATTCCAAAGATCCGGAATTCACTGCGAGCGCGGCGATGGGCTCGAGAGGCGGGTTTTCAGTGCGATAGTCGTCACTGACAGCGTTCCACGAGTTCTGTGCCTCGACAAGGTATTCGCCAATCACCTCATTGGCAACTCGTAAAAGCATTGTTCTGGCCAGTTCCGCATCGCTGGTGATGGTGAGCACAACTTTAATCTGGTCCCAGATGAAGCGGAATCCTTGCGAGTAATTAAAAACGGAATTTTTCAAGACAGTGTTATTCGGGATACGCACGATGCGTCCGCTGTATAAGTCGCGGCCAACCCAGCTGCCGACTTCCATCAGAGTAGTTCGCAGCAGGGCGATGTCAATCACGTCGCCGCGGGTGTCGCCGATCTGAACTCTGTCTCCGACGGCGTAGAGTCTCGAAAAGCCGATGGAGAATGCGCCCGCAATACTGGCCAGCACATCTTGCAGAGCGACAGCTACGCCCGCGCCGGCGATACCGAGGGCGAAGCTGAGGCGACCCAGGCGGTCTTCAAAGAGGATTGAGAGGAATAGAACAATCGATATGTATCCGGTGAAGACCACGAACTTGCGAACTCGATAGCGCGCATCGGCGCGGCCAAAATGGCGGGGCAGAGTCTGTTCAAGCACACGAAAGCCGGTGTGTATGAGCAAGATGCCGACAATCGCCGCGACGCACTTGCCGAGCAGCGAAAGCGAAGCAGCGTCTTTGAAGAGTTCTTTCATTCGTTCACTATCTTACTCACGTTGCGGCCAGAAATGCAGGCGCGTCAGGATTTTTTCTTCCGTTTCTCCCACAGCTCCATGAACAATGCGACGGTGGCGGGTCCGTAGCCGGCATAGTGATTGTTCGCGTAGGCGTAGACTTTGATGCCGCGCCGCGTGGTTTGGTAGCAATAATCCACCCAGTGGGACAAAGCAGCGCGGCGATCAACGATGGTCTTGTCCCACACTTTCGTTTGCTCTTCGATTCCTTTGCGATCTCCCAGCCAGCGCACATAAGTGAAGTCGGAGGTAATGGGATCGAGCCGGCTGGTTAGCTCCGTAATGCCTGGCATCCACGATTGATCGATCACTGCCAGCGCGACGTTATGTTCCCGCAATACCTCGGCGAATTTTTCATCGAGCCAATTCTTATTGCGGATTTCGAGCGCGAATTGATGGCCTTTGGGGAGTTTCCCCAGGAAGGGACGCAGGCGCGCGAGGAACTCGGCGCCGGTCTTGAACTTAGTGCGGTTGAAATAGGGAAACTGCAGCAGCATCGGTCCGAGTTTGTCTTCTCCTAGGCCTTCGGCGGTCTCAATGAACGTCTTGAAATCGTCGTCGCAATCTTCGAGACACTTTTCGTGGGTGATCACTTGGGGGACTTTGAGCGCGAAGACGAAATCGGGTGGAGTCTTATTGGCCCAGCCGGTGATGGTGGAGCGCGCGGGCGTGCGGTAGAACGTGCTGTCCACTTCGACGGTGTTGAATTTCGTGGCGTAGTAAGTGAGAAAATCGCGCGGCTGCATTCCGGTGGGATAAAACGTGCCTTCCCAGCCTGCAGCGGTGAATGCGGACGTTCCTACGCGAATCTCGGCTTCGATATGAGGCGTCACGATGTGCTGAGCCTAGCGTACTGGTTGACCGCGGAGCAAGCTGGCGTTTTGTGCGGACACGATGGAGGTGGTTGACGAACTTCGCTTCCGCCAGTAAAGTAGTTTAGGGTCGTGCGAGCGACCCTTTTTTGTTGTCTCCCCTCGGCTGGGAGGTCGTACAATTGGCAGTACATCAGATTCTGGAACAGAATAAGCCTCTATTTGGCGTGGGTTTACACAGGGTGTAAACAACTTACGTGTTGTACCGTGATGCATTTTGATGGGTGTTGTTGCACGGGTGGTGTCATTCTTGGTGACAGGTTAGCGATCCGCGGAGCGTCAGACTTTTCCGAACTTCTTCCCGCATGACCGCTTTCTTTTCACAGGATGACGAGTTTGTCGCGGTGTGCCGACTTCGCCTAGACTAGGGAACAAAACAGGAACAATTAATGTGGCTCCTCGCGTAACGTTGGTGGTACAGGTTCAGACGGTAGAATTTTCAGATCGCCGTTTTCTGATCCGATAGAATCTGGTCTTACATTCTTCGGCGGGTAGGCTGAAACACAAGGAAATTCGTTTCCCGCGCTGTCAGTAAATAGAAATTTGAATTGGCTGATACTAGATAGGTCTTTACGCGTAAGACCAGAGATGAAAAACATCCAAAGTTCCACGTTTTCGTCCACACCGATTGGTCTTTCTTGCGTGATATAGTCAAAACCATTCGACGACAAATCAAAACGAAAGAATTGGTCGCGTCCGTTTTTATCCTTCCCCATTCCTCCAAAAGCATGCGGCTCATACGCGCCGTTCTCTGAATTCTTGAATGGAACCCACTTGACTCCGGCGAGAGCAGACACCTTGCGGTTTTTAATGTAGAGCGCCTTCCCGGTTTGATTTGTGAGACTCAGGCGGAGCGCCGTGTCAAGATGCTGAAAATACTTCGGCGGCTCCTGATAAAATCGGTACAAATCTTCGAAGTAAACGGAGACGACCTCGCAAGCCAGCATCTCTTGTTTGGGTGCCAGTTGTGACGCGAGTACGCGCTTCAGGTGGTTGCTGTGATATCTGAAAAGTGTCCTGAAACCAAAAGCACATCCGATTGTCAAAAGCACGACCAAGCTCACCGCTAAAATCCCGCCTGCGCGCGGAATTGATGAGACTTTGTTGAAAATGTGTTTAGCTCTTTCGTGCAACAGCAGCGGAAAGATGAAGCAGAACACGGTGCAGAGCACTGCGAGTGGCAGTGTCCACGCATTTTCGTGGAGGTATTCCGGATACTGGTCAATAAGCACTGGAACTACAATCCAACCCAACAATGCCCCACTAACAGGCCAAAGCAGCTCCTTCCACTGCTTGAATACGGTATTTTTAAGTATTACGGGACCGGGCCCGACACTTGCATGGGACTTGTTATCCGACATGACTCGATACAGCTTTACGGGAGAGATGGACAACTCGCCTCGTAGTCTGAAACCCAGTAGTTCGTTGAATTTTAGTACTTCGACCTGGCCGTACGTGCGGTTGACTTCTTCAGGAAGGAATAAATCGAATCTCGCCCAGCCGTTTTTCTTTGGAATGCGGGATATCACCCACTCATCGGGAGATTCCTGTCGCGGCTCGCCTACGCCGGTATCGCAAGCGATCCAGCCCCATCTCGGACTGTTCCTGTTTTTCGACGCGAATCGAACCTTGACGTAGACATAGGAGTGTTCAGCGATTTTTGCAGTAAACTGAACGTGGTTACAGACCTGCTGATACTTCTCAACGTTATAATCAATAGCATCCTCTGCTTTGATAGCCAGACCATCGGGACGATCCGGAGGCGCTGAGGCTTCAAAGCGCGTTCCTGCCTTGGCCAGTTTCCATCCGTGACGAAGAGGACTTTCAGGGAGGTACCGATAGGAAATCGCGCCCATTTCGATCGAAGTTGGCATGGACATGCGGAGTTTACCACTAAGTTCCGTACCTCCGCCCTTTCAATGATAAACGACACTACTTGCAGGCCGGCTGCTGACCTTCCTTGTAACCGCGGATATACCCTTGCTGGTCGCCAACTTTTCGCCCGCGTCTATACGTCAGCCAAGGCACGCCTATGACAATCGCTACGATGAGCGCAAGAAACACTAGAAGGTGAAACGGGCTCAGAGCTTCCATGGTTTACCTCCACCGCGAGTATATCTTGCGGCCTAGACGGTCGGAGTTAGCTCTTGGGGCTAGTATCGAAAGACTAAGCCGGCTACGATTGGAAACAGCTTATGTGGGAGACTGCACCGCTAGACCGAGGCGATCTATCGTGAAGCGATTTGATGAACGCCAATACGCAGTCACGCCGGAGCCAGTTCCCCGGCCGTGCAAGCGATTCTCAAAACGCCCCTGCCTAAACGAGCGATTCCTCAAACATCTGCCAAGGTGCGCCGCGTGTCGCGCGGTTGTGCTGTATCTGGATC
>Ga0116105_1000135_pt1 | contig 22977 bp, 22 predicted proteins | sample June2015DPH_6_20_FD_89716 | JGI IMG/M metagenome (GOLD analysis project Ga0116105, IMG submission 89716) | Peatland microbial communities from SPRUCE experiment site at the Marcell Experimental Forest, Minnesota, USA - June2015DPH_6_10 | ecosystem: Environmental > Terrestrial > Soil > Wetlands >... | reverse complement strand
GCGCATGGGCTGGCCGGGTTGCGCGTAGGTTACGGGCTTGGCCCGGCGGAGTTGCTGGGGTATTGCGCCAGCATGCGGAGTACGTTTTCTGTGTCGTCGGTGGCGCAGGCGGCGGCGATGGCTTCACTTGAGGATGACAAGCATATTCAGCGCGTGGTGGAGAACAACACGATCCAGTCACGCGACCTCACTACGGGATTGACGGCGTTGGGGTATCGCGTGGTGCCGACCTGGGCGAATTTTTTGTGCTGCGATTTGGGAGGGGATGCTGCGGAGTTTGCCGGCCGTTTGCAGGAGGAAGGCGTGGTGGTGCGTCCGCTGGGATCGTGGGGCGCGCCGAATTGTATTCGCGTGACGATTGGGACGGCGGAGCAGAATCAGGCGTTGTTGCGGGCGGTGGGAAGGATTAAGTCGCGGGAATCTGGGGATGGGGCTCACAGCTCGCCGGGGGCGGGTTCGGTTGTGTAATTCCTGTTAACGTCAATCATTGCCTTGCGCGACCTGCGGCGTTACCTTAGTTCCTCTCGCCCTCACGATTGATTTGTCGAACGCCGACGAGTTCGAGTTCGTCCAGCCAGAGCACGAAATGGTCGCGGCTGAATTGGTTTTGGCTAGGGTCGCAGGTACGATCTTTTCCTCATGACACTGATTCGACCAAAGGGAATCCGGCAAAACCCGTGCTTTCATCGCGGTTGCGAAGCCAAGTGAGCTTGCTCGCACGGCGGACACGGGCTTGACCAAACTGCCTGCGTTCTCCGGAAGAAACCATGTCGAAAACAAAGCCGGAGCGAATGCCTCCTTTATTCTCGCTCCGGCCTTGGCGGCAGCTATGGCGCTTGTCCCAGACGCAATTAACCGGAGCGCGGAAACTTACCCGCGCTCCGGCACCGCGAACCAGGAGACCTGCTCACGGTGAAGTGGCTGGCGGCAAAATCTCCGCCTTATGGTTTGGGCGTGAAGATTCTGTTGCTCTTCAACGTTGCCGAAGGTTCGCTGACCGTCACGTATCCCTTTGTTGCGCCGGTCGGAATCGTCGCCGTCATGTAGGTATCGGAGGCCACGGTGAAGCTGGCCGCCGTCCCATTGAAAGAAACAGCGGTTGCCGGGCCGGTTACAAAGCCCTGGCCGTAGATGCCCAGCGAAGTGCCTTCCGTGCCCAGCGGGAATTGCAGGATCACGAACGGCTTCAGTCCCGTGTTCAGGCTATAAAACGTGCCTTCGTTCTCCACGCCGCCCTCATAGGTCACTCCGTAAAAGAGCCCATTCGGAAGCTGCAATATCGTCGAAGTGGGAAGGCATCCGACGGGGGTACCGTTGTTGCAGTTAGCGGAGCCGGGGGTGGGAAAATTGTACAAATCTGTATAAGTGTAAACTCCTTTCTTCGCTTTGGTCGCGATCTCGAACAGGCTCTGGACACCGTTGTTATTGGTTGCGGCGCTGTAGAGGTTGCCATCGCTGCCCAGGGTCAGTGGAAAGAGGGGGAATCCGGCATTATCCGTGGTTTCATTGAAGTTATGCAGCCAGGTGAGCTTGCCCGCGGGCGTTATCTCAAAGATCGTTCCCTGGGCGAAGGTGCCGCCCTCGAACGTCACGCCATAGAAATTGCCGTTGTTTCCCAGGGTGACAGCGGCGGGGTAGGAGCCGCTGGTGGAGTCGGTAAAGGTGTTGAAGGAGTAAAGAATTTTGATTTTACCCTTGGTCGTGATCGAGTAAAACGTGCCGCCGCCCGATCCCCCGCTGATCCCGCCCGAGGTGGTCGTCCCATAGAAGTCGCCGTTGGTACCCAAGGCCAGAGGGCCATATGGGAAGGCGCCATCGCTGGACCCACTCCCCAGGAAAGTGTGCAGTGTGGTCAGCTTATTGGTTGTCGGGTTGAACTGGAATACGATGCCGCCTGTTGTGAATCCGGTTGATCCCGGAATGGCTGTGCCGTACAGATTCCCATCCGTGCCCAGAGTTAGAACGCTGGGCTGCACGTATCCTACCCCGTTGACGATTGGGAAGGAGTACACCACCGTGAACCCATTCTGGCTGGGATCGTACTGGTAGATGACCGACAACTCGGCGTTGCCTCCCCAATTCTGGCAGGTACCGTAAAGGAGTCCGTCGGCGCCCAGCGTCATGCCCATCGAGGGTGGGTTGTAGCTGCCGTATTGCCATTCGCATGCGCCTCCGGGGTAGTCCCCTGTGGGCTGCCACAGCGGCGTCTCAGCTCCAGCGGTCGTCATGCTGTAGATATCACTAGCAGGGCCATATCCCGATGTGGTGCCGTAGAGGTTGCCGTCCTGTCCGAGCACCAGTGGACCAGAGGGATAATAATCGCCATACACAAGGCCTTGGAACGAGGAGAGCGGGGTGTAGGTTTGAGCCTGCGCCGGCATTGCGAAGCCAGCGAGGGCGAGAGTGAGGGCAAGTGCTGCGACGATGCGAATTGTTTCTTGCTGCCGAAGGTTCTTCATTCTAGTCTCCTGGAATTACGATTTCTCGGGATGTCTGGGGATCAGGCTCCGTGTCGCCGCGCCGTCCGCAAATTGCGGCGACGTAACTTCCGAGCACGGCGCTCACTTTCGCCGAGAGCGGCATTGCCGTCAATGGTCTGGCGCTTACGCTCGGCCTACGCCTCGGTCACGCGACAAGTGGTTCGTTTTCAGAGCGGCTGGGGCAACGATCACGCGCGAGAGTGAACCCGAGAGATGGGTGGACTGGACGGAAGTCATGGACCCCGGGACGCCCTCGCCCGGAACGATGGCATGCCCATTTCGTGCTAAACTTGGCATCCTCTCAGGGGTTTGGTGCCGTGCCTCCCAACGCTTCATCGAGTCCGATTGTGCGATTCGGGATATTCGAGGCCGACCTGCGTTCCGGAGAACTGCGCCGGAACGGAGTCAAAGTCAAGATTCAAGAGCTGCCCTTTCGGGTGATGAAGTATCTGATCAGCCGTCCCAACGAAGTGGTAAGCCGGGAAGAGTTGCGCAAAGAGCTGTGGCCGGAAGACGTGTTTGTGGACTTCGACCGCGGGATCAGCAGCGCTATTAATCGACTGCGCGACGCGCTGGGCGATTCGGCGGAAAATCCCATATTCGTCGAGACGGTAGGGCGGCGTGGCTATCGCTGGATCGGCCCTTTGCATGTGCCTGCGCCCACAAACGCGGCGGAAGGTCAGCATGAAGTCCAGCATCAGGTTGCGCGGAGCGAGGCCGGCGATGTGACCCAAGCGACAGAAGCGGAGATTCCCGATGCGACTTCGGCCGAGGGCGAACCCTCGGGACACGAGTTCACGGCACGGTACCTCATCGGGCTGAAGTCGCCAGGGCGCAAGCGAAACCAGCGATCCAAGTTATGGATTGCGGGCGCGGCGGCTTTGGTGATTTTGGCCGGAGGGTTGGCGTGGATCTTGACCCGCCCGCCCGCGATCGCCTCCATTGCGGTTCTGCCGTTTGACAATCTCGGAGCCGCGCCCGACGACGCGTTCAGCGATGGGCTGACCGACGAAGTCGCCGCTTCGGTCTCGCATCTGGAGGGTGTCCGCGTGACCGGCCGTCGCTCGGCCTATGTGTTCAAGGGAAAACATGACGATCTTCGCCAAGTCGGCGCGCGGCTGAATGTGGACGCGGTGGTGGAAGGCAGCGTACAGCGGGCGGGCGACCACACGCATGTCGCGGTGCAAATGAACCGCACCCGCGACGGCTTTACCGTATGGTCCCAAACCTATGACGGTAACTCGACCGACTGGATACAGATCGAATCGCAAATCGCCAGCTCAATTGCCCGCGCCCTGGCCCGCAGAGTAAGTCCGGAGGGCCCGGCCTTGGCTCCGCCCGATCCGGAAGCGCACGCGTTGTATCTGCAGGGCCGCTATCTGTGGAACCAGAGAAACTTCCCGGCGGAGCTGAAGAGCGTGGATCTGATGCAGCAGGCGATTGCGCGCGATCCCAACTATGCGCTGGCTTGGGCGGGCCTTGCCGATTCGCTGGCAGTGATCGGCAACAACGAGGAAGTGTCACCGGCGGCGTACATGCCGCGGGCGCGCGACGCCGCTCGCAAAGCTCTGATGCTGGATCCCTCGCTGGCGGAGGCGCACGCGGTTCTGGGCATGGTGGCCTGCCACTACGATTACGACTGGCCGGCCGCGGAGCGGGAGTACCGGAAGGCGCTGCAACTGAATCCCAGCTATGCCAGCGCGCACCAATATTATGCCCTGGGTTTGATGGCCCACGGACGCTTCTCCGAGGCCCGTGAACAACTGGAGACCGCGCGCCGGCTCGATCCGCTCGCACTAATTGTGGATGTGGACGTGGCGGTGCTGCTCAAGTTCGAACGGAACTACGATGGCGTGATCGCCGAGTCGCAGCGCATCCTGCAGATCGACCCGAATTTTCAATTGGGCTACAGCATGCTGGCGTCGGGATACTTCTGCGAACACCGCTGGGACGAGTGGCGCGCGGCCGACGCCAAGTTGCCTTCCGGAGGAATACCTTTTCGGCGCGCCTTGGTCAACGGCAATACGGAAGAAGCGCGGCGCATCATGAACCAGCACATCGCCGAGGTGGCCACCGGCGTGACCCGGCCCTACGATGTCGCTTACGATGCCGTGCGATTGGGCGATCGGGACCTGGCGCTGGAGTGGTTGGAGAAGTCCTACCAGAACCGCGATTACTGGCTGCTCTTCATGAATGTCGAGCCGGAGATGGACCCGGTGCGCTCCGATCCTCGATTTCAAGCCATCGTGCGGCGTCTCGGAGTCTGAGAATGATTGCAGCAGTTATCCTCATTATTGTTGCGGTTGCATCTCTCCAAGCCAAATTTCGATCAAAGATCAAAGATGAGTTCAGGTCTAGACGCTTGAGAATGATCCCAAAACTTGAACCCTCGCCATAGCCGCAGCAGACGCGATCATTCGCTAGATTGTCGATAAATCGCCATAGCATTCATTGACCCGGTCGTGAACCACCTCCCGATTTTCGTCGAACCCATGGTCTCCTGGTTGCGTCGGATGCGTAAAACTATCCTGGATTTTTGTCGGCCGCGTGATCGGCGCAAACATGGGATTTAAACTCTTTGTCGCGCTGCAACTCGAAGTTGCGCATCATCTCATCGAAAGAGTTGCCTTCGGGAGCGCCGGAAGGTTCGAACCGCCATCCACATGCGGAGCAACCAAAGCCCTGAAAACGCTTCCGCTCAATCCATACCAGCTTCCTGCTCATGGCCGCCTCTTTCGCGCCAACGAGTACCAGCGTTGCTGTCCTGGGGATAAAAACCGCAGTCTACATACGCCAATTTTGACGGGTCTGTCGGGCATCCTACATACCTAGATTTTGCCCCGGGAAGCCCCAGGACTCTCCTCTTGGGTGCGCTCCCTTGCTTTACCACCCGGATCGCGTTCTGGGCTACTTGTCTATTGCTCGAATGTGCGTTATTGCTCAGACCGGTTTTCAAATTCGAGGTAACTTCGTAAGCGGTGAGGAAGGAGTCCCGCTGATGGCCCCGTACTCTGAGCGGGATTGGACGCGCATCGCAGAACAGGCTAGTAAAGAAACGGACCCGCAGAAGCTGATGATCCTGATTGGAAAGCTTTGCGGCGCGTTGGAGATTGAGCGCAGAACAGAAGTGTTGGATGGCAGCGAGCCAAGGGGAAATGAGCCCGGGCCTTTTCCCGGCAATTAGCTGAACACACGCTTCGCCAAAGGACGGTTTATGGAAGGCAAACGCGGACGAGTTGTGCAGTCCGGCGAGCGGACGAATACCCAAGGGAAACCAGTCAGCAGCCTCATACTCCTATCGATTCCAGATAGCGATTACAGCTCACTGCGTCCTCATCTCGAGTACGTCAGCTTGCCAAACCATCTCGTCCTTCACGAGGCCGGTGGGAAGATGGAATTTGCGTATTTCCCGAATCGAGGTTTGATTTCTCTTGTAGTCGTAATGAAAGATGGAAGAACGGTCGAAGCTGGCATAGTTGGAAATGAAGGCTTCACTGGCACACTGGCGGCTGTTGGCTTGAGTAGGAGTCCGCTTCATGCGGTGGTACAAATCACGGGGGATGGGTTTCGGGTCGAGGTCGGTGCTTTGCAGAGTACGTTAGAATCGGCTCCAAACCTGCAAATGATGTTAAGCCGCTATGTCGCAATTCGGGGCATGCAGGTTGCACAAACAGCGGCGTGTAATCGGCTGCACAGTATTGGGCAGCGCCTTGCACGGTGGTTGCTAATGACTCAAGATAGAGTGGATTCAGGGTCGCTGCCCATCACTCATGATTTTCTCGCAACGATGCTGGGGACTGATCGACCCAGCGTGAGCGTGGCAGCTGGTGTTTTGCAGAAGAAGAAGCTCATCGAGTACACCCGTGGCGCAGTTAAGATCGTGAATCGCAAGAAACTTGAGAACACCGCCTGCGAATGCTACGGGGTTATCCAACAGTACGATGGCGAGCTGGGTTTGAAATAAAACCGCAAGAGAAGATGCATTAACCCATGCGAGGGTTTTTGACGATATGGCCTGATTCGTCAGCTATGGAATCCACTGCCGAGTCAGCAGAGAGTGAATACATGAGAGCGACAGCTGTGCCTACATTGACGGCCCTTTCTGCCCATTCCTGTATCTGTACAAAATGCACAGGTGAAGGAGATTTTTGCAGAGCACGAGATAATGACGCCTGATGTATGCGTGACGCCGTATCCGCATAAGGACGGCGAAACAGTGTCTGATTGGCCGGGCTTCCTGATTTCGGCCGAGCATCCGGTCGAGTTGATCGGTGGTGTCCAATTTCTGCACCGAGTTAGTGGCGGAGCTGCCTTGAGCCATTCGATCAGCGTTGACTTATATCGTGCGTTCCACAAGCAAAGGTGTTTTGAGCTGAGCGTTAGTCAAACCGGGACAGATCCGAACGTCTCCGATCCACCGATGAAGACGCCTACCCCCGCTCAAGGGAAGAAATTGGATCAGGGAATGAGGCTGATCCTACACAGCTTCCGTTTTTCAGACTAGAGCCGTTGCCCGATAGCAGTTGACAATCGCCATTTCACTCCTTGACCCGGTCGTGAACGACCTCCCTGATTTTCGACGACCCATGGCGTCCCGAAAGCGCCGGATGCGTAAAATGAAAGGAGATGCTGTGATGAGTGAGAGGCAGAGGAGCGAATGGCGATGGAAACACAGAGCGAAAGCAATCCCGAATCAAATCCGGCCAACGCAGAGGTACATATCAAGAGTGCGCATCAGATTTTGAAGGCGCTGCAAGAGAAGATTGGAGAGCATCCAGAAATCGGTGCGGCTATTACGAAGTTGGAGATGGCGCTGAATGATCTGGCGATCCAGACTGGCGGCGTGCTGTAACAGGCGGCCGGGTCGGCAACGCCGCGTCACCATCGATGTGCCTACGCATAACGTTGCTAGAAAATTCATATTGACATGCTATGGACGGGCGATCAATATCGGCGTCATGACTTCGCAACCTACTCAACCGAGGCCGCTCAGTCTACGATTAACCAAACACCTCCTTGCCTACGCAACTGTGGCGGGAGCAGTCTGCTTCGTTCTTTGCGCTTCCTGACGGACTTCCAATCGTGGGTAGTGAGCGGTTTAGCCGGGAAGTATGCACTCCGGGAGATCCCTCGTCCCGCCGGTGAAAACGCGGGACTTCGGGATGACGCCAGTCCTTAAGAGTGCGCCATTTTTAGTTGAAAAATTTGGGGAGCAGGATCGCTGCTCCCCTGTCTAAGCCTATTTTACTTCGGCAGGACTACCAACGATTGGGGCGAGGTGATGCTGTAGGGCGAGCCTGGGGCTGGTTTCACGCTGGTTGGGGTCGCGGTGAATACCCACAGTTTGCCCGCGGCTGGACTAATTGCGTACAGGTGATTGGAGCTGTCCCAGAACACCTCGCTCACTTCGTCAGAGACCAGAAGACCTGTGTATTTGGTGATGGGATTGGCGCCGTTGAAGTGAAAAAGTTGTAATCCCGATGTGCCCGCCACGGCCAGGAGTTTTCCCGAGGGCGACATCCAGTAGTCGCTGACGTAGCTCGACTCGCTCCCGGATCCCCCCGCTTCCGTTTTGGGCATATTCTCGTAGGTGCTCGTTGTACTGAGCTGTCCGGCGCTGTCGACCGTGTAGGTGGCTAGTTGATAGGGGCCCTGCGGAGTCCAATTGCCGTTTAATGGCTGCACCGCGATCACGAGGTGATCGGTGGGATCGGCCGCTGCCGACCAGGGGCAGTAGAAATCGCCCGACCGTGCAGTCGGATAAACCTGGTTTGGATTCAGCATGGTGATCGCGCCATTGCTGCTCCTCTGGATTCCGTAAATAGAGGGACTGAACTGGTAGCAAGTCGACTCATAGGCGTATTCGTTGTCTCCAACAAAGCTTTCTACGTAGCCGAAACCCGGCCCCGCCTGAATATTGTCGAGATAAGTGAGCTTGCCGGTCGAATTGTCGATGCTGTAAGCCAGCTCTTCGTTGTTCGTGGTGTAGTAGTCGGCGTAGAGCGACGTTCCGGTGTGATCGAGGAAAAGACTGTTCAGGCCGCCATCGGGTTCCACCTCGAGTGTATCGACTTGTTTCAACGATCCATTCGCCGCGATCGAAAATGAGTCGAGATTGATTCCGTCGGTTCCAAACAGCCATGTGCCGTTTGCGACGATATCGTAGATCGCCGTCGAGAAGGGAGTTCCTGGAATTGGTGTGAGTTTACCGTCAGCCGCGGCGGTATAACCGTCGATCTGACTTTGCCCGTTGCTGGGTGAACTTGTCAGGTAGACATAGGCGACAGGGGCAGACGCCGGTTGATTTACGGAATCAGTAGGTGAGGGCGTGGTCTGAGCGGATGCCAGAACTGTACTGGCGCAGACTAGGGTGGTGAACAACGTTCCGATGTTTCGGGACATGCAACAACCTCGTACCTCGGATGCTGAGGGAAAATCGAACAGGCTTTCGATGCCCGGGAAAGGTGCGGTGGTTGGATGATTTGGAGTACGGGGTTTTCTGTAGGGTTGCCGCGCTTCGCCACATGGGTTTCTCTTTTCTCAGAACGAGCTTTGACGAGCTTTGACAAGCTTTGAAACAAGCATTGACCTGCGGTCCGTCCCGGCGGATAATGCTGGCGTTCGCGGAGGGTTTTTATGACTCGCGCACGTCGGCCTCGCAAGACGGTTTCCCTATCCAGTTCAGTCCATCGACGACTCAACGCATATGCCATTGCCGCTGGAGCGAGCGGGCTGGCTTTGGCCCTCCCGGCTCAGGCCGAGATTGTCTATACGCCAGCGAATCAATTTATCGAACATGGTCAGAGATACGCGCTCAATCTCATAAATAGCGGGGCGGCCGACTTTGTGGTTGCAGATCGTTCCGGCAACAGCACATCAGGCCATGCAAGTTCGCTGTTCGTCGCTGGAGCGCCGGGTAACAGCGTGGAGGGATCTGCCAGCCGGCACGCATTTCCCGCTGCTGCGTTGAAACAGGGAGCGAGCATTCCCACCGGGACGTTTGGCGCCAAAGGGCAGATGGCGTTTTTCTGTTCGGGATTCCTCGACTGCTCGGCCACTACCTCGAAGAGAGGGGATTGGGTCAACGTCACGGACCGCTATCTGGGCCTTAAGTTCACGATTGATGGGCAGACGCATTATGGCTGGGCACGGTTCTCGGTGAAGCTTTCGGGCGTTCGGTTGACGGCGGTGCTTAGTGGGTATGCTTACGAAACCATAGCGGATCAGCCCATCCTCGCGGGCGCGACGCAAGGGACGGCCGATGACATCTCGGCCGGTGCTTCTCTCGAGAGGGAATCTTCGGGAGTGGGCACGCTTGGCAACTTGGCGCTGGGATGGCGCTGATTTTGTTTGCGGCATTCTAAGTTCTCCTTCCGCTGCGGATTCCTTTTCCGCGTAGTCTTTTCCGCGCACTTCTTTTCCGCGCATTTCTTGGGCTCAGCTCTGGCTTGCGCTCCGGCGCTCCGCCGACCTGTTCAATCGCAGCCTGCACGTATCTTCTAATAAAGGGACGCCCTAACTCCGCCTCTCTGCGAATCGTGATGTGCCGGATCAATTTGCCTTTGCCTTCAAGAACCCGGTCGGGATCGGGCAGCAGAGCGCCACGATTGAAGCCGAGATTCACGTGCGAACTGTAAGTCACGATATGGCAGAAGCCGTCTTTCAGCGGCTTGCCGGTAAAGGAGAATCCGATGGCTAGCGCATAGCCTTTTACGATGGATTCAATCGCGCCGGGCGCTTCTTCGAGGACAAGCTCGCGTAGCGCCAGAGTGAGATTGGAGACGTGCGGATCGTAGGCAGCGAGGTGGGTGAGGAGTTCGTGGGAAGGTGGCGGCATTTCCTCGGCAGATTAGCACGAAGGCTGGGAAGGTGCTTTATCCCTGTTCGGCAGCGTGCGCGGCGCCGTAGAGTCCGGCATCGCTGCCTAACAGGGCTCGCGTGACGAGGATTTTTGCATCGTTGCTGCCTTCGGGACTTGGGTTGGCTCGCGATATTTGCTTGTGCTCGACCGACGAAGGCGTCCGTCCCTCCATGATTTGGCTTTCGCGCATCGGATCATCCGGAGCCATCGCTGCATAGACTAGCGAGCGGATTCTCATTTCTGCGAACATTGTGGGCGCGAAGGCGTCCCATGCGGCGGCTACCCCGCCGGCCAGGACGTACACCTCTAAATCCAGCACGTTGATTGCGTCTGCGAGCATGATTCCGAGATAGCGGCCGAAGGTGCGAAAGATGATGCGGGCGGGTTCGTCGCCTTGCATGGCGAGATTGTAGATTAGCTTCGGAGCGAACTCGGCATCGGAAGATGCAGCTTGGGCGAGCGACGGCGCTTCGCCGCTGGCTGCGGCTTCGCGGGCCATGCGCATGATGGCGCTGGCGGAGGCATAGCGCTCGGCGCATCCGTGGTTGCCGCAGCCACAGGGGACGCCGTCTGGTTCGACGGTCATGTGGCCGAACTCGCCGGCCATGCCGTTCATGCCGGCCCAGATCTTTCCGTTGAGCACAATGCCGCCGCCGATGCCGGTGCCTAGCGTGATCACGGCTGCGTTTGGAACGCCGCGGGCTGCACCGAGCCACTGCTCGCCGAGCGCAGCCATGTTGGCGTCATTATCCAGGACTACGCGCGCGTTATTTTCCAGGAGATCGCAGGCGCGCAGGCGGCGCTCGATTTCGGCGCGCACGGGATAGTTCTCCCATCCCGGAAAATTGGCGGATTTGCGTACCTTGCCGGTTTGCATGTCGATGATTCCGAGGACGCCGATGCCTGCGCCCATGAATTTTCCTGCGGCTCTATGTTTGGCGGAGAGTTGGTGGATCGCGTTGCACATTTCATCGATGGTGCGGTCGGGGCCTTGGGCGGTTCTGGTGGGGACGGTTAATTTTTCCAGGAGTTGTCCCTCGCGGGTTATGGCTGCGATGCGGAGGTTGGTTCCGCCGAGGTCGACGCCGATGGAGAAGTCGGGCATGGGTGGGATTATACGGTGTGAGTTCAGAGTTGTTGATTGACGAGTTTGGATTGCGGACTGAGCGGGTCGACAGCTGTAGAACAAACGCCTTTATGAGATCTTGGTCGCGCAAAGGGGAAAGGGGTCCTTCGACTACGGTTGTGCTTCGCTTCGCTTGCACAACCTCCGCTCAGGACGACAAATAAGTTATTTCTGGCAGAGCGGGCAGTAGTGGCTGCTGCGGCCTGCTATTACTATGCGCTTGATCGGCGTTTTGCATGTTAGGCAGGGTTCGCCTTCGCGGGCGTAGACGCGGTGTTGGAGTTGGAAGAAACCTTCTTCGCCGTCGGCGTTCACGTAGTCGGAGACGGAGGAGCCACCGAGTTTGATTGCTTCCTGCAGCACTTCTTTTATCGCTTGCAAGAGTTCGGCAAATTGGTCGCGGGTTATTGAGCTGGCGCGACGGCGTGGGCGGATTCCCGCGCGGAACAAAGATTCGTCGGCATAGATGTTTCCCACCCCCCGGAGGAGGTTCTGATTAAGAAGTGCGCTCTTGATCGGAGTCTTGCGGTGGCGAAACAGCGGGAGAAATTGATCTAGATTGGCTTCCAAGGGTTCGAGTCCGGCCGCAGCGAAGTTTTTGGAAACGCTCAGCCGGCCGAAGCGACGGGGATCGATGAAGCGCAGTTCCCTGCCCGAAGTCAGCTTAACGATTGCGTGGGTGTGTTTGGCAACTTCGGATTGCGCGTCGGTGACTTGCAGGCGGCCACTCATTCCCAGATGGACGATGAAATTTGCTTTGGAGGAGTGAACGCCCTCGTCCGCCCTTGTTTGCGGAATCGAGGAGGCTTTTTGTGTCTTCGTTCTTGCTCCTGGACGGGATACTTTTGGCTTCCGGTTCTTCGCGGACAGCGGTGTCCGCGCCATTCTTTCCAGATCGAAGACTATGTGCTTGCCTACACGACGGATTGCGGCGATGCGGCTGTGTTCCAGGACGGCAGCGATTTCTCTTGCGGGGGACTTTAGCGGCTCGGGTTTTTCGCCGAGCCAGACGGATTCAACTACGTCGCCGGTTACGCGTCTCGCCAGGCCGCGGGCGATGGTTTCCACTTCAGGGAGTTCAGGCATGGGATAGAGATGCAGAACGACGGGTTCCGATGCAGGGAGGTCCCTCGCTTTGCTCGGGATGACTCTGTGCGGAGGGTGCCGAGCGATGAGGGCGGCGCTTAGTCTTTGAGCGGAACTACTGCTCGACCGTCCTTGCAAAAGGTGGCTACTTTTTGCAGATCGCCGTTGGCTTGCGGCACCGTCATTACCGGGCCGTAGCAGTAGACTGCGTGGCCGCTGGCGGCGAAGTACCAGCGTCCGCCCTTGGAGTGATCGAGATGACCGATGGGACGACGATCGGAATGCGCGGGTTGCGCAATCGTCATACTGAACAACAAGGCTAGGGTCAGGGCCTTCATGTTGCTTGCTTAACTGCTTTCTGAACTTCTCGTTGCTTAAAGCTTCTACTGCTTGAACGCAACTACTTCAACCTGGGTCTTACAGCGTAACCAAAACACGGCGTTGATCGCCCAAATCTGCGGCAGGCACGGGAGGAAGCTGGACATGCGGCTTGGCTTCCTTGCCGGCGTGGCTTGGGGCGTGTTGCTGAGTCGGTGGAACCTGGGTCGACGGAGCATGGGTCGACGGAGATCGATCGCTGGCCGAAGGCGCTTGCCTTGCAGAAGTATTCGGATGAGCCTGGGCCTTATCGCGGGCGGCCTTGTCGCCGACGGCTTTGCCTTTCATCGCCCACAGCTCCATGCTGTCGCCCTGCAGAACCTGAATGAGATTGTGCTGCTGCTGGATGGCTGCTCCCTGCTCGACGATGAGCATGGTCATCAGGGCATAGGACGCGATGAAGACGATCGTGAGTAAGGGCAAAAGACTCCGCTGCTTTTTCGGAGCCGCAATCGGCATCATGGCAGTGTTACCGAACAAAGTCGTCAAGAGCCACCCCAGTCTTGCCCCGTAAGCGCAGGCAGGGAGAAGAATGCAGCTTGTGCTCCATTGACGCGAGCGGTGTGAAGCTGCTGATTAGTTAGGGTTTAGGATGATTAATTGGGGGGAAGTGTTGGGCGGGAAGTGCAACTCGATGCACATTTTGAGCAGCGGGGTTTGGTTTATCTTGCCGTTGCGAACGTGTGGAATCGTTGCTGGGTGCGGGTTTCGCGTCGCTTATTGTCCTAAAGGCAGATAAACCACGAAGGACATCAAGTAGCACGAAGGTGGTACTACGTGGACTTATTTCCCGCCTAGCAGGAGCTTCGCGATGGTCGCCAACTGCATGTTCGACGTGCCCTCGTAAATCTTGCCGATCTTGGCGTCGCGCCAGTATTTTTCGACGGGATAATCTTTGGTGAAGCCGTAGCCACCATAGATTTCGATGGCTAACGAGGTTACGCGCTCGGCTACCTGCGAGGCAAAAAGCTTCGCCATGGCCGCTTCTTTAATGAAGTTCACGCCGGCATCTTTCATGCGCGCGGAGTTGTAGACCATCAACCGTGCGGCTTCGATTTCCGTGGCCATTTGCGCGATCTGGAACTGGATGCCTTGAAACTCGGCGAGTGCCTTGCCGAACTGCTTGCGCTCTTGTGCGTATTTAGCGGCGTACTCCCATGCGCCGCGGGCTACGCCGATCATCTGCGCGCCGATGCCGATGCGGCCTTCGTTCAAGGTTTCAATGGCGATCTTGTAGCCTTTGCCCGGCTCGCCGATAACGTTTTCTTTGGGGACTTTGCAGTCTTCTAGAATCAGTTCGCAGGTGGAAGAGGCGCGGATGCCTAGCTTGTCTTCCTTTTTGCCTACGCTGAATCCGGGGAAATTTTTCTCGATGAGAAATGCAGTGATGCCTTTGTATCCGGCGGATGGATCGAGCGTGGCGAAGAGAACGAAGAGCCCTGCTTCTTTACCGTTGGTGATCCAGAGCTTGCGACCGTTGAGTTCGTAGTCGCTGCCATTGAGTTCGGCGCGGGTTTGCAGGGCGAAAGCATCGGAGCCGGAACCGGCTTCGCTTAGCGCATAGGCGCCTACGGTGTCGGCGGCCATTCTTGGAAGATAGCGCTTCTTTTGATCCGCATTTCCCCAACGCAGGAGCGCGTTGTTGACGAGCGTGTTTTGGACATCCACGATTACACCTGCGGAGGCGTCCACACGCGAGAGTTCTTCCACGGCGAGAATCGCTTCGAAAAATTTGGCTCCGCTGCCGCCGAATTGCTCAGGGATTTCGATTCCCATCAAGCCTAGCTGGAAGAATTCGTGGATGAGATCTTTTTCGAAGACGCCTTTCTCGTCCATTTCTTTGACGTGAGGGCGGACTCTGTCGTCGGCGAATTGGCGGATGTTGTCGCGGAAGAGGATTTCGTCTTCGGTAAGGGTGGTTAAGGGCGTGGGGGCGGGAGCTTGCAGTGTGGTTTCGGGCATGTAGTACCTTCCGCGGAAGAATGCAAACTCACGATTTTAGCACTGCGATGGCAAAATGATCCTGGCCGAGCATACAACCCATCTCATAAATGACGCCAGTTGGGAAAGACGCGCGCAAGCCGAGTGCGGCCTGCGCGGCGACCCCGGAGTATCCTCCCGCAGGAAACCGCTACTTCACGGTGAACGGCGCGGACGCCATCACATTCTCCCATTCAATGAGCAGTTTTCCCTTGGCGCCGCCTGCGCCCGAGAGCGTGATCTTGAGGGTTTCGACCGGAGATGACGGCTTGCCCATGGTGAGCGAAACGCGGCCCAGCTCGGTGGCCGGATCATCGGTGGTGGCTCCCTCGCGAATGCCATCCGGTGAGACCCCGACGCCCCAGATGTGCCTGGCGCCGGCCATCAGGGTTTTGTTGACGATCAGCTTCCACTGGCCGTCGTCGAGGTCGGCATACAGTGTGTAGTCGCCTTTGGGAAGGGCGCGGCCATTCAGATCGAGGTCGGCGTCGGTGTGCAGAACGGTGGCGTAATCGGCGCCCAGACGCCACACCTTGCCATACGGCTCGATCGCGCCAGCGCCGCCGAAAATTTGGCGGCCCCTGACGGAGGGAGCGTGGTAGTAGATCCAGAGGTTCTTGCCATTGATGGTGACGCTGGTTTCGGCGCCCGGACTCTTGGTGTTCTTAGTGACCAAGTCTTCCTTTTTCACCTGGGCGACGGCCAGCATTACGCCGCTTAACAAGAGGGTACCCAATAGGATTCGTTTCATTTCCGATGTCGCTCCTCTCTCCAGGAGTAGCTAGAAAATCTCGGCAGGTTACCTCGCTCGGCGTATTCCGATGGGAAGTCCAATCGAATTCACTCCCGCCGTGATCCTCCGCGGCTGGCCGGTGGCACAATTCCGTTCATTCGCAAATACTCCACCATCTGCCCGTAGTGATCGAAGGCGTGGGCGACGGCGAATGTGGCGAAGTGGAGGCGGAGCGACTTGCTGTGTCCTGCGTGCTGCAGCATATTCTCTGCGGTCAACGTGGCTGCGGCCTTATGACCCATGGCAAACGAATCCTTCAGGAACTTGATGATGTCTGCTTTGGTCCTCAGGTTCTCAGGGCCGTTCCCGCCCTTATAGTCGTCCGGGATGGTATCGCCGGTAATCGACGAGAATAAGAAATAGTTGGAAGCGGCAACGTGCTTGACCTGCAGCGCAAAGGTGCGCACACCCTTGAAGTCGGCTCCTGGAATGTTCAAGCTCTCGGGAGAGAAGTTGAATTTATCTTCCGGCATGGCTTCGGCAGCTTCGACTATTTCCTGTTCGATGGTGCTGATCGCTTGATCCACGGTTGAGGCTACGGTCGGCGTAGGCTGCTGGGGCGACTGCGCCCGAGGGGCGCTCGCGGCAGCGGCTGTTGTCTTTGAGCCCTGTCCCCAAGTAGCAACGGCAAACGTGAGTACTGCTAACCGCAAGAATGTTCGAGTCTTCATTCGAGTGACTCTCCTCGATTTGTTTGAGCCGCTTACGCTTGAAAACATCCCGGGGCATTACTGCCGCGAAGCTGGCGGTACCAGGTTGTTGGCGCGGTAGTACACCACGAGTTGGCCGTAGTGCTCACCGCTGTGCTCGATGGCGAACATCCACAGGTAGGAGTTGTGCACTATCCGTTTACCCCACTGCGTGGTTTTGTCGAGCCCCTGGTCGCCCTGCTGTTGCAATACGCTGGCCCCGTCCGCGGTGGCCTGTTGGACGAACTTCACTACATCGGCCTTCGTCTTAAACATCTGTCGCGGCGGATTGTCGCCCTCGCCGAAATCGGGCCCGATGTTCGTCCCGGAAACCCGGCGGATTACTACATACTCGAGCGCGGCTGCGTGGAGAAGATTGTCGGCAAATGTGCGTTCGTCTTTTTGCACCTTGAAGTCGTACTTGTCTTCGGGAAAATCCTGGGCCATAGCGATGAACCGGTTGCCGATGTAGTTCCATCGGTCCAGCATTTCGTCAGTTTTTGACTGGACGGGGCGCGGAGCTGGCTTCTGTCCCTGGTCCTGGCTGTAGAGACTGGTTACGTACATGGCGAGCAGAGTGATCGCAGTCATCGAAAACGAGGATGAACGCTTCATCGTGATTCCTCCTTCGCATCGCCGACTCGTGTCTGGTCCGTGATCCAGTTCACTTCCCAGGTTTTACCGCCGTCGTCGGAGAAGGACTGCTCGAAGTGGGGCGAGTTCGTAGTCATGCGCGACCAATCAAAGCGGATCAGGATGGTCTTGCCGTTAATTGTGTCCTGAGCGTAGAACTCACCGTGTCCGTCCTTGAATTCCCCGACCTGGGGAGGGTCCGGGATGCCGGTCTTGCTGTTGGCCCAATAGAGACGCCACTGGTGGGATTGAGGATTATAAGTGCGCAGGGTAAGGCCTTCGATGTGGCCGGTTGGACCGTCGATTTCAACCGTGTCCAACTGGGAGCGGCCGTCCCAAATTTTGTAGCAGATGCCTGTTCCGTCGAGTTCGACCCAGGTATTTGAGCCGGTCAGAGGATTCAACCGTCGCTTCAGGTGATATTTCCAGCTGCCGATCAGGGGGTCGAAATCGTGCTGGCCATCGCGTTCTGTAGGGGCTGCTTGCGCTGCCGGTTTTGTCGTTGCCGAGTCTGTTTGCGAGATCGCGGGAACGGAACACGTCGCGACGATTATTACGCCCAACAAAAAGCACGCACAAATGCGAGGTGGAAGCCGGCTTTCTTTTCTCTTCATCTGGAATTAACCTCTCTCTTCGTCTGGAATTAACCTCCCGGAAAGCGGTTGCGGCAGTATATCGACATGTGATATATCAAACTACGATATGGATGTCAAGGACAAGCCGCTTTCCGCTGCCGCGCTGCATATCCTTCTGGCGCTCGCCGAGTCCAATTTGCACGGTTATGGCATCATGCAGTCGGTTAAGCGGCAGGGCGCAGGGAACTACAAGCTAGGACCTGGCACGCTGTATGCGAATCTGGATCGGCTGCTAGCGAGCGGCCTGGTGGGGGAAACGGAGCGGAAGCTCAAAGGCGGCGAAACTCGGCGGGAATATTGCTTGACTCCCAGCGGAGAGCGCGTGCTGCGGGCGGAAGTTCAGCGACTGCGGCAGGTGGTAGACGTGGCGCGAACTCGGTTGGGGAAGTTGGATGAGGGGGGCGCATGATCATTCGGCGCTGCTTGCTGTCTAGCTATCGTTTGCTGCTGTTCCTTTATCCTCCGGCATTTCGAAAACGTTTTGCCGCGGAAATGTTCGACCTAGCGGAAGAGGCCGAACTTGCCGAGTGGGGGCTGATTCTCGGCGATACCTGCTTGGGGATCACGCGGTGCTGGTTGGAGGGAAGCCCATCGACGGTCGCACTGGCCGAACCGAATGCTTACTTGTCGCTGAGCGAATCTCCGGTTTGGCGCTGGGGATTGCTGCAGGGATTTGTTTTGTCGATCGCAATTCTTATTGGCTTGTGCTATTTCAGCCATTGGACTGCCTACCGGGAGTGCCCGGGGACTTCGAGTGAGGGTGCGCAAAGGTGAACGGTTGCTCGGGCAAAGTATCCAAACAACGTTTCTAACCCAATTCGACTTCAGTCACTTGCTCGGATGATTCTTACTTCTTGCGCGAGTGAACCAGCTTCAGCGTATCGGCTTGCAAAATGCGCTGAATCTGATTGCGGGCGTGCACCGACCATGGGCCCGCAGTGTCGAGCTTGATGTAGGCCTGCCAATGCTTCAGAGCTTTGCGCGGCTCGCGAATTTTTTCGTAGGCGAGAGCGAGATTGTAGTGCGCGTCGGCGTACGTGGGAGAGAGTTGCACGGCCATCTTGTATGTCTGAATGCCTTCCTGCACGCGGCCGGTTTCGTCGAGAACGTTGCCCAGATCGAAGTAAGCTAGCGCGTAACGCGGATCGGCGTGCAGGGCGGCGCGATAATGTTTTTCGGCGAGAGCGAAATCCTGGCGGTTGTAATAGAGCGTGCCCAGGTTGATGTGGGCGGCAGCGTGGTTTGGCTGGAATTCCAGAACCTTCTGATACGCTGCAAGCGCTTCGGTTTGCGTGGCGGGATTTTCTTCCAGCGTTACGCCGCGAGCGAACCAGACAGCCGCTTCATCCTCGCGCTGGGGAGTTTCGGGCGCGGGAATCGGCGTGCTGGTCACGACCTTTTCGCGCGTAGAGAAGTCCATCACGAACTGGCCAGCAATTGGCTCGAGCAGCCTGCCTTCGTGGCGAAAGGCGATGCGATGCTTGCTGGTCGATGACGCACCCGCTTCCACTAACGGATTGGCCATGCCCGAAACTTGTTTTTGCATGGCTTCGAGCGACTCGCGAATCACGGTTGGGCGCACGCGCATGGCGCAGAGGTCGCGAACCTTTTTGACTTTCAGCAAGTCTGAGAAGGAATAGTTCGGGCAAGCGGCGATCAATCCCGCCCGCTCCCAGTTGGCCAACTGGCGCGGCGTGAGATGAAGAATTCGAAGTAAATCAGCTCGACTGTACAAGAGTGCTCACTGCGGTCTCCGCTCGCAATTCGTTCTCGTCTAATGTACTGTGTACGGCGCGGGAAACCATCGACGCCATTATCCGCAACCCACGGGCGAAAACGCAACAGCGAATCGCTGTGGAAATCTGTGGAGAACCTGGATGATTCACATGCAACCGAAATAGTGCAAGTGTAACGGAAACCGGCGGAATTGCACGATCTCAAAGAGGTTTCAGGAGGAATCAATGGGACAAACGCAGGGACAAAAGCAACCGAATCCCAAAGCTTCGCCGAGCGGACGCCGCTCGCTCGCTAACTACACCGGGCTGGGACGCTCAGCGGTCGAATCGCAGGTGCGGATGAGAATCGACAACTTGCCGCCGGGCGAGGATCACCCGAACATTAAGAAATTCGACGAGAGCCAGGTTCTGACGTGGGCAGGGAAATGGCTTGCGGCGACCTACCACACCGATATCGAATCGCTGTTTGTATCGGCCGACAAGAAGCATTCGTTCGATCCGTACCCGGCCACGGGCGAACAGGGCCACTACAAGCTCGATTCGCTGCTGGCGGCGGATGGTTCGATCCGGATTGCGATCGCCGGCGATTGGGGCACGGGCACGGATGAAGCCCAGGCGATTGCCGACAACATGATGCTGGTGAATCCGGAACTGACCATTCATCTGGGAGACGTTTATTACGTTGGCGAGGTCAGCGAAGTAGGAGAGAACTGTCTTGGGCAGGACACCCCGCTGTACAAAGGAGTTTCGTGGCCAAAGGGTTCGAAGGGCAGTCTCGCCCTGAATGGAAATCACGAAATGTATTCCGGCGGTCACGGATACTTCGAGGAATTTCTGCCCACGCTGGGCATTCCTTCGTCTCAGGATAAGCAGCAGCTTCGCAGTTATTTTTGCCTGGAGACGCCGGTGTGGCGCATCCTGGCCATCGATACCGGCTACAACGCCGACACAATTACTGGAAACTGCAAGCTTGACGGCAATCTGATCAAGTGGCTGCAAACTGTAATCGATCCGGTGAAGAACAAGAAGCCCACGATCTTACTCTCGCATCATCAGTGGTTCAGTTCGTTTGGGGATGGCGATTACGATACGCCGGCGAGCCAGATGCTGCAGTTTTTAAAGAAGCAGGAGATCGTGTGGATTTGGGGTCACGAGCATCGGCTGGCGATTTATTACAAGTACAAGGATCCCGATGGCCTTACGGCGTATGCGCGCTGCATCGGCCACGGAGGAATGCCGGTTGAGACGGGCGATCCGAACGGCACGACGCAACTGGTCGAATACTACGATTGGAATCCGGCGCGAATACGAAAACTGGATGATGGAACTCCAGCGGGATTGAACGGATATATGCAGATGGTGATTCAGCGCTCGACTGTGACGCTGGAGTATCTGGATATTAACAAGACCTCGCTCTTAAAGGAGAGCTTCACTCCCGGAGGAGCAGGAAGCTGGGATGGCACCTTGGTGAGGACGGTAGTGAGTGATCCCGGCATCCTGCGGAACATTACCTACGAGAAGGGTTAGGAACTCGCTACTCTGCGTTCTTACAAAGCTGTTTTGATCGCGGATTTACGGCTAAGCAACCACGGCAGCTTGATACTCCTCGTATGTGCCCTTGAAGTCGGTGATTTTGTGGTCCGTTTCGAAGTGCCAGATGCGGGTGGCGACTTCGTCAATGAGATCGTGATCGTGGGACACAAGCAGCACCGTTCCCTGATAGCGCTGCAGGGAGATATTTAATGCGTTGATGGCTTCCAGATCGAGGTGGTTGGTGGGCTCGTCTAGTATGAGGACGTTGGGCTTTTGCAGCATCAGCTTGCAGAAGAGCAGGCGCGCGGCTTCGCCGCCGGAGAGTACACTGGTGGATTTGGTGGCTTCATCGCGCTGAAAAAGCATTTGCCCTAGCAGGCCGCGAATTTCCTCGCCCACTGCGGCCGGATTCCACTGATGCAGCCAGTCGAGCACGGTCATGCCGCCTTCGATGAGGCTGCGATGATCTTGTGCGAAGTATCCGATAGACGCTTCGTGTCCCCAGATTACTTCGCCGGAGTCGACAAAGGGTCCGTCGTAGCCGCTGGTTTTGCGTAGCTCCGCGTCGGGAGTCGTTGGAGAATTCGCAAGAAGAGCGTTGACCAGCGTCGTCTTCCCTGCTCCATTGCGGCCCATCAGCGCGATTCGTTCGCCGCGCGTGATGCTGGAAGTAAAGTCGCGGATGACCTGCTTGTCACCGTACGCTTTTCCTAGGTGTTCAATCTCGAGGATGTGCTTGCCTGATGGCCGCTTCTGCTCAAATTTAATGTAAGGCCGCTGGATGTTCGACTTCGCCAATTCGGTGACTTGCAGGCGCTCGACTTCCTTGCGGCGCGACTGCACCTGGCTGGAACGGGTTCCGGCGGCAAATCGGGCGATGAATTCGTTCAACTGCGAGATCTTCTTTTCGCGCTGTGCGTTCTGGGATTCGATCTGCGAGCGTACCTGTGTCTTCGCCAGGACCATATCGTCGTACGAGCCGGTGTAGGTGATGATGGTTTCGTAGTCGATATCGGCGATGTGGGTGCAGATGCTGTTCAGGAAATGGCGGTCGTGGGAGATGGCGATCACCACGCCGTCGTAGGTGTTCAGGAATCCTTGCAGCCAGTGGATCGAGTCCAAGTCGAGGTTGTTGGTGGGTTCGTCGAGCAGCAGGGCTTGGGGATGGCCGAACAGCGCCTGGGCCAGCAGGACGCGGACTTTCTGCCCACCCTGGATCTCGCTCATTTTGCGGGAGTGAAGTTCGTCGGCGATGTCGAGGCCTTGCAGAAGAATCGCAGCATCGCTTTCGGCGGTATAGCCGTCTTCTTCGCCGACGATGCCTTCGAGTTCGCCGAGCTTCATGCCGTCTTCGTCGGTCATGTCGGGCTTGGCGTAGATTGCATCGCGCTCCTGCATGGCCGCCCAGAGGCGCTTGTTGCCCATGATCACCGTGTCGCTCACGGTGTAGGCGTCGAAGGCAAACTGGTCCTGGCTTAGGACGCCGAGCTTGCGTGGGCGGACCACCGTGCCTTTTTGCGGGTCGAGCTCGCCGCTTAGCAGCTTCATGAAGGTGGATTTACCTGCGCCGTTTGGCCCCGTGAGGCCGTAGCGCTTGCCCGGCGTGAAGGCGGTGGAGACTTCATCGAACAGAATCTTTGCGCCGTAGCGCATGGAGACATTGCTGACGGAAAGCATGGGTTTTGGTTCTCTTCTTTATCGATTCCGGGGCTTCTTCTGGGAAGCTACTCAGGAACTGCGGGGAATTTCCGCTGAAACGGTACGCAGCTGGTAGTTAATAGAATATCATGCGCGTTTCTTGCGGCGGATGCGGGATGGCTTATGTGGGGACAGCCGCCCTCGGCTGTCCGGCAGGCGCAGCCCGGCCGCCTTTTTAGGCGGTGATGACTCGAACGGATTCTGTATGGTAAATCCACGTAGTTCGGGAATCGGAGCGTCGAGGCCGTGCTTAGAAAATATGGCGGAGATCTCGGTACCTAGTCCGCGGCGCATGTCCCGTGCAGGCTTAGCAGAAGCCTTGTCCCCTTCCAAATAACCGCAGACGATT